>ERZ1292640.8-Hain-H43-02um-R1-8-length-226588-cov-6_pt2 | contig 157646 bp, 168 predicted proteins | sample MGYA00564404_ERZ1292640 | MGnify/ENA primary metagenome ERZ1292640 (study PRJEB36523, sample SAMEA6512636) | groundwater metagenome | collected 2019-01-08 | study: AquaDiva: Metagenomics assemblies of 32 groundwater samples
GATTAGGTCGAGTTCGTCGGAATCTGTTTATCCGTCATTCGTTTTTGATATGCCTCGGGTGTTTGATGTTTTGGTTGAGGATTTGAATGTTTGTCCAACTAATGCGGGTTCGCGAACTGAGGATGTGAATCATAGTTTTATGTGTAGTTGTTTGGCCTCGGCGTCTAATAGTAAATATCCTTATGTTTATGGTGATGGGGTGTATACTTATTATTCTGATTTGTGTGATGCAGGGGTTCATGCTGGTGTGATTGATCGTAATGGTGGTGAGGTTTTCTTTACGATGAAGGGGGATCAGAATGGTTTTGTTTCGGTGCGGAGGAATGGGATTAGGTCGAGTTCGTCGGAATCTGTTTATCCGTCATTCGTTTTTGATATGCCTATGAAATATGATTTGAAGGTTGAAGACATCAACATGTGTCCGAACTCTGTTTCAAGTTATAACGTCGATATCGGAAACAAATTCATATGCGACTGCTCCTCTTCTGATTCGAATGAGGCAAATCCTTACGTTTACGGCGACGGAGTTTATTATTACGTTTCCGATCTTTGCCCTTCTGCAGTTCATGCGGGAGTCATAAGCAAAAGCGGCGGTCAAATAATGTTCACGATAAATGGCGAGCAAACAGGGTTCTTGGGAAGCACTAAAAACGGGATAACTTCCAGATCGTCAAGCTCTTTAGGCGACTCATTCACAGTTTCGTCCCCGCCCAGCAATTAAAGTTTTTGCATGCGCGGCTGACGCCAGGTCAATCTTGAAATTAGAAATCTGATTCAATAGTTATGCTTCAAGAATCAGCGTGTTTCTTACATCCAAAATAAGTCCTAGGATGCACGCAAGGAGCACAAGCGTTATCATGTGCAGGATGTTGTCGTAGTCGAGGTTGGCTCCGGATAGAAACAATCCTAGAACTATTCCTGCGAAGAGCACCGCGCCAATCTTAATCCAGCACACTTTAGTTTTGCAAAGAATCTTGAACCCATTGCCATTTTCTTTGTGTGGCGCTTTCTTCATTCATTATATGAGTATGTCCTCATATATAATTGTTTTCATTGGTTAGGGGGGCATTTTTCGTGCTTTTGATGAGGATTTATAAATCAAACATAAGCACAAATTTGTATGTCCAAGGTCTATTTCTCTCTCCAGGAAGCAAACGAGATGATAAAGCGAATAACTAAGGACGTTGAGCGCCTCGTACAGCTCCGCGACGAAGTGAGCGTACTTGACAACACTAAGATAGAATTTGACGAAGACAGCGTTGAAAATGTGCTCCTTGAAGTGGAGTTGAACAAGAGCTTCCATGAAAAGAGCTTCGAGCTTTATTCGATTTTGGGGTTACTCATAAGACGAGGGTGCATAATAAAAGATTTGGATGAGCTTGAAATAGATTTCTACTCGCGCCTTGGCGACAGGGAGATATTGTTTTGCTGGATGCCTGGGGAAAAAACTATTTCTTTTTGGCACGAGCCGGGGCAAAACAAGAACAAGAGAAGATCAATAAAGCTCATTGAAAATTCCTACATTGAGAACCTAAAAAGACTAAGGTAAATGATTTTCTCTATATGTTATTTAGTTCAGTCTAAAATAAGTGCTACTTTCAGTTCAAGAACACCTTTACGCCCTATGTTTCCTGGTGGAAGTTACTTCCCTTTTCGCTTTCGCCCCCTAAAAGAGGCTAATATAGCGTATACAAATTGATTTTAGGGCTTATTTGGCGGGTAAAGGTTTTTCGAAGCCTTTTGCACAACGCTTATAAAGGTTTCTTAACGAAAATTGTTTATCTAGCGACCTTGTCGTTAGTATGCATTTTTGGTGAGCAAAATTTCAAGAGTTTTTTTGGCGATTGGCGCCAAAACAACGCTTCGCACACTTAAAGAAAATGCGAAATATTGCCTGGTGATATGGTGACTGAAGAACAAAAAACACACTATTTAGTTCCGGAGCACGTTCTAATCAAAAAAGACAAGGTTGCCGAGCTTATGGCTGAGCTTGGAATAAAGAAAGATTCTTTGCCAAAAATTTTGAAACTCGATCCAGCGCTAAAACTTCTAAAAGCAGAAAAAGGCGACGTGGTAAAAATAATCAGAGAATCAATAACATCAGGCCAAGCAGTTTACTACCGAAGAGTAGTATAATTATTTTAAAAAAATAATTTTTATCGGAATGGAAAAAGGAAGATAAGGGGTGTTTAAGGGTGACTTGGGAATTAATTGATTCATACTTCAAGAACAAGAACATAGCGCAAATGGAAATAGACTCTTATGACCAATTCCTCGAAAACAGACTTGATGATATTGTAAAAGAAAACGCTCTAATTGTACCGAAAATCGAAGAAGTAAGAATCGAAGTTTCGGATATCGAAATCGGTTCTCCAAAAATAATTGAAGCCGACGGATCCCCAAGAGACGAATTCACTCCAATGGAAGCAAGACTAAGAAACAGAACTTACGCAGGACCAATACACTTGACAATGAGATTATACAGAAGAGACGTTGAACAAGACGCAAGAAGAACATATATCGGAGACATGCCGACAATGGTAAAATCAAAGCTCTGCAGACTCAACGGAAAAACACCAGAAGAATTAGTTGAACTGGGGGAAGACCCAAAAGATTTCGGCGGATACTTCATACTTAACGGATCAGAAAAATCATTGATGACACAAGAAGTACTTGCCTCAGACAGAGTACTAATATCCGAAGGAGAAAAAGGAGTAGTTGCCGAAGTTATTTCCACAAGAGGAGCATTCAAGGGAAGAGTAAGAATCCTAAGAAGCCCTGAAGGATTATTGTATATTTCGTTCCCGACAAGCCCAAAGAGAATGGCATTATTCACTCTCTTTAAAGCTCTCGGACTAAGAACAAAAAAAGAAATTTTTGACGCATTCCCTGAAGAAAAAGAAGTGCAAAACGATTTGCTACTAAATTGGGAAGAATGCGAAACAGCAACAGATGAAGAAGCACTTGACAAGCTCGGAAAATACGTTGCACCCGGACAAGTTATAGATTACAGATTAAGAAGAGCAAGAGAAGTAATAGACGGATTTTTGCTTCCCCACATCGGACAAGACGAACCAGCAAGACTTGCAAAAGCATACTACTTGGCAATGATGGGAACAAAAGCTATTGAAAAAGCGTACAAACTCAGAGGAAAAGACGACAAGGACCACTATGCAAACAAAAGACTTGAATTATCAGGAAAACTAATGGAGCACTTGTTCAGATACTCATTCAAGTACTTCGTAAAAGATATTAGATTCCAAATCGACAGAACCGTTACAAGAAGAAGAAAACTTAACATTTCAACAATCGTAAGACCTGGCGCAGTAAGCGAAAGAATAAAGTTTGCTATGAGCACAGGAAACTGGATAGGAAGAAGCACAGGTGTAGCAAAGTTCATGGACAGATCAAACTACCTCGCTCCTTTGACAGATATGAGAAAAGTAAAATCACAATTAAGCAAAACAAGAGAACTATACGAAGCAAGAGATGTTCACGGAACACACTGGGGAAGACTCTGCCCAATAGAGACTCCAGACGGACCTCAATGTGGACTTGTAAAAAACTTGGCATTAATGACAGAAGTAACAACAGATGCTGACGAGAGCCCAGTAGAAGGATTCTTGCACAAGCAAGGCGTAAAGCTCAAGAAGCTTTGAAATTTTGGGAAATATTGGTTGGTGAATGAAAAAATGGCAACACTCGCAAAAGTATACATCAATGGAAGATTAATAGGATTCCACGAAAATCCTGCCGAACTAACTGAAAAAACAATTGAAGCAAGAAGAAGCGGCGCACTCCCAAAAGAAGCAAATGTTGCATTCCACAAAGACACTAATGAAATATACATCAACACTGATGCAGGAAGACTACAAAGACCTCTCATAGTTATAAGGAACGGAAAAAGCGTTTACACTGCAGAAATGCAAAAACAAGTAAAAGAAGGAAAACTCTCATTCAACAAGCTTGTTGAAATGGGAATACTTGAATACCTTGATTCTGAAGAAGAAGAAGACGCACTTGTTGCACAAACAGAAAAAGAAATAACAAAAGAACACACACACTTAGAAATCGACGGAGCAACAACTCTCAGTGTTGTAACTTCGCTAATACCTTACTGCCAGCACAACATGGCCGGAAAGTCGTTACACGGAGCAAAAATGTTTAAGCAAGCTGTAGGTGTTGGAACAATAAACTACAAACTCAGACACGACACAGAAGGATTCATGCTTCACTATCCTGAAAAGAACTTGGTAAAAACAAGAACAATGGATCTAATAGAACTTGACAAGAGACCGCAGAGCCAAAACTTTGTTGTTGCAATCATGCCGTACTACGGATTCAACACAATGGATGCAATAATCCTCAACAAAGGTGCAATAGACAGAGGCCTTGCAAGAGCATCATACTTTAGAAATTACGAAGCAATAGAACAGAGATACCCTGGCGGACAAAGAGACAAATTCGAAATACCAACAGAAGAAAAAGTTGGGTTCGTTGAAGACAAAGCTTACAAAAAACTTGACAGCGACGGAATAGCTTCACTTGAACAATTTATAGAAGAAGACGAAGCAATAATCGGAAGAACATCACCACCGCGCTTCTTTGAAGACATGACAGACTTTGGTGTAGATGAAGAAAAAAGAAGAGACAGTTCACTTATAATCAGAAAAGGAAAGCCCGGCGCTGTTGACACCATAATGATGACAGAAGCCGAAGACGGAAGCAGACTTGTAAAAATAAAAGTAAGAACAAGCCTCATACCAGCAGTTGGAGACAAACTTGCTTCAAGACACGGACAAAAAGGAGTAGTATCCATGATCGTTCCTGAAGAAGACATGCCTTTCACTATCGACGGAATAAAACCGGACCTTATACTAAACCCGCACTCAATTCCCTCAAGAATGACAATGGGACACTTGCTAGAAATGTTAGGCGGAAAAGCAGGCGCAGTAACAGGAAAAATAATTGATGGAACACCATTCAGCTCAGTTGAACTGCCTGAACTAGAAAAAATGCTCAAAGATAACGGATACCGTTCAGACGGACTTGAAACTTTCTACGACGGAATGACAGGAAAGAGACTTGAAGGAGCGATATTCACAGGAGTAATTGCATACCAGAAACTCTACCACGTAGTTGCCCACAAATTACAGGCAAGAGCAAGAGGACCTGTGCAAGTACTAACAAGACAGCCAACCGAAGGAAAAGAAAAAGAAGGCGGATTAAGATTCGGAGAGATGGAAGGCGAAACACTTGTTGGACACGGAGCAGCAATGCTACTACAAGAAAAACTTATAGAAGACTCGGACAAGACAGTCGAGCTCGTATGCGAAAAATGCGGAGTAGTCGCAGTGAACGACGAGATAAGGCGCAAGAGATACTGCCCTATCTGCAAAAGCACTGCAGTATACCCTGTAGAAATGTCCTACGGATTCAAGCTACTACTTGAAGAACTAAAGGCGCTTGGCATACTAGCAAAACTCAACTTAGTCGACAGGGTATAAAGGAAAAGGCAAGGTGTTTGATATGATAATGAAAAAGATTGGAAGCGTTGAATTCTCACTCTTGAGCCCAGAAATGATTAGAAAAATGAGCTCGATAGAAATCAAGACACCAGAAACCTACGACAAAGACGGATACCCTATGGAAGGAGGTCTAATGGACCCACACCTCGGTGTAATAAACCCAGGAATAAAATGTAAAACTTGCGGACAAGGAATGAGAAACTGCTCAGGCCACTTCGGGCACTTAGAACTAGAAAGACCTGTAGTTCACTCGGAATTCGGAAGAAAACTCGAACTCTTGATGAACGCAACATGCAAAGAATGCGGCAAAATCCCAATCTCAAACGAACAACTAAAAAAATTCTTTGACGCTTCAAAAGGAAAAGTAGTAGATTACTCAAAGAAAATAGTTCTCAAAGCAAAGAACGCAAAGAAATGCCCACACTGCTCAACAGTAGTGCACAGAACAGTTTTAGATAAACCAACAAATTTCTTTTACAACAAGGAAAGAATATACCCTACACAAATAAGAGAATGGGTAGAAAAAATACCTGAAGAGCACCTAAGAATTTTGGGATATGACACAAAAAGAATCAAACCAGAATGGTTTGTTATCACAGTGTTACAAGTTCCTCCAATCACAATAAGACCATCAATCACACTTGAATCAGGAATAAAATCAGAAGATGATCTTACACACAAACTCGTTGATATAATCAGAATCACAAACAGACTCAAAGACAACATTGAAGCAGGAGCACCGCAGCTCATAATAGAAGATCTATGGGACTTGCTACAATACCACACAACAACATACTTCGACAATAACACTGCAGGTGTTCCTCCAGCAAAACACAGAAGCGGACGCCCCTTGAGAACAATTATACAAAGATTAAAAGGAAAGAAAGGAAGATTTAGATACAACCTGACAGGAAAAAGAGTAAATCACGCAGCAAGATCAATAGTTGTTCCTGATCCATTCATTGAACTTTCAGAACTTGGTGTTCCACAGCAAGCAGCTGACGAACTCACAGTTCCTGAATTTGTAACAGAATGGAACTTGCCGACAGTAAAGAAACAAATAGAAGAAAGCGACAAGCCAGTTTACATCATAAGACCAAACGGAACAAGAAGAAAAGTTACAACAGAAAACAAGGAAGAAATATTAAAAGAAGTTGACGTAGGATACAGAATCGAAAGAAACCTACAAGACGGAGACATTGTATTATTCAACAGACAACCATCACTTCACAGAGTCAGTATGATGGCACACGTTGCAAGAATAATGCCTGGAAAAGTATTCAGGATAAATCCAATCGTTTGCCCCCCATACAACGCAGACTTTGATGGAGATGAAATGAACTGCCACGTTCCTCAAACAGAAGAAGGAAAAGCAGAAGCAAAAAAACTCATGATGGTAAGAGACCAAATAATCTCCCCAAGATACGGAGCACCGCTCATCGTACCAAAGGAAGATGGAGTATCAGGACTCTTCGCAATGACAGTTCCTCAAACAGTATTCTCTCCAGAAGACGCAATGCACTTGCTCTACGAAGTTGGAATAACCCAACTACCAAAACCAGACAGAGGAAAGAACTATTCAGGAAGAGTAATAATCTCGCAGATACTTCCAAAAGACCTCAACTTGGATTACGATTCATACACGCACAAAGTATTCAAGGACGCCGGCGTTTGCGAAAAAGACTGCAAAGACGACTGCAAATACGGAGCGCACGTAACAATCGAAAATGGAATACTAAAAAGCGGAATAATCGATTCAGGCTCTCTCTCCGAAGGAAAAGGAAGACTAGTTGACACGCTCGCAAGAGAATACCCTGCAGCAGTGCTAGAAAAATTCTACCACGACATAAACAGGCTCTCAGCATTCATTTTAACAGAAAAAGGAATGACAGCATCGCTCTCCGAATACGAAGTTAGTGCTGACATAGAAAAACACAAGGAAAAAATAATAGAAGAAACGCTAAAGAAAGCAGAAGCTATTGTTGAATCCTACGAAAAGGAAAACATGGAAGTAATACCAGGAAGAACTCTAGCCGAGTCCTTTGAAATATATCTGGTAAGACTTGCTTTTGAATCTAAAGAAAAGATCCAGAGCGAAATATTGAAAGAAAAACTTTCATATGTTACTGGTGACGAAATAATATTCAACACAATCTCCATGATATTAGCAAAATCCAGAGGAAGTTCATTGAACCTAATGAACATCGCAGGGTTCTGGGGACAGGCAAGCGTAAGAGAAGGAAGACCAAGGAAAGGATTCCAGAAGAGACTCATCGCCTCAAATCAAAAAGGAGACGTTGGACTCATGGCTGGAGGATTCATAAAAAGCAACTTCCTCAGCGGAATGACAGCAAAAGAATATTTCTATCACGCTATGGGTGGAAGACAAGGAGAAGTAGACACAGGTGTATCCACAAAAGTATCCGGATACCTCTACAGAAGACTTGCAAACTCGCTCAAGGACTTAGTAGCATCTCCTGATGGAACAGTAAGAACAGCATCGAACCAGCTTGTTCAATACCAGTACGGAGAAGACGGAGTATTCCCAATGAAAACAAAAGGCGGAATAAGCGTTGAAGTTAAAGATGAATATAAGAAACTAAAAGACAAAGGACAAATATAATTTTAGGGGTGCAAAAAAATGGCTGATGACTTCGAAGATATGGTAGAAGAAAAGGTTGCAACAGAAGAAACCGAAGAAGAAGGTAAAGAAGAAGAAACAGCCGAAGAACATGCTGAAGAAGTCGAAGACATTGAATCAGAAGATGACGATTCCGGCTCCGACGAAAAAAGAGTTTACGAAGAAAAAGAAAGAAACTGGGAACAAGTTGCAATGCCAAAAAAACTCCTCGAAGAAATAGTAGCAATAGCCGAAGTATACAATCTCTCAAAAGAAAAAACAGACAAACTTATTGATATAATAAAAGCAAAATACGATCTGACTCTAGTTGAACCCGGCGAAGCTGTAGGAATAATTGCAGCACAATCCCTAGGGGAGCCAGGAACACAATTGACACTAAGAACAAAGCACTTTGCTGGAGCTGCAGAAGTTTCGGTAGGTTCTGGAATTCAAAGAGTTGAAGAAATAGTTGACGGAAGAAGCAAAGCAAAATACCCAACAATGACAATCTACTTGACCGGCAGCGCAAAGAAAAACAAGGAAGAAGCAGAAAAATTCGGAAAAAGCCTAATCGACGTAAGAGTAGAAGATGTTGTAAAATTAAGCGAATCTTTTGAAGAACTAAAGTTCTCGATAGAGATTCAAACGGACAAAACAAAGCCCTTATTCCTTAAGACTGATGAAGTTGCAGAACTCATAAAGAAAGGACTCAAAGACTTCAAGTCAAGATACGTGGATAACACTATACACTTCCAACTCGACAAAAAGAGCGAGTACCTAAAAGTAAGAAAAGACATGATAAAAATAATGAAAGAAAAGGTACACGGAGTAAAAGGAATAGAAAAAACAATCGTGGCAAAAGAAGGCGACGAATTCGTTATCAAGACAAGCGGAAGCAACTTAAAAGCCGTTCTCAAACTCGAAGGAGTAGAACAGGACAGAGTATTCACAAACGACATAATTGAAACATCTAATATTTTAGGAATAGAAGCAGGAAGAACTCTCATCGTAAGAGAACTAAAGAAAGTGCTTGACGACAACGGAATCAAAGTTGATGTAAGACACATAATGCTTCTCGCAGACCTAATGGCATGGTCAGGCGAAATAAAAGGAATAGTAAGAACAGGAATCACAAAAGGAAAGGCTTCACCTTTCGCAAGAGCAGCATTTGAAGAAACTACAAAGCACTTGCTTGACGCAGCATTCAAAGGCGAAAAGGAAAACCTAACTGGTGTTGTTGAAAACATCATAGTTGGACAGCCAATTAAAGTTGGAACTGGAATAGTAGAATTGTTGATGAAATAAGCCAATGTCTTTGCAGAGCAAAGACATGCATCGTTGTGCACTGGCGAAAAAGTGCGTACGAAACTGGAATAGTAGAATTATTAATGAAATGATTGATGAAGTGAGGATTGTTAAGACTGGAAAATCCGGCCTCTAACCAACCTTTATAAACCTTCATTACAGAGATTTGTTTAACAGTTAAGCCTTGAGAAACCGGCGAGCGGTGGAGTAAGGAAATCCTTATTCTATTAGTTCAAGTTTTCTTAAAAAGAGAAAAATTTGGTGAGCAAAATGGTTGACCTGAATAAAGAGATCAGGAGAGCAGTAGACACTGGTAAGGTAGAGTTCGGCATAAGGGTATGCCAAAAGACCTTGGCTAAGGGCGAAGGCGAACTTATCATAGTCAGCTCAAACATGCCTGTTGCAGAAAAAGAAAGACTACAGCACCTTGCAAACGTTAACAGCAAGAAATTCATTACAGTTCCCGAGAACGGATTAGTTTTAGGAAGCATTTGCGGAAAGCCGTTTGTAATATCAGCAATGATAGTACTCGACGCAGGCAAAAGCAATATTTTAGAAGCATAAGTGAAAATTAAATGAAATTATCAATGGAAGACATACTCCTAATGAGTGCCCTTGAAAAGGTCACCGGAGTGAGTGCGAAAGATTGCATTGCAAAAGACAATGTGATTTCGTATCTCGTAAAGGAAGCCGACGTTGGCAAAGCCATCGGAAAAGGCGCCGTGAATGTAAAGGACTTGGAAGCAAAGCTCAAGAAAAGAATAGAAATCGTGGGCTATTATCCAGAACCCGAAAAACTCGTGGCAGCATCCTTAGAAGTAAAGTACAATTCGGCCCAAGTAAAAGGGTCAAAATTGGTACTTGCAATGGACGGCCAAGAAAAAAGAAAAGCGCTCTCAAACATGGGCCGCTTCAAAAGAGTAAAAGAATTTGTGGAAAGAAATTACAAGTTGGATTTGATTTTGAATTAGAGGAAAAAGAGAGATATTTATAGGTTTGTTTTATTAGATTAATGAGTTGACTACAATGGGTAAAGGAGAATTCGCAGCAAAAAGCCTGATAAAAAACAGGAAGAAATGGAGAGGCAAGGACATCAGAGTTCACCTCAAGAACAAGAAAAAGAATAACATATTCGACGACTTACTAGAAGGATCTCCGCAGGCAAAAGGAATTGTACTTGAAAAAAGAGGAGTAGAAGCAAAGCCGCCAAACTCCGGAATAAGAAAATGTGTAAGAGTTCAATTGATCAAGAACGGAAAAGAACTCACAGCATTCGCACCAAAAGACGGCGCAATAAAATTTATTGATGAACACGATGAAGTAACAGTAGCGGGACTTGGCGGAGCACAAGGCGGACCATACGGAGATTTATGGGGAGTTAAGTACCAAGTAACACACGTTAACGGAATCGCATTACAAATGCTTAGAAAAGGAAGAAAGGAAAAGACAAAGAGATAAAGTGATTTTTGATGGAAGCAAAAGAAACAATAAAAGAAGCACACGTTGCGGAAGTTGCAAAGCCAAAGGTTACTGAGGCAAAAGTAGAAGTAAAACACGAAGCCAAAGTTCACGAAGCAAAACCTACAGCGGCACCAAGAGATGTTCACGCTTCAGCAAAACACGAAGGTGCTCCTGTTGAAAAGCCAGCTCCTGCATTTGTAAAGAAACAAAGCCAGTTCTCAAACTTAAAGATGTTCGACAAGTGGACTGTAAGCGACGTTATAGTTTCAGATCCAAGCCTCGTAAAATACATAAAGCTTGATCCAATAATGATACCGCACACATCAGGAAGAAGCGGAAAGGGAAGATACGGAAAAGCAAACATCAATGTTGTTGAAAGGCTTGTAAACAAGCTCATGAGATCCGGCCAAGGCAAAAGAAAGCTTTCAGGAAAATTCATACGCGGAAGAGGCGGATGCGGAAAGAAAATGATGGCGTTAGGCACAGTAGAAAAAGCATTCATGATAGTTGAAAAACAGACAAAGAAAAACCCTATACAAGTTTTGATTACAGCAATAGAAAATTCAGCTCCTAGAGAAGATGTAACAAGAGTAAAGAAAGGCGGAGTTGCATACTCGCTTTCGGTTGATGTTACGCCAATGAAAAGACTTGACGAATCGATAAAGAACATCGCTCTCGCTTCATTTGGAAATTCTTTTAACAAGAACTTGAGCGCAGAACAGGCTCTCGCAGACGAAATAATCGCTGCATCGAACAACGATCCAAAGAGCACTGCAATAAAGAGAAAGGACGAAGTAGAAAGAATAGCTAAGTCCTCAAGGTGATTGACAAATTATTTTTGGTGGACCAAAAATTAGCCAGTTGGCTGATTTTGGCAATTCCAATTTATTTTGCAAGGTGATATGAGTGGGAAGACTAGAAGACATGGCAATATTAGTTGAAGGATTAACAGCAAATAGAGACCTAATCAGAAACATAGGAACTGTTGCCCACATCGATCACGGTAAGACTACTCTTTCAGACTCATTAATCGCAGCAGCGGGACTAATCAACGAAGCTCTCTCCGGAGAAGCTCAGATGATGGATTATGAAGATCAGGAACAGGAAAGAGGAATTACAATTAACGCGGCAAACATCTCGATGGTGTTTGATTGGAGCCAGAAAAAATACCTTGTAAATTTAATCGACACTCCGGGACACGTTGACTTCACAGGAGAAGTTATTAGGGCAATGAGAGCCGTTGACGGAGTAATACTTTTAGTTGATGCAGTTGAAGGAGTAATGCCACAGACTGAAACAGTTATTAGACAGGCCCTTAGAGAATATGTAAGACCTGTGCTTTTTATCAACAAGGTTGATAGGATAATCAAAGAACTCAACGCTACTGAGCAGCAAATGCAGGAAAAATTCATAAAAGTTATCGCTCAAGTAAATACTCTTATTGAAAGAAACGCTCCAGAACAGTTCAAAGAAGAATGGAAAGTAAGCATACAGAAAGGAACTGTTGGATTTGGTTCAGCAAAAAGAAAGTGGGGAGTATCCGCCGCTTACATGAAGAAATCAAACATAAATTTCAAGCAGGTTTATGAATATTTAAAGAACGACAAGCAAGACGAGCTCGCAAAGATTTCGCCAGTGCACGAAGTTGTTCTACAAATGGTTATAGAACACTTGCCATCTCCAATCGTAGCCCAAAACTATAGAATAAAGAAGATTTGGGGCGGAGACATGGAAGAGCCAATTGCAAAAAGCATGGCAGCATGCGATCCAAACGCACCACTCTCAATGGTTATCACTGATGTATCGGTTGACCCTCACGCAGGAGACGTTGCAACAGGAAGAATATACTCAGGAACTGTAAGACCTGGAGATATGGTAAAACTAATCGGGAGCATAAGAGAAGTAAAAATCCAAAAAGTTGGACTCTACATGTCAAACGACTTTTTAACAATCGGCGCATCAAGAGCAGGAAACATTGCTGCACTTGTTGGATTAAAAGATGTTTTTGCAGGAGAAACAATCTCCTCAATAGAAATGAAGCCTTTTGAAAGCTTCATGAGTAATGTTGAACCGGTAATGACCGTTTCAATCGAAGCAAAAGATCCAAAAGATCTTCCAAAATTAATTGAAGCATTAAGAAAACTTTCAAAGGAAGATCCAAACCTCAAGACAACAATCAACCAGGAAACAGGAGAACACCTCTTGTCAGGAATGGGAGAATTGCACCTTGAAGTTAACATTTACAGAATTGTAAATAACCACAAGATACAAATCCAGACTTCGCCTCCTATCGTTGTTTATCACGAAGGAATTACAGGCACATCCGATGTTTTGGAATCAAAGTCTCCCAATAAGCACAACAAGTTCAAGCTTAAAGTTAGCCCAATGCCAAAGAACATCTACGAAAAAATGGTAGAAATAAAATACGAAGGAAAAATCAAGCCAAAGCACACCGAGTCAATTGCAAAATTGCAGTCGGTTGGATTTGACGTTGACACTTCAAAGAAAGTTTGGGCAGTATCAAACGGAAGCGCTCTTGTCGACAAGACTAGAGGAATATCAGCTTTGTTTGAAATCAGAGAACTTGTAGTTCAAGGATTCATGGATGCAATGGCAGAAGGACCTCTTGCAAAAGAGAAATGCCAAGGCATACTCGTAGAACTTGACGATGCAACTCTCCACGAAGACTCAATTCACAGAGGACCAGCACAGGTACTTCCTTCAATAACAAGAGGAATATACGCTTGCATGCTACAGGCCGGAACAAGTCTTTTTGAACCAAAGCAGACTCTTACAATAATGGTTCCTGAAAACCAAATGGGGTCAGCATCAAGAGAACTTGGTGGAAGAAGAGTACAGATAACCGAAATGAGACAAGAAGGAGATTCCTCGATCATAATCGGAAAAGCACCTGTAAAGGAATTAATCGGATTTTCAAGCGCAATGAGAGGCGCAACTCAAGGAAGAGCACAGTGGACCGCAGAATACTTCGGCTACGAACTTTTGCCAAGAGACTTGCAGCTTGCTACTGTGAAAGAGATAAGAAAGAGAAAAGGAATGCCCGAAGACATCAAGTCATGGCAGTTCTTCCTCGAATAAAATTAGTAAATCTAACTTTTGTAATCCCGTTTGCGGGATTACATTTTTCTATTTTTTTCAAAATCCTCTATTTATTATCGCCCCTCATTTTCACCCCTTTTTTTGGCGACTTTGGGGCAAGCCTTTAAAAGCTTTCTTGGTGAGAATTAGGTTAGTGCGTTGCCTGGTGAACGGCTTAAAATCGCAAGGATAACGCCATTTGGTCCAAACAGGACTATTCACACACTTGGAGGAATAAAAATGGCAGAAAAAGAATTGATGAATGTAGTATTCATCGGACACGTTGATCACGGTAAATCAACAACAGTAGGAAGACTACTCTATGACGGAGGCGCACTTTCAGAGCAGGAATATAGAAAGCTCGAAGAAGAAGCAAAGTCAAGAGGTAAGGGAACCTTCGTTTTCGCTTACGTAATGGATAACCTCAAAGAAGAAAGAGAAAGAGGAGTAACAATCGACGTTTCGTACAAAAAATTTGAAGCACAGAAGCACACGTTCACTATAATTGATGCACCTGGGCACAGAGACTTTGTAAAGAACATGATAACAGGAACTTCACAGGCAGATGTTGCCGTTTTAGTTGTAGCTGTTAAAGAAGGAATACAGCCCCAGACAAAAGAGCACGCATTCCTTGCACAAGTTATGGGAATAAAGCAGCTCGTTGTTGCACTAAACAAGATGGATGAAGTAAATTACGATGAAAAGAGATACAACGAAGTTAAGGCAGAAGCACAAAAGCTTTTGACAGGCGTTGGATACAAGATTGACAACCTAAGATTTGTCCCTATTTCCGCATGGAGAGGAGACAACTTAGTAAAGAAGACAGCTAACATGCCATGGTACTCAGGCAAAACTTTGCTTGAAACTTTGGACGATTTAGTTGCACCACCATCCCCAACGGACAAGCCGCTAAGACTACCGTTGCAAGATGTGTACAACATTAAAGGTGTTGGAGCTATCCCTGTTGGAAGAGTTGAAACAGGAATAATGAAGCCAGGCGATAAAGTTGTTGTAATGCCTTCAGGAAAAACAGGCGAAGTAAAGACTGTTGAAGAGCACCACACACAGCTCACAATGGCAAAACCAGGTAACAATGTTGGATTCTCAATCAGAGGACTCGGCGTTGAAGACATGGCAAGAGGAGATGTTGTTGGGTCAGTAACAAGCCCTCCAACGGTTGCAAAATCATTCACAGCTCAAATAGTTGTGCTCAACCATCCTACTGCAATACCTGTAGGATACACTCCGGTGTTCCACTTGCACACAGCTCAAATGTCAATGACATTGACTGAATTGATCAAGAAAATGGATCCTAAGACTGGAGCTACAGTTGAAGAGAACCCTAAGTTCTTGAAGACTGGAGACGCAGCAATTGTAAGAATAACACCAATGAAACCTGTTTGCATCGAGAAATTCTCGGAATTCCCACAGCTTGGGAGATTCGCAATCAGAGACATGGGTCAAACAGTTGCGGCAGGAATCGTTCTCGACATAGAAAAGAGGACAGCATAAAACAATTAACTTGGTAAACTTTGCCAAAAGATTTGGCCGAGCAGGGGAGGAGAGCTTTTTTTCCTTTCCTGACCAATTATTTTTAAGGTGAAGAGGGATTTTGAATGCAGACAGCAAGAATAAGATTAGCAAGTACGAACTATAAGGTACTCGAAGACATTTGCGACAAAATACTAGATGTTGCAGAAAGAACTGGAGCGAAGCATTCGGGAAAAATCCCTTTGCCAACCAAAAAACTAACTATCGCTACCAGAAAAAGTCCGTGCGGCGGAGGTACAGAAACCTACGAGCGCTGGCAAATGAGAGTTCATAAAAGAATAGTCGACGTACAAGCCGACGAAAGAACACTCAAAAGAGTCATGAGAGTAGAAATACCTGAAGAAGTTCACTTGGAAATAGAATTCAAGTAAATCTTCTAAAATTTTTTCTTTAGGTTGGCGTATGCCTTCCTTTAAACAAACACTTGACGTAAGGCTAAACTTGGCAAGCAAAAAAGAAAACCTTATTAATGACCCAAATCATTATCTATCAAAATAAAGGGATTAGGTGGATTTGATGAATAAGGTTTTAGGTTCAATATCAGTACTTTTGGGTTTTGCGCTTTTTTTGTTTGGGTGCACTGGGAGTGGTGATCTTTCGGCAATAGCGAAACTTGACCCTACAGTTCAGCAATTCCTCGTAGATCATCCTAATGCTGAAATAAAAGTAACTTTGATGAACAGCGACCAGATGGACGCAATTGCAAGTACAATACAAACACAATGCGACGTAAATTTGGCAAAAACAGATCATTACTATGTGAGAGTTACAGATCCGGATACAAGCCTTGAGCTTTATGTATGGATAAACGCAAGCACTCAGCAGACGGTGTGTGCATACAAGAAAGGATCAAGCGGAACAGATTCCGGGGATGATGACTCAACTCCGCCTACAGACACAAACACTACGAGCGCAGATTCTGATGATGACAACGGAGATGATGGAACTGACAGTGGGGATGACAACGGAGAGGATAATGGGGATGACACCACTCCAACTGACAATAACGTTGTAACTCAACCTGTAATCGAGAGGGTTAAGGTGGGCAATGTTTACGTGAGCATCGCAGAAATAGAACTTGACAGTTACGGAACAGCTGTTAGCGAAATAAAGCTAAGGATTGATAACGAAACAGATGTTGAACAGTCAATCTCAAAGAAAGTCTCCGTAAGCATTCTAAACGCTGACGGCGAAACGATTGACATAAGCAAATATCAGCCCTTCTTCGTAGTGAGCAACATCAAGGAATTGCAGTTTGCAACCTTCTCATCTCTGTTCCTCTACGAGAATCTCTCGTCGGGAACTTACACAGTGAAAATAGGGATCTACAATGAAGGCTCGACCGATACGAGCACATACCTAACTAAGGACATAGCCATAGGCCCGGATAGCGACAAGAAGATAATCTATCCAAGAAAGATAGAATCATTCACCGCGACGGATTCGATAATGCTCGGGCAAGTAAAGGCTCTGGTAGAAAAGATAGAGCTTAACAGCTACGGAACAAGTGCATCAAGCATCAGATTGAGGTTTGAAAACGACACAGTCGCCGAACAGGCAATATCAAAATATGTTTCAATAACCGTTCTCAATAGCAAGAACGAAGTTGTCGACGTGAGCAGATTCCAATCCTCACTCTCCATAAGCGCCATCAGGGAAGTGCAGTTCTCAACACAAAATTCTCTTGCATTGTACGAAGAGCTTCCAGTTGGGACATACACAATAATAGCTAAAGTGTATAATTCAGGGTCGGCGAAATCAAGCACCTACTTGACCAAGACAATAAATATCGGTCCGGACGAGCTGCGGGACATCGAGTACACCAAGAAAGTCAAAGTATACACTGTGACTGCAGGCGAACTCACCAAGGCGACGTTGAATTCATACGGGACCGCAGTAGAGGGATATTCCTATAAGATTAGCGGAACTTCTGTGTCGGGCAAGTATATCTCTGCCGTAATGCTCAACGACAAGAATGAAATAGTTGATGTGAGTCGATTCCAGTCAATCATAAATGCGAGCAATATAGTAAATGACCTATTTGCTGTGAGCACTCCCGCATTCTATGAAGAGCTTCCAAACGGTACATACACGCTGCTTGCCGAAATATATAACTCGAACTCGAGCGTGCCAGGATTTATCATGGCCAAAAAGGTGACAATCTCGCCTGACGCTCCAAAAGATCAGTAAGATGATTTTGGGCCCCTTAAAGGGGCCAATTCTTTTTTTTATAAACATAATCTAATTATAATCCTTTTCAACCAAAATAGTTATTAGTGATTTCTTTGTTCGAACTATTTGAACACAAAGCTGATATCGGTGTTCGCGGCATAGGCGTTACGCGCGAAGAAGCCTTTGAAGAATGCGGTCATGCGCTTTTTGAAGCAATGGTTAATACAAAAAGAGTGGAACCGATAAAGAGCGCGAAATTCAAAGCAAGCGGAACAGATCTTGGCGCGCTCCTTGTAGCATACTTAAACGAACTCTTGTTTTTGAAGGATACAAAAAAAATGGTTTACTCAAAATTTCGGTTAAAAATAACTGAACTTACTGAAGGAAAAGGATATGCGCTTGAAGGAGTCGTGTTTGGGGAAAAATTTGATTCAAAGAAACACGCTCCTAAAACTGATGCGAAGGCGGCGACCTACTCTCAGCTCCTTGTTGAAAAACAACAAGACGGAAAATGGGTTGCACAATGCATTATTGATGTTTGATTTAGTAAAAGTGATTTTTATGGTTGTTGAAATAAAAAAAATTGATAGGTTTCATTACGAAATCCCAAAAGAAGGGAATATGCGTGTACCGGGAATGGTTATTGGCAACGAAGAGATAATAAGCCAGCTGAAAAGCGATTCTGAGTCTAATCCCCAATGGAATCCTGTGAATCAAATAAAAAACATGGCGTCTCTACCGGGGGTAGTGAATTATTCATTTGCTTTGGCAGATGTGCATGTGGGGTATGGTGCCGTGATTGGATCCGTCAATGCTTTTGATATGAAAGAAGGAGTAATTACTTTTGCCGGGGTTGGATACGACATCAACTGCGGAGTTCATTCGCTCGTTGCGCCAGTTAGTGCAAAGCAAGTTGAAGCAAAAAAGAAAGAGCTCGCGGAAACACTGTTCAAGGATATTCCTGCAGGAATTGGAAGCGAAGGACAATTGAAACTAAATTCGGGCGAAATGGATGAGGTGTTGGAAAAAGGCGCCGCTTTTGCTGTTGCTCGCGGATTTGGAACAAAAAACGATTTGAAATTTATTGAAGAAGAAGGTTGTATTAGCGGAGCTAATTCAGAAAACGTTTCTGCGAAAGCAAAAGAGCGCGCATACAAACAAATCGGAACGCTTGGATCGGGCAACCATTACTGTGAAGTTCAGGAAGTTGAAAAAGTTTTTGATGAAGAAGCCGCTAAAGCTTATGGCCTAGCAAAAGGCGGGGTTGCTATAAGCATCCACTGCGGCTCGCGCGCACTCGGGCACCAAATAGGCGGAGATTATATTCCACTCCTCGAAGCCGCTGCTAAAAAATATAATATTTCTTTGCCCGATAGAGAAATGGTTTGCGCCCCGATTGCAAGCGAAGAAGGACAAAAATATTTCTCCGCAGTTAAAGCGGGATGCAACGCTGCATTTGCAAACAGACAAGTTATAGGAGTTCTTGTGAAGAGAGCGTTTGCAAAAGTGTTTGGCATTGATGAAGATGAAGTGAAAACACTTTACGATGTCGGCCACAACACTGCAAAAGAAGAAACACATAATGTTGGACAGAAGCGAACTAAACTTTTAGTTCAAAGAAAAGGCTCAACCCGCGGATTTGGTCCGGGAAGAGAAGAGGTTCCAACAAAATACAGAAAAGTGGGACAACCGGTGCTTGTCGGCGGAACTATGGGAACACATTCTTACATTCTCAAGGGAACAAATAAGGCTATGGAAGAAACCTTCGGCTCAACAATTCACGGTGCGGGAAGATTAATGTCAAGAACTAGGGCGCTAAAGGAAAGAACCGGACAAGAAATACTTGCTGACTTAGCGGCAAAAGGGATAATTGTCAAAAGCAGATCCATCAAAGGAATTGCTGAAGAGGCTCCCGGAGCATACAAAGACATCGAAGGGGTTGTGGGCATAATGCAAGGGGCAGGAATCTCCGAAAGAGTCGCTCGGTTAAAACCGATTGTTTGCGTAAAAGGGTAATGTGCTCGTTTTCTTCTTTTTAACCCTAATCAAAAAGAAAGCGTTAAAAACAACTTAACTCCTAAGACTAGTCAAGGTGATGCGTTTGGCGACCATTGAAAACACACTTAAAACTATTTTAACTAGAAGCGTTGACGCGATTATTTTCGGTTTTGTTGAACCGCTAAAAGACAAAAGAACTTTGAAGCTTGTAGCTTTTCTTGCCTTATTTATTGTTGTGATGTCGCTTGTTTTAACCGCGGCAGTTTTCATGCTGTTTAAGCCTTACGCGGACAATCCGTCAAGCATGGCTGCACTGACTTCTAACATGTCAGCCGCTATCGGATTTTTGGCATACTTTTTTGTGATGGTAATTGCACTAGCAATAATCCAATCAATAATTGTAAATTTAATTGATGTGATGGCCATTTTTCGGGCGCTTGAAATGAAGTCATTCATCCCTAAAGCTCAAGTCGGAATAATGAGCGCGCTAAAACTTATAGTTGTAAACATTTGCGTTACGCTCTTTGCATTCTTCTCCGTATTCAACCTAAAAATGCTTGTTATCTTGGCAGTTTCTGCATTATTGCTAATAGCAGGAATAGCAGTGATAGTATTATTCCAGGCAAATATGGGATTAGTTTTTGTTGGAATGACACTGGTGTTGCTTGGCGCAATAGTGTTCGCAGCATACATGATTGTGTTCTATTATAACTCGCTAAGATTAATGTTTTCCCCAATAATTTTTGTTGAAAAAGATCTCGGGGTGATTGATTCATGCAAGGCTTCCTGGACTAAAACTGAAGGACAAGTGCTTGGATTATTTGTCGCCACAATAGTGCTAAGCGTACTTCTGACTATTCTTATGTTTGCTGCTTCGATATTGGCTCAAGTATATTCTGCAGTGGCTACGTTGATAAATCCAGGAATATCTGATCTAGCTCTATCAGTTGATCCGATATATATTGTGCTTTCTTTGCCGATCTATGTCTTTTCAGCATATGCCGTAATTGTAGGATCCTTTTTCATAACCTCGCTTTATGCGTCCCTATCTGGCAAGACACACACTGGGGTTGTGGTGGAAAAGAACGCTCCAAAAAGACCATTTTTCTCAAAGAAAAAGTGATTTTACCCCCCATTTGGCATTCACTTTTAAGAATGCTAAAAAACCCTACTTGGCCTCATTTTTCGTCAAAAGATCCAATAGCTAGTAACTTTGTCCCGTTAATAAGCGAAAAGTATTTAAAGGTAGCCGACAGCAAGTACTTAGGAAGGTGAGTCCATGTCGTTTGGATTTAATAAATTTGCAATAGTATTTGCAGTAATTTTGCTTATATCCTTGGCAAGTACAGCTTACGCTTGCACAATAACAATCGGAAGCGAAAGGGTAGAATTACAAAGCCCGACTTCAGGCCCATCGCAAAACATCACAGCCGAAAACGGAGCAAATATCAACGTTTCAGAACTATTTAACATCAGCTCCTACTCAGGCTCAGATTGCAACGGAAACATCAAAGCAACAGCCTTCATTTACAGATACGATTCTTCAACAGGGTACTGGACAAACATAGCAAGTACTTCCACCCAGACTACTGCGATAAGAACAGGAGACTTTAATTTCACCTGGACTAACGCTTTCTCAGTAAGCTCTAATTACACAAGATATAGGGTTACCGGAGTAATAACAGATGTCAACGACCTTCAAATAAAATCAATGGATTCCTATGTTGACCTTACAAACAACACTTGTACGGGATTGACAATAGCGGCACAACCATACAGCCTCTATGAAAACACTTCATCAACAAAAACATTTACAATAACGAACAATACAAATCAGTCATTTAGCCTTAGTTCGCTTGGAGTAAGCTTCTCAACAGCTTTGATATCTTCGGGCGGAGTAAGCTATGAAAGCTCTGTGCCTGCGTACACTACGAAGAACGTATCGGTGACACTTAACGCCGGAGCAGTATCAACAAACACAATAGTTACTGGAACATACTCGGTGTCAGGATACCTTGGCTCGACATTTTGTTCAAACACTACAATCGGAAACAAAAATTTTGATGTAAACGTGCTTGACGGAACAGGCACAACAACAACCTCAACAACGACTCCATCAAAATGTGCGGATCTCGCATTCTCGGCAACTGATTTCGCAGTTGATGAAGGAACAACAACACAAAAAACAATATACTTAAAGAACAACGGAGTGTACCGCTTCGAACTTCTTGATTTATCATACACGCAAAACGGAATAGAATTGTCAAAATTCTATAACGAACAATACGCGTACCCTGGAGAACTAGCGGACATAGTGTTTAACGTAAAGACTCCTAGTCTCACTTCAGATAATTATTACAAAAATACAATCACGGCTAAAGGAACATTCAGCGACGGCACATACTGCCAGTTCACTGATATAAAGAGCGCGGATTTCAATACGCTCGTAAGAAATGTGACAAACACAGCCTCGAGCGCATCATTCTCAACATGCGCAGGATTCTCAATATCGGCTTCGGCTCATGTGAACGTAGAGAATTATGGACTTGTGCCAATCACAATAACAAACAACACTTCTCAAACAGCAACAATATATGTTGAATCAGAACTTGACGTATCACCAACAGTAATAGTGTTACCGATGAATAGCTCGATAAGCAGAGACATCTCATTCAACATCCAAAAGCCCACTTCAGAAATTGCATTGAGAGCACAAGTAAGCGGGTGCACAATAACTCCTACAACAATAACAGTTTCAAACACTGCGAAAGGAACAATCGCGCAAATGACAATGAGCGCAGCTACAAAAGTTGACGGAAACGTTACAAAAGTAGTGCTCTCAATAAACAATCCTACAAACAAAGTGTTCACAGGAATTCTCCAGATAGAAACTCCTGCGGGATGGAGCGCAGAAGATCGACAAATAGTTGTTGCGCCTGGAAAGAACACAATAGAATTCAAATTAACTCCTGGGACTAACGCATTGCCTGGAAGCGGAAAAGCCACATTCATGGCTGACAACGAAAAAATCAGCGCAGACTTCTCTACAATCGGGGGAAGCGAAGGCGCAGGACTTGCTGGCCTCGCAGGACTATTCGGCCTTGCACAATTGCCACTAGGAATAGGAATGCTCCTAGTAATAATTATAGCTGCAATCCTAATAGCTTCGGTTGTAATGAACGGCGCGCCAAACGAGAAAGAGAATGCGCAGATACAGAACTGGCAAACTCGAAGATAAGATAACAAGCGCAAAATAAACAGTTTCTTGACTCCTATTGGAGTCATGTTTCATTTTTTTTCTTTATCTTCATTACTAGATTAATTTATAACCTTTAAAGCATTAGTAGGATAATGAGCCATTCAAAAGCACAAGGAACAATCGAGTACCTTGTAATCATAGCTGCAGTGGTAGTGGTTGCCCTTGTTGTAGTAGCACTTATTGCAGGAATAGCTTCGCCAGGAACAACTCAGGAAACATCTAATCGAATTGATCTTATTTCTAGTGCAATAGGGCTCAAAGATAATATAGTTTCCACAGATGGGAAATACCTCTTGCTTTTGAAAAACAACACCGGCGAAGCAATATCGATTACAGGCATAAAAGTGGGCGAAGTCAATTCCAATTTTAGCCAGCAATTATTTCCCGGCGACGAGTTTAGATTCATACTCGAAACATCAGAAAGCTGCATCCAAGGAACAAACGTAATTAGATCCGTCACAATATATTACGAAGCCTTAATCGGACTTGAAAAGAGCTTAACCTATGACGTTGACATTTCTTTCCTCTGCGAAGATTATAATTATTCTCTCCCAGCAGCCACATTTAAGACAGATGTTTGCGGCGACGGAGTGATTACAGGCCACGAAGCCTGCGATGGCGCGCTCCTCAATAGTAAAACCTGCGCCACACAAGGGTTCTTTTCAGGGGCTCTCGCCTGCAATTCTGATTGTACTGATTTCAACACTGACGGATGCACAATGGCGGGATGCGGAAATAATATTATTGATGCCGGCGAAGTTTGCGACCAAAACGCCATAAGCGACCAGACGTGCAGACTTCAGGGTTTTAGCGACGGAAATATTTCGTGCAATTCGAATTGTCTCGGATACAATGTATCCCAATGCTATACAAATTTTTGCGACGGAAATATGCTAGCGTATTACACTTTTGATGACGGCACCGCGAGAGATTATTATAATGATAAGAACGGAACCATAACTGGGGCAATTTCAATTGAGGGGAAGAAAGGCAAGGGAATGGACTTCGGAGGAATAGGGGATTATATTCTCACGCCTTCGCTCGATATAGGTGGAAATTTCACGATCCTTATGTGGGTGAATTCAGATTTAGCGACTCCCCCAACATCAACAAGGCTTGTAGAAAACTTTACCGGAGCAAAGATTCAATTCAGTTTTTCAGCAAGCAATTACAATTTTTACATACAAAACGGCCAGCCCGGTGCAACTGGAGGTCAGATAGTTCCCGGCAAGTGGCAATTTTTGGCATTAACATTTGACAACAATGTGGCGAAGACTTATGTTGATGGCCAGCTCATAGGAATCGACGCATATGGCCCAGCATATACGCTGGCAGGGCTTGTGGACAAGCTTTATCTAGGAACCTACCAAGGCGCACCCGGATCTTATGTTTTTGATGGGAAGATGGATGAGTTCGCAATCTTTAAGAAAACGCTGACCGACCAGCAAATAAGGGACCTTTATGATAATGCGGCGTTCAACGGCAAAGGATACTGCGATGCAATACCCGGACCTGTTTGCGGAAACGGAATTGTAGAAGGCACTGAGGCCTGTGATGACGGCGGAACAACTGACGAAGACGGGTGCTCGTCAACCTGCACTAAAGAGCTTATCATCCCTTGTACGAATTTCTTCGGTACGCCAGGAATGGCGGCTTACTGGAAGTTTGACGGCAACGGAAATTACAAGTACCAGGATTATTTCTCAAACTTAAGGGCGCTTTCCTCTTATCCAATAGAAAGCGCAGCGGGAGTGAACGGAGAATCGTTGCACTTCGACGGATCGTCGAATTTCCTCATGACCCCCGCAATCAAGACCTCGAACGCATACACGATTCTCGTCTGGGTGAAATCCGACATCCCCCTGCAAGGCATAAACAGGAGACTCTTGGAGAATTACTTACCGAACCAATTCGCCCTGATGACTGACGATGGTGTGGGCAATACTTACTGGGCAGGCTTTTTGGGAGCGCCGAGCTGGGGAAAAATCGCAGGAGGAATTATAAGACCGAACAAGTGGCAGCTTGTAGCGTTCGAGTACGACGGGTCTGCGGGAAGATTATTCGTCGATGGAAAGGAAGTTGGTCGCCAGTACTTCACGGCAGGGACTCCAACATATTATCCGATTTACACGACAACTTATGCTAACAGTACTCCGCCTTACATGTGGACCGGAAACATGGATGAGCTTGCGCTTTTCAACAGAGCTTTAAGTGCAAGTGAGATTGCTGGAATTTACAATAAAGGGCTTGTCGGCAAGGGCCTTTGCGATGCAAGCGTTACAACTGTATGCGGAAATGGAATCGTCGAAACTGAAGAGCAGTGCGATGATGGCGGAACCGTGAATAATGACGGATGTTCTTTAGCTTGCGTAATAGAGCAAATAGTAACAAAAGCTAGCTGTGATGCGAACATCCCTGGAATGGTTGCATATTACACTTTCGACAACTCAAAATATCCCGGAGCCGACGCATATAACGGTCTCGACGGAGACATTTATAATGCGCCTCTGCTAAATAACGGAAAGGTGCGGTCGGGAATATACTTCGATGGAGTGAACGGCTACTTCCAGGCGCCTGACAATTACCTGCTTGACATGAACGAAGGACTCAGTGCCTCTTGGTGGATAAAGTATCCTGCATATCAGGGAAGCGGAACATACTTCTTCACGAAAGGAACTTCAGTGCTTAGAAGCTTCGCATTTTACATTACAAACACTGGCGAAGCGGAGCCGATATACTATGATTCTGCCAACGGAATACATTACATACTGACAAGCGGGCAGAAAATACCCCCCGGAGTGTGGACGCACCTGACCATGGTTGTCGACCCTAATAACCTCATAATGAAATATTATGTAAATGGAACTTCAGTGGCTTCAACTGCGATTCCAAACACTGCGACACAAATAACAAACGGGCCTTTGGAAATAGCGCACGAATCCAGTTACTCTCTCTTTAACGGATCGATTGACGAGTTCGCGCTATGGGGTAGGGCGCTTACGGATGAGGAAGTCCTCCAAATCTACAACAATTCAAGCGACGGCAACAGCTACTGCGGTAAGACAACGCCAGTGTGCGGAAACGGAATAATAGAATCGGGAGAAAAGTGCGATGACGGTGGAACTGCGAGCGGAGACGGATGCTCATCGACATGCCAACCCGAAAAGACCACCCTCAAAAGCGATTGCCTCGCAAGATTAAGTGGAGTTGCCGGTTACTGGTCGTTTGATGACGGAAATGTCACCGACGATTACAATTCGAACAACGCGACTTTGATAAACGGGGGATCGTTTAAGCCTGCAAAGAAAGGATATGGGATGAGGTTCGACTCGAACGGAACCTACGCTGAAATACCTAATGATGCGAGCCTAAATTTTACTGCCCCTGGAATGACAATCAGCGCATGGGTTAAGTTTAATTCCGATAGCCCTGTTACAAGTGCCGCAGTAAGCAAGGTATTCAACGCGGCGGCATGGAATGGATATATTGCAGGAGCCTACAAGAATCAATTGTATTTCATAATAGGGAACGGGTTGTCAAGTGCAACAGCATCGTCCATCCCGATACTTGGAAGAGGCGAATGGATTTATGCAACATATGTTTGGGAGACAAACGGTAACATGAGCCTTTATGCGAATGGACAAAAACTGCCAATTCAAAGTCAGAGTGGACTCCCATACGCCCAGAGCATATCCAATGCTGCGAAGCTTTACTTTGGGAAGAACGGTGGATACGAAGGAGATGTCAGAGCTCTGAACGGAGAAATTGACGAAATGATAATATTCAGAAGACCGCTCGGGCAGACTGAAATCCAGCAACTCTACAACAAAACGGTTAACAACAAAAGTTACTGCGATCTTAATGTGACGCCGACATGCGGAAACGGAATTGTTGAAACCGGCGAAGAGTGCGATGACGGTGGAACAATAAACGGGGACGGATGCTCTTTAGCTTGCGTACTTGAAAAACCTTTTATTCAGGCGGACTGCAACATAAATGCCCCTGGGATGATAGGGTATTGGAGAATGGACAATAACTACATGCTCGGGATGGATTACTACTCAAGCAACAATGGGGTGCTTGTGAATACGACAAAGGTTTTAGGAAAGCTTGGCTCAGCCCTCTACTTCGATGGTGCGACGAGCGACGTGAGACTTAACGCGAATATGCTTGACAGCCTTGGGGCAATCACTGTTACCGCGTGGGTCAAGTCAAATAATCCTCAACCCTCTCAGTCCACCATAGTTGGATTCAGAAGCCAATCAGGCAATAGCACAATGCTCTTAGGAGTAAGTGGAGTAAACCCCACAGGATACACTTTCAGTAATTACAAAAATGGGTCTCAATCATTTGCAATTCAACAGACAAAAATGAATTATGGTCAGTGGGAAATGGTAACCGGCACATGGGACGGAATCACTGGAATGGCAAAAATTTATGTCAATGGCGTTTTGCAAGACACAAATTTTCTTGGCACGTTCAAAGGGATTATGAGTCAGGATGACTTCTTGAGATTTGGCTGGGATGATTACATGAGTTATTGGAGATACTCTGGCGCAATGGACGAGATAGCAATATTCAATCGCGAGCTTTCGCAGAGCGAGATAAGGGATCTTTACAATAAAAACATGGCGGGAAATAGCTACTGTTCGGCAACCCCCCTAGCCGCCTGCGGAAACTCAGTACTTGAAAGCACGGAGCAGTGCGATGACGGTGGAACAATAAATGGGGACGGATGTTCTTCAACATGCGCTGTTGAAAGCAATGTTTCCAAGGCCGCGTGCGATGCGAAGTTCGGGGCGGGCATGATGCGCGATTACTGGACATTTGATAACAACGCATACCCTTTCTATGACGATTACAAGCAATCGCTGAATCTGAACATGAAAGGCACCATCCTCAAGAGGCCTGGAAAGGTCGGAGCGGCAATGGACACAAGAGGGGTTATGCAGGATATTCTTGTTGCCAATGACTCTAGGGCAAGCTACATGTTCCCGAGCGGCGCTGCGTTTTCCTATGGTGCGTGGGTGAAGAGCACTGGAGCGCTCGCAACAAACGGGATAATGACGACAAGACCTTTTTCGCAGGCGGGATACTTGTTCTGGATCTATACAAACAAGATCGGGTGCGTCGGGTACAATACATCATCATCCGCGGCAATATATTCTGACAACACAATTTCGGTGAACGTCTGGTACCATGCGATGTGTGTATATGATGGGACGACGCTCAAGCTTTACGTGAACAGCATCCAGCAGGCCCAGACCGCAGCAATTGTTATTGATAATACGAATATTGGAGAGATGACATTCGGCGACACCTTCACCCCGCTTAATCCGGGTTACAGCTCCCAACTATATGGGACAATAGATGAGGCGGCGCTGTTCGGCAAGGCTCTCAGCGGAGCCGAAATAATCGGGATGTATAATAATGGTCTTGCCGGCAAGGATATATGTCAAAACTGATGCAATAGGGCAAAAAGCACATTTCGGACAGCTTTTTGGGAGCATTTATAAACCTTTTCCTGGAAGTTTTTGTTATATTGAGTACACTGTGCTAAAGAATCTCTGGTGAGTTCTTCGAGCATAAATACCCCAAGAAAAATCTTGGTTTTGGCAAGGTGCCAAAAATAAGTATTTACAATCGGTTGGTTGTCAGTTTTTCTCTCACAAGATGTGAGAATGCTCAATAAAAATTGAAAAAAAATTGTTGTGAAAATATGTCAGAGTTCAACGCACCAAGAAGAGGATCAATGGCCTTCTACCCAAGGGTAAGGACAAAGAAAGAAACTCCTACGATACACGCACACGGCACCGAACCAGGACCATTAAACTTTTTATGCTATAAAGCAGGAATGATACAAATAGCAGGTAAGAACGTTCACAAGGCAAGCCCTACATTTAACCAAGAAGTAGTGCTACCTGCAACTGTTCTAGAATGCCCTCCTTTGAAAATATTCGGGGTAAGAGCATACGAGAAAGACGAAATCGGCGAAAATGTATTAAGCGACGTAATCGCAGAAAATGTTGACAAATTCTTATCAGAAAAAATCACTAACTTCAAAAAGCCTAGCCAAAAACCAAAGAAAGAATCAAAACAAGCAACAAAAGACGATTCATACACTCTTGACGACTTTCAGAAAGAAATGGCTGACATCACAAGATTCACACTTTTAGTTGAAACACAAGCAGCAAAAATAGGCTTCAAGAAAAAGCCCGACCTCACAGAAATATGGCTTGGCGGTACAAAAGAACAACAGTTCGCTTACGCAAAAGAAAAACTCGGAAAAGAAGTTTCAATAGAAGAAGTTTTCAAAGAAGGACAATTCTTAGATGTTAAAGGCGTTACAAAAGGACACGGATTTAGAGGCCCAGTAAAGAGATTCAACATTAGATCACTTAGACCAAAGAACAAGAGAATGAATGTTGTTGGATCAATCGGACCATGGCACCCTCACACAGTAATGTTTACAGTTGGTAGACCAGGACAAATGGGTTACCAGAGCAGAACAGAATTCAACAAAAGACTCATGAAGATTTCAGATGACTTAGTTGCAATAAACCCTAAGAGCGGATTTGCAAACTACGGAAACATAAAAAACAAATACGCAATAATAGTCGGATCATTGCCAGGCCCAGCAAAAAGATGCCTCGCACTAAGAAAGAGCACAAGACCAGAACAAAAAGTTGGCGCTCTACTTGATACTGTAAAGACAATAATAAAGAACTAAATGAAAGGATTTGATGTTTATGAAAGCAAAAGTAATTGGTTTAGACGGAACTATTGGAGAAGCAATCGAACTTCCTAGCGTTTTTGAAACTGAATATAGACCAAAACTAATCCATAGAGCAGTACTTGCAATGCAAAGCGCAAAAAAACAGCCTAAAGGAGCAAACCCAAGAGCTGGAAAAAAGAACACAGCGCTCTACATAGGTTACAGAGGAGCACCAACACACCTTAGAACAATGAACATGGAAGTATCAAGATTACCAAGAATGAGAAACACTGGAACACTTGTTTCAGGAAGAGTTGCAAGCGTTCCACACGCAGTTGGCGGACCTGCTGCACACCCACTTAAAGCTTGGGAAGTAATAGAAGAAAAAATAAACAAGAAAGAAAGAAAGCTCGCACTCAAAAGCGCAATAGCTGCAACAATAGTAAAAAAACTTGTAGAAAGAAGATTCATCTTCAAAAACGATTTGCCAATTGTAGTTGATTCAAAGCTTGAAGGAATAGTAAAGACACAGGAACTTGTTAAGATACTTGAAAAAATCGGCGTTGGCGCTGATGTTACAAACGCAAAATTAAAGATGAGAAAAAGAGCAGGAAAAGGAAAAGCAAGAGGAAGACTCTGGAAAGAAAAGAAAAGCGTGCTCATTGTTTCTTCAAAGAATAGCCCTGTACTCAAAGCCGCAAGAAACTTGCCAGGCGTTGAAGCAGTTACTACAAATTCACTTAACGTTGAACTCCTAGCTCCCGGAGCGGAAGCAGGAAGACTTGTTGTTTGGACAAAAGACGCAATAAATGCGCTTGACAATAAACCCGTAGCACAAGTTGCAAAAAAAGAAGTTGCTACTGCAGCAAAGCCAGCAGAAAAGAAAGTTGTTGCAAAAAAGGCAAAGCAGTAAATAAAATGGTTTGATACTTATGGTAAAATTGAACGAAGCAGAAAAGAAAAGAGCTGAAGTTGAAAAGCAAGTAGAGAAGGAAACTCCTGCTAAGGATAAAGTTGCGCCTAAAGCAGCAGCCGCAGCAAAACCTGCAAGCACAACAATGACACTTGAAGATTTGGGAGTAATACTCCACCCATTAATAACTGAAAAAGCAGTTAACATGATAGAAGCAGAAAACAAGGTTACATTCATCGTAGCAGACACAGCAACAAAAACAACCGTAAAAAACATTGTTCAGAAAGCCTACGGAGTAAAAGTAACAAAAGTAAACATCGTAAGAGACAGAAAAGGAAGAAAAAAAGCGATAGTTAAACTTGACAAAGCAAACAAAGCGCAAGATCTTGCGACAAAAATCGGAGTATTGTAAATTTTTTGGTTGATGTTTTATGGGTAAGCGATTAATTTCACAGAGAAGAGGAAAAGGCTCGCACACATTCAAAGCGAAGCACAACGGACTAACATCCTGCTACGTTGACCACCCAAAGGATGCGCTACTCTACGGAGAAGTAACAAACCTCATAAAAGAAACAGGAAGAAACGCGATAATGGCGGTAATAAAATTCTCTGACGGCAAGACACAAACAGTTGTTGCTCCTGAAGGATTATATTTGGGACAAAGAGTACAGCAAGGAAAAGGCGCAGAAATAAACACAGGAAACGTATCATACGTTAGCGACCTCCCTGAAGGATGCCCTATTTTTAATATTGAAAGAACAGCAGGAGACGGCGGAATGCTCGTAAGATCATCCGGCGGATACGCGCTCTTGATGGCAAAAGACAGCAAGAAAGCAACAATCAAAATGCCATCTTCAAGCATGATAAATTTGCCTTTAGATGTTAGAGCCATGATAGGAAACGTTTCATGCGGAGGAAAACAGGACAAGCCTTTAGTTACCGCAGGAACAAAATTCTACTTAATGAAGTCAAAGAGAAAGATGTATCCAAGAGTAAGAGGAGTAAAGATGAACGCAGTTGACCATCCGTTTGGAGGATCGAGCCACCACCCAGGAAAGTCAAAGAGCACATCAAGAAACGCTCCACCTGGAAGAAAAGTTGGATCCATTGCTTCATCAAGAACCGGAAGGAGAAAGAAGAACTAAAGTTCTTTACCTTTGGCCGAATCTGGTTAAATGGAGCAATTTGAAATTTTTTGAGAGATGATATTTATGGTTGAAAAGGAATTCACATTCAGAGGAAAAAAGTTGGAAGAGCTCAAAGCAATGAGCATTGAGCAGTTTGCAGAACTCTGCAACTCAAGATCCAGAAGAAACCTCCTTAAAGGTGTGGACAAGCAATTCCTCGAAAAATTAGACAAGGCAAGAAACAACCCAAGAGCAAAGCCGGTAAGGACACACAAAAGAGACATGGTGGTAATACCCCAGATGCTCGGAACAAAAATTGCAATTCACAGAGGAAACACTTTCGAATCAATCGATGTTGTTCCCAAAATGCTAGGACATTACGTAGGAGAATTAGTTTTAACAAGAAAAAGATTGACACACGGAAAAGCAGGAATCGGAGCAACAAAGAGCTCAACTGCAGTGACGGCAAGAGGATAAAATTAGGAATAAAGGAAGGATATTTATGGCTAAGAAGAATTATCAAGCGGAAGTTGGAAAGCCAAGCAAGTCTGCAAAGGCTTTGATTACAGACGCAAACATTTCCATAAAGTATGCTACAGAAATAGCTAACCAGATAAAGTCAAGACCGGTAAACCAGGTAATTGATTGGCTCATAAGAATCGAAAGACACGAAGAATACTTGCCTCTTAAGAGATACCACAAGAAAGTAGCTCACAGAAAAGGAGATTCAAGAGAAGGAGTAAAATCAGGAAGATACCCTGAAAAAGCAGTACAGGCATTCATCAACCTCCTAAAGCTTGCAAAAAACAACGCAGACTTCAAGGGACTTGACTCAGAAAAACTTGTAATTATACACGCATTCGTTTCAATGGGCACAGCCAGATACGGCTACCAGTCCAAAGGAAAGATAGCTGGAAAAGCAAGAAGACACAACTCGACACACATAGAAGTAATAGTTCAGGAAGTGAAAGCATGATAGAACGAACATTCATCAAGAAAAACTTGAACAAGCTTGAAATGGAAGATTACCTTTCGGAAAAACTTGACAGAGCAGGATTTAGCAAACTAGAAATAGTAAAGACGCCACTTGTTACAAGAATAGTTTTATACGTTGCAAAGCCCGGAATGGCAATAGGAAAGAGCGGTTCAACTATTAAGCAGCTTACAGAAACAATCGCAACAAAGTACAAGATAGAAAATCCTCAGATAGAAATACAGGAAATTAAAGCTCCTAACCTTGACGCAAAAGTTGCCGCTGAAAAAATGGCCGCAATGATAGAAAGAGGATTCGCTTGGAGAAGCATTGCATTTAGAATAATGAAAGACGCAATAGACGCCGGAGCACAAGGAGTAGAACTTGTAGTAAAAGGAAAGCTCTCAGGAAAAGGCGGAAGAAAAAGAAAGCAAAGAATCGCCCACGGATACATGAAAAAAATGGGAGACCAAGCAAAACTAGTAAGCTTTGCAAAAGCGGCAGCATACCCTAAAGCCGGAGCAATAGGAATAAGACTCAAGATAGTAAGCCCCGATGTAATATTCCCTGATAAAATTGATGTTAGAGAAGTTGTAAAGAAAGTAAAAGCGGCAAAAAAAGAAGCAAAAGAACAACTAGAAAAAGCTGCAGAAAAGAAAGATGCAGAAAAAGAAAACAGCGTTGATATGAAAGCGGTTGTTGAAAAAGTTGTTGAAACAGAAGACGACAAGAAAGCAAAGGACAAACTCCACAGCGCAGTTGAACAAAAGATAAAAGAGGACAAAAAATAAATAGAGGAAGATGGATTTTATGACACTAAAAACAAAAGAACTTGCTGCAATGACAAAAGAAGGGCTCATGCAAAAAGCAATCGAGCTCAAGCAGGATCTTTCAAAAGAAAAAGCTACAGTTGCATCAGGAACAAGAAGCGAAAACCCTGGAAAAATAAGAAAACTCAGAAGAGACATAGCAAGAATACTTACTGCAATAACTGCAAAAAACAAAATCGCTCCTAACGAAGCGAAGGCTGTTAAAATTGAGGCAAAGCCAAAAGCGGAAGCAAAAGCTCCTGCTAAAGCTTCAAAGAAATAAGGAGGATGCGGGGTGCAGGAAATAGACAAGATCAGCGGTCTCCCAAAGGAACTGTTTGACATAAACAATATAGCTAAGGAGCAGCAGAAGATTAAGATTATAATAATAAGAAGAAAATTTTCGAAGATAATTACGATTGTATCCGGAATTGATGACAAAAAAACATTGGAGGAAATAGGAAGAGAAATGAAGCAAAAATTCGCTTGTGGCGGAACAGTGCGCGATGGAATGATAGAACTCCAGGGAAAGCACAAGGACCGAGCGAGAGAATTCCTCATAAAGAAAGGGTACAAGCCGGAAATGATAACAGGTTGATATTTAGAAAAAATAAAGGAAAAATGTGAAGGAGGATTGAATGACACAAAAGCGCTATGAAATCAATGCCAAGAACATATTGGGCCACGAAATGATTGGTCTAAATGTGTTGGTGATTGAATCAAGTGCGCCCGAAAGAAAAGGAATCGAAGGAAAAGTGGTTGATGAGACCGAAAACACCTTCAAGATCCTGACAAAAAACGGGGAAAAAATTGCACCAAAAAAAGAGTGCGTGTTCAAGTTCGATCTCGGAAAGGAAAAAGTTGTTGTAAAAGGAATGGATGTTTTAAAAAAACCGGAAGAAAGAGTTAAGGAGATGAAATGATGGCCGAAAAAGTGAAATCAGCAAAGAAAATTGCTAAGATGGAAGAGAAAGCGTTAGCTATGGCTGTTCCGGCAAGAGAAAAGAACCTCGCGGTAAGAGGAAACATATTTGAAGGAAAAGTAACTTCAGCAAAGGCAAGCAAGACAGTTACAGTTGAAAGAGAACTTGTGCACTACATAGCAAAGTATGAAAGATATTTGAAGGTAAAATCAAAGATAAAAGCGCACAATCCTGAGACAATCAACGCTAAAGAAGGCGACATAGTAAAAGTAGGGGAAACAAGAAGGATATCAAAAACAAAGAACTTTCTTGTACTTGAGATAGTAAAAAAAGCATGATATTAATGAGATTTGAAGGTGAATATGATGAAAGCAATTAGCATCCCAAGCAACCACGCATTAACACTTCACAGCAGAATGCTTTGCGCTGATAATAGCGGAGCAAAAGAAGTTGACATTATATCCGTATTCGGATTCAAATCAAGGAAAAAGCAGTACCCTCACGCAGGAATAGCTTCCTTAGTGAATGTTGTTGTTAAGAAAGGAAAGCCTGAAATGAGAGGCAAGATTGAAAGAGCGGTTGTTATCAGGACAAGACAGGAATTTAGAAGACCGAGCGGAATGAGAGTTAAGTTTGAAGACAACGCAGTTGTTTTAGTTGACGAAGATGGATTGCCTAAGGCATCCGAAATCAAAGGCTGCGTAGCAAAAGAAGTGGGCGAAAGATTCCCAAAAATTGCAGGACTCGCACCAGCAGTATTGTAAAGGAATAGGGGAAAATGAGGTTTGATGATTATGGCAGAAAATAAATTCTACAATATGGCATTACACACAAAATCCAAGGCAATCGCAAGCCACCTTGACGAAAAGCTCGCAAAGGAAACTGGCAAAAGATCGCTTCCGATAAGAAAAAATGATGTTGTAAAAGTAATGAGAGGCGGATTTAGAGGAAAAGAAGGAAAAGTTACTCTCGTTGACAGAGTTAGCGGCAAGATCACAGTTGAAAAAGTAATGAGAAAGAAATCAGACGGCGCAGAAATACCCGCACAGATAGATGCATCAAACGTTATGATAATCGACCTTGACAGAACTGACCGAAAAAGGTTAAGTAAGGGCGGAAAAGAAAAGAAGAGTGAGAAAAAATGAGCAAAAAAGGACAAAATAAGAAATCAAAAGCACTAAGCGCACCAAAGACAATGTTTATACAAAGAAAGACAAAGTACTGGGCGATAAGGGCAAAAGCGGGACCGCACAAGAGAGACTCTGCAGTACCTTTAGGAATTGTTATTAGAGATTATTTGGGGCTTGCAAAGAACCTCAAAGAAGCAAAATACATGATGAACAATGATTTGATAAAAGTGAACGGCGTGGCAAGAAGAGACTACCAGTTCCCTGTAGGAATATTTGACACAGTTGATATTGAAGCGCAGAAAGTTCACAACAGAATGGTGCTTGACAATAGAGGAAGACTCGTACTTAAGGCACTAAAGAAAGCAAGCGCTCAAAAGATATGCAAAGTTGCATACAAGCACGTAACTGCAAAAGGAATACAATTGACAACCAATGACGGAAGAATATTTTTGGGAACAAAAGCAAAGGTCGGCGACGGCTTGCTTGTAAAACTCCCTGAAGGAAATGTAGAGAAAGTGCTTCCATTAAAAGAAGGCGCAATGATTTACATCACAAGAGGAGTACACTGCTCAGAAAAAGCAAAAGTGAAAGGATTTGTTGAAGGAACAATGAGCAGAGAAAAACTTGTTAAGTTTGAAAGCAAGGGAAAAGAATACGAGACAATTGCAGAGAGCGCAATGGTAATCGGAGAAGGAAGCGAAGCAATAGAGGACATGAAAGAATAAGTAAAAATGGATATTTGGGTTTTGGAGAAAAAAGGTGGATATTATGAAGCAAGTTTTGATTGACAAAGTTGTTGTCAGCATGGGAGTAGGCACGGACGATGCCACAAGAAAGAAAGCTTCGCAGATAATCCAGCTTGTAACAGGAATGAAACCTGTAGAAACACTTTCAAAATCCAGAATACCTGACTGGGACTTAAGGCCAGGCGTACCAATAGGATACAAAGTTACACTAAGAGGCGAAAAAGCGGCAGAATTCTTGAAAAATGGACTTGACTCAAGAGACAAGAAGATACCTGCAAAAAGCTTTGACAAAGAAGGAAACTTCGCTTTTGGAATAAAAGAGCACATAAACTTGCCAGGAATAAAGTACGATCCAAAAGTTGGAATAATGGGATTTGATGTTTTAGTATCATTAAAGAAAAGAGGATACAGGCTAAAATATAGACAATTAAAGAACGGCGTAGTAGGACGAAAACAGAGAGTTTCAACACAAGAAGCAATTGAATTCGTCAAGGCAATGGGGGTTGAAGTTGCATGAACGCTCCTAAAACAGCAGTAGTGGACAAGATGAAGAAAAGAGATAGAGTCTGCAAGATTTGCGGGACAAGAAAAGGATTCCTACGAAGATACGGACTCAATATTTGCAGAAGATGTTTCAAGGATAACGCAATTCGATTGGGATTTGCGAAGTTTGATTGAAGGTGAAGAAAATGGCATTGATGGACCCTATTGAAAACGCGATGACAATGATAAGAAACGCCGAGGCGGCGTCTAAGAAAGAGCTTACAATAAAGCCAGCTTCAAACTTCCTTGGAGAAGTTCTTAAAATTGCAAAAGACAACGATTATATAGAATCATTCGAAAAGAATGAAAAAGAAAAAGGAATAATGACTTACACTGTAAAACTCAACGGAAAGTTGAACATATGCAGAGCAATTAAGCCAAGATACGCAGTAAGAAAGAATGAATTTGAAAGATACGAGAAGAGATACTTGCCGGCAAGAGATGTCGGATTGATAATTGTATCAACTCCTAGTGGACTAATGACACACACTGAAGCCAAGAAGAAAAATTTGGGCGGAAGACTCATAGCGTTCATGTATTAGTGATATGAAGGAATGATGATTATGGCAGCAAGAGCAGGGAAACCAGAAACAGTAAAGCCGGCAAGAATAATACAGACGCTAGCAATACCTGAAGGGGTAAGTGTAAGCGTGGCGAACGGCAGTACAGTTACACTAAAGTCAAGCAAAGGCACTCTTGAAAGAACATTCAAATCGTTTAGAATAAAACTTGAAGCAAAAGGAAACAATCTTGTTATTGACGGAAGCCCAAACAACAAGGGCACAAGAATAATGGTTGAAACCGTTGCAGCGCACATAAAGAACATGGTTGAAGGATTGCTTTACGGCTACAAGACAGAACTAAAAGTAGTTTACTCCCACTTCCCGATGACAGTTACAGTTGACAAAGGAATCGTATCGGTAAAGAACTTCCTTGGAGAAAAATTCCCGAGAAAAGCGAAGATTGTTGGGACAACAAAAGTTGCAGTCAAGGGACAAGAAGTTACTGTTAGCGGAATAAACAAGGACGATGTCGGCCAAACAGCGGCAAATTTGGAAAAGAAAATAAGAGTAAGAGGAAAAGATATTAGAAGATTTCAGGATGGAGTTTATATTGTGTCCCGCGGAAACATAGATAAGAACGACGGGAAGAAAGTTGAGATTACAAGGGGAAAAGAGGTGCAGTAAAATGGCTGAAGTAAAAAAAGAAGCAAAGAAAGAAGTCAAGGAAAAGGCCACTGCAGAAAAAGCAAAGGCTAAGGACGCAGTAATGAAGACTGAAGCAAAAAAGCCTGAAGTAAAGAAAAAATACATACCTTACGTTAAGAAAGAAAATAAGACAAAAAGTCCTGAAGCAAAGAAAGCTCAAGGCGAATACAAGAAGAAATGGCACCCGGTTTTTAGAGGAAGATTTGGAAAAGCACAGTTTAGAAGAAAGTCCATAGAAAAATGGCAGAAGTGGAGAAAGCCGCACGGAATTGATCTTGATAAGGGGGCAGAACACGGAGCAAGACCTAAGACCGGATATGCAAATGACGCCGAATACAGAGGAATGCACCCTTCAGGATACAGAGAAGTTCTTGTTAACAATGTAAGGGAACTTGACAATGTTGATACTAAGACTCAAGCTGCAAGAATAGGCAGAACAGTTGGAAAAAGAAAAAGAAATGAAATAGTGAAGAAAGCGAATGAAAAAAAGATATGGGTATTAAATTAAAGGAGAAAATTGTTTTTAGGTGAACCGCGATGAATGCAATAAAAGCCAAAGAACTCGCAGCAGTAATACTTAAGTGCGGAGTGAACAGGATCTACATTGATCCGGCAACTCTCACAAGAGTAACTGAGGCAATGACAAAGGACGATTTGAGACAGCTCATCGCAGAAAGAATCATAAAGAAAAGAGCAACAAACGCTCAAAGCAGGGCAAGAATAAACAAAATGAAGGCCCAGAGAAGAAAAGGAAGAAGAAGAGGAAAAGGAAAGAGAACCGGAACAAAGAAATCAAGAACCGAACAGAGAAGCACATGGATTGACAAGGTTCGCGCACAAAGAGCACTCTTAAGAGAATTGAAGAAAACTAATCCTGAAGCAGTAAAAGAAAAAGGGTACTCGCAGACATACAAGAGAATAAAGGGTGGATTCTTCAAAGGAAAGAATTATCTTAGAGAATACATTGAAGGGGGGAAAACACAATGACGCCTGATAAGACATTCGAAGTTAAATTTCGAAGAAGAAGAGAGCAGAAGACTGATTACAGAAAAAGACTTGGGCTAGTTAGATCAAATAAGCCAAGAATTGTTGTTAGAAAGACAAACAAGAGAATAATCGCACAGGCAATAATGTTTGATCCTAAGGGAGACAATACACTTGCAAGCGCAGATTCAAACGAACTTGAAAAGTTTGGATTCTACGGAACAAACAATACTCCTTCAGCATATTTGACAGGATACTTGCTAGGAAAGAAACTTGCTTCAAAATCAAAGGAAGGAATCCTTGACATGGGCAGAAAGAAAGCCTCAAAAGGAAACGTAATATTTGCGGCACTTAAGGGAGTGGCTGATTCAGGGATTGCAATACCCTATTCTGCAGAAGTAGTTCCTTCAGAAGACAGAATAAACGGAAAAGTAATCGATGAATACATAAAAAAGCTTGGCGACAAGGCAAAAATAACATTTTCATATTATGAAAAGAAAGGAATAAAATTAGGCGAGCTTAACAAGGCCTTCGAGAAAGCAAAGGCTGAAATAGCGAAGGTGAAATAAGATGAATCGCGGAATGGCAAATATGAAAGGCGGAAAAAGAGGAAAAAGAACTCCTGAAGACGAAGTTGAAAGACTCGAAAGGGAAATTGTCAGAAGAGAGCAGGAACTTGCAAACTGGGTTCCAAAAACCGACCTTGGAAGAATGGTAAAATCAGGAAAAATAAATTCTATTGACGAAATATTTGACAAAGGCTACACAATCATGGAGCCGGAAATCGTTGACTCGCTTTTAAAACTTGAAGACGAAGTAATTGAAATCGAAAAAACAACAAGAGTTGTACTTTCAGGAAGAAAATTCAGTTACAGAGCTTCGGTTATTGTAGGAAATAAAGATGGTTATATTGGAATAGGTTCGGCAAAAGATGTTGATAGATTCCCTGCAGTAAATAAGGCAAAGAGAGTAGCAAAACTTAATATTAGAAGAATTATCCGAGGATCAGGCTCATGGGAAGAGCAATCAACTGATGACAAGCACTCAATACCTTTCAAGGTTGTTGGACAAGCCGGAAGCGTAAGAGTAACACTAATGCCGGCTCCTAAAGGAACAGGAATAGCTGTTGGAAAAAACATAAGAGGCGTTTTAGTGCTTGCCGGAGTAAGAGACGTTTGGGGAAAAGCAAAAGGCAGAACATCGATAAGACTCAACTTTGTAAAAGCTGCTATTGACGCTCTTGATGAAATATCAAGAATAAAGATGAACAAAGACATGGAGAGAAAATTCGCAAAATAATTTTTAGCGAAAAATAATAAGGATTTTGAGAGGGGTTAATGATGTACGCAATAATAAGAGTAAGAGGAGCAGTAGGAACAAACCCTAATGCAATAAAGACGCTTGAGCTCTTGAACCTCAAGAGAGTAAACAATTTGAGCGTATGGAACGAAACCCCTGACAAATACAAAATGTTCAAAAAAGTAGAAGCCTACTCGACATTCGGAAAAATAGATGACGCAACTTTGAAGGAATTGCTTGAAAAGAAAGGCGAATCGCTCGAAGGGAATTTTGACGCAAAGAAAGCTCTCGCTGATTTGAAAGCTGGGAAAACTCCAAAGCAAGCAAACGTAAGAAATTGTTTTAGATTAAGTCCTCCTAGAAAAGGATACGAAAGAGGCGGAACAAAGAAACTCTACGTTCACGGCGGAGCACTCGGAGAAAGGAACGAAAAGATAAGCGACATCATAAAGAGGATGCTTTAATTAAGTTAAGAAAATGAAAAAAAGGCGAAGGTGAATATTTATGGCAGCTGATAGAAAAAGAAGGAAAAAGAACAAACTCCGCGGACAAAGAACAATGGGCAACGGAGGCACAAAGAACAGAAGAGGTGCCGGATGCAGAGGCGGAAGAGGAGCTTCAGGTGCAAACAAGCACAATTTCCACACTATCGGAAGACTAAAGCCAAGAAAATACCGTTTTAAGGTAATATTCCCTAAGCTTAAAGAAATAAAGCTTGGAGAACTTGACACAATAATTGACTCCTTAGTGACAATGGGAAAAGTAAAGAAAGAAGGCGAAACTTACATAGTTGACAAAAGATCCGGCTTTGGAAAAGTTCTAGCACAAGGGGAAACAAAAAAAGTAATAATACTTAGAGTAAACGCTTCAAAAGACGCAATAAAGAAAATAATTGTTGCGGGCGGAAAATTCGAGTACAAGAAGAAAGACTTCGATGCAGAAGATGTTCAGAAGCAGATCGAAGACGAAGACCTTGAATTCGAAAGCGTAGAAGGAGACAAGGAATAAGTTTTCCTTTGAAGCAGCGAAAGCGAGCCATAACGTAAGTGGCGAAAGTTTTTTCTGCAGAAATGATGATTGGTGATGCGGTTGGGAATAGTTGACACACTTGTTGGGATTTCAGAGTACTTGCCTGAAATAAAAAGGCCGGAAAAAGAACTCTCATTCAAGACAAAGTTGGCTTGGACCGCACTCGCACTAATTATATTTTTCGTAATGGGTAACATAACGCTTGTTGGGATGGACGTAATGTCCGGCAGCGTTCAAAGAATCGTTTTTGCACAGACTATACTTGCAAGCGAAGTAGGAACACTAATCACAGCCGGAATCGGCCCAATCGTGATGGCATCAATCTTCTTGCAGCTCTTTATGGGTGCGCAAATCCTCAAACTCAATGTTTCGGACCCTGAAGGGAGAAAAAAATTCCAATCTTTACAAAAACTTCTAACAATAGTGCTTTGCTTTGTTGAAGGATACATTTACGTTGGTTCAGGACTTCTCACGCCAATTGGCGGAGTTGCATTATTCAATCCATTCCTTTGGGTAGTTGTCGGGCAAATAGCACTAGGTTCGCTTGCACTAATGTACCTTGATGAAATAGTATCAAAGTTCGGAATAGGATCCGGAGTAAGTTTATTCATTGCAGCAGGAGTGAGCGGAGGATTATTCTGGCAAACATTCATGCCACCAATAATGTCTGACCTTAACCCAATGCTTGCACAAGGAGGAATACTCTGGAAAATAATGACAACAGGAGACTTCCTTTACCTAGTTCCTCTCCTTGGAGTAGTAGCAATATTCTTGATAGTTGTATTCGCTGAAGGAATACACGTAAACATTCCTATTACTATGGGTCACGGAGGCCTGGGCGGGAGATACCCGGTAAAATTCTTATACGTAAGCAACATGCCGGTAATACTCGCAATGGCACTATTCATGAACATAAGATTATGGGCGCTGTTCCTTGAAAAAGTTCCAATACTTGGAACACTAATGCAAGGACTCTCATGGGCGGTTAATATTCCAAGCATCGGCGGAATGAGTTTACTCCAAGGGCTATTAGTGCAAGGAATTGATTCGATTACAATTTTAGCAATAGCTCAGGCTATATTGTTCATGATAATACTAATAGCGGCGTGCGTAGTATTCGGATGGTTCTGGGTGCAGATGGGAAACCAAAGCACAGAAGCAGTTGCGGCACAGCTTGAACGTTCCGGCATGCAGATACCTGGATTTAGAAGAGACAAAAGAGTGATAGAAAAAGTCCTTGAAAGATACATTCCTCCAATCACAATCCTTGGATCAATATTTGTTGGACTCTTAGCAGGCGGAGGAGATTTGATTCTTAGCGGAGTCACAAGCGGAACAGGAATACTACTTACAGTTGGAATAGTTTATAGATTCTACGAAGAAATAGCAAAAACACAGACAGAACTGCTATCAAAAATAGTGGGCAAAATGGCATAAATGAAAAACGCGGAAATGGCAGAGAATTGATTTTTTGAGCAAAATTGGAGGAAAGCTTTATATAGCATTGGTTGTAGAAAATTGTTTACTGGCGAGCTAGAAAGGTGTTTGATATATTTGAAGTAGCGCCCGCAGTGGCGATTTTAGTTATTTCATTTGCACTCGCTCTTGTATCCAAGATTCTGCAAAGGAATCTCCTCGACAAGAAGAAGATGGATGCTCAAAAAAAAGAGATGAAAGAGAAGCAAGAAAGATTAAAAAAATTGACAAAGGACGGTGAATCAAAAAAAGAAGAGATTGAAAAACTCCAGCTCGAGATCGCTGAGGCAAGCATCGCAATGATGCAGGGCACAAACAAATTGATGCTCGTGTCTTTACCGGTTTTCGCAGTGTTCTTCATGATAATGGGGAATATTTATGGGGGGCTTTCATTCACATCGTTGTTTCCGTTACCGCATTTCACAGGATTCTGGTTGTTGAACCCATTTAGTTGGATTCCAACTTTCCCGGCAGTATGCCAGGTAGAATCAGTGTGCTTTTTGCCGTTGACGATGACAACAGGATACCTAAAAGCGTATTTCTTCTATTATTTTGTTTCATCAATTGCAATATCAGGATTAGAAAAATTATATGATAATTATTTGAATAAATTGGGAAATGAACTGATAACAAAGAAATTGAAAAAGTGATTTTTTATGGTAGCACCAAACAAGAGAAGATTGCAATACAAGCACAGAAAGTCCACTAGCCAGACAAAGAGAGAATACTTCAAGGGCAAAGGATCACAAGGAAAATGCGCCGCACACAAGATAAAAATGGGTGGAGTAATAAACGGAAGAAGCAGCGGGCACTCAAAGAAAAGCGTAACTCAGAAAAGGCCTTCAGTGCCATTCGGAGGAGTATTATCAGGACCGGCAAGAGAACAAGTATTTTTAGAAATGGGCAAAGTTGTAGCAGGCGTAAAAAAAATCGACGAAGTTCCAGAAAAATACAGGAATTATGTTAAACAAGCGCTATGTAGGGCGGAATAAAATTTTAAGATTTGGGTTGATGAAAAATGGAAATTGGACAAGTTTGCATTAAGACAAGAGGAAGAGAGGCGGGTAAAAAAGTTGTTATTATTTCGGAAGCCAAGGCAGGAAAAGTTCTTACCGACGGACCGAATACAAAAAGAAAGCTATGCAACGTTCTTCACTTGTTTCCATTGATGGAAAAAGTAAACATAAAAAAGGACGCAAGTCACGAAGAAGTCGTGAAAGCATTGAAATGATATTTTAGGGTTGATGAAAAATGGCAGAAATAAATTACATTGTAAGAGTAATGGGAAAAGATCTTGACGGAACAAAAAGAGTCGACGAGGCAATACAAAGCCTAAAAGGAATAAGTCACAGAATGGGCGGACTTATCTGGGCGCAATTTAGAAAAGAGCACAAGTCGCCTTTTTCAAAAAAACTCGGAGAACTTACACCTGAAGAAGTGAAACAAATAGAATCAATAATAACTGGTCCTGAAAAGCACGGACTTCCAATATGGACACTTAACAGACAAAACGATTATGCTACAGGCGAAGACAAGCACTTGATAATGAACGATTTGGCATTCTCGCTAAGAAACGATCTGCAGAGAATGGCTGAAATAAAATCATACAGAGGCCTAAGACTAATGTGGGGCTTGCCGGTAAGAGGACAGAAGACAAAAAGCACACACAGAGGAAAAGGCGGAATTGTTGGAGTTACAAAGAAGGACGCTGGAAAGCCAGCAGTACCTGCTAAAGCTAGCAGCGCTGCACCGGCTAAGCCTGCTGCAAAGAAGTGATTGATATGGGTGACCCGAAGAAGAGATCAAAGAATTATTCAAAACCAAGGAAGTCCTTCCAAAAGGAAAGAATTGCTAAAGAGAAAGAAGCAAGAAAGCTTTATGGTTTGAAAAATCAGAGAGAATACCTCCAGGCTGAATCAGCAGTCAGAGGAAAAAGAACAAATGCAAGAAAACTCCTCGCACTTGGCCTTGAACTTAGAATTATAAGAGAAAAAGAACTCATCGATTCGCTAAAAAGAATTGGAATCCTTCGAGGAACACCAACTCTTGACGATGTTTTAACCCTCACTCCAGAAGCGCTCTTAGAAAGAAGACTTCAAACAATCGTATGGAGAAAGGGACTAGCAAACACAGTAAAACAAGCAAGACAGTTCATCACACACGGACACATAGCAATTGACACTAAAAGAGTGACAGTGCCAAGCTACGTTGTTACAGCTGAAGACGAAACAAAAATGACTTACTACGGACCTGAAATGGTACTGCAGGAAAAGAAAATAAAGACAAAAGTTTCGCAAGAAAAGAAAAACCAGATGAAGGATGATTTTGAAGAAGCTAAGCCTGCTGAAAAGAGCGAGGCAAAGCCAGCAGAAAAAAAGGAAGTTAAAATTGGAGCAAAGGGTGAATGAATATGGCTGAAAACAGAGGAATAGTGCACCTTTACGCGACACACAACAACACAATGCTTCTATTGACTGACATAACAGGATCAGAAACAATAGCAAAAAGCACAGGCGGAATGGAAACTAAAGCACAGCACAAAGAAGGATCTCCTTACGTTGCGATGAAGCTTGCAGAGAATATTGCAAACGCAGCAAGAGAAAGAGGAATATCTGAAATTTATGTTAAAGTAAGAGGACACGGCGGAAACAGAAGCACTTCAGCCGGACCTGGAGCAGAATCCGCAATAAGATCGCTCACAAGAAACGGACTTAGAATCATAGCGATTGAAAACGTAACACCTGTACCTCACGACGGATGCAGAAAGAAAAAGAAGTTCAGAGGAAAAGCACAGAGATAAACAGTAAAAGATAAATATTAAAATGGAAAAATGGTTTTTATGGATATAAAAGTTGTTCACGAAGACGGACTATTGACAAAGTACCTAATAAAAGGCACTACATCCACTTTCATGAACTCGCTTAGAAGAGCAATAATGTGCGACGTACCTTGCCTCGCAGTAGACACAGTACACTTCTACGAAAACGACTCGGTAGTATTCGACGAAATGCTCGCGCACAGACTCGGACTATTGCCAGTAAAGACTGACGTTAAGACTTACAAGAAAGGAGACAAAGTAAAACTCGTTCTTGAAAAACTAGGGCCTGGAATAGTTACAAGCAAAGACATAAAATGCACTGATCCAAAAATTGAGATAGTTGACAAAAAAATTCCAATTACAAAGCTTGGGAAAGAACAGAAAATAAAGGTAGAAATGAATGCAATAATGGGGACCGGGGCAGATCACGCAAAATTCCAGCCGGCACTTATAGCATACAACGAAGTCCCAATAATTGACAATGAAAAAACTTACGCTAACGCAAAAGAAATAGTTGCAGAATTCCCCGAAGGAGTAATAGAAGCAAAAGCAGGAAAACTTTTCCTACTTGACCCTTACAATATCAAAATACAGAATCAATTTGGAGATTTGCTTGCAAAGCACGGAGTAAAACTCAGATACAGCAGCACAGATTTTGTAATGACACTTGAAACGACAGGACAGTTGTCCTCAAAAGAAGTTGTTGAAGCCGGACTTAGAGTTCTTGGCGAAAAACTTGACGAGTTCAAGGAAGAAGCAAAGAAATTATAATTATAAGGAGAAGTTGGTTCCGCTAAAAGCGGTGCCTTGACAACTGCCAAGAGCGGAAAACCGAAAAATGTGACAAGGCGCTAAAAGCGTCTTAGAAAGTCGCATCGCAGGGGTTCCCGAGCGGTCAAAGGGGCAGGACTTAAGATCCTGTGGCTTAGTGCCTTCGAGAGTTCGAATCTCTTCCCCTGCAGTATTTGAGATTAAGATTACAAAGTTGGTAAATATGGCAAAAAAACTTGAAATGCAATTGCTCATTGCGAGCCTCGAAAAATTATCGAGAAAAACAAAAAAGCCTATATGGGGCGACCTTGCTGAAAGGCTAGGCAAACCTACAAGGCACAACGTAGTAATAAACCTCTTCGAGCTTGACAAGCTTGCAAAGCAATTCTCAGGAAAGACCTTGATAGTCCCTGGAAAAGTTCTTGCGACAGGCGAACTTACAGAAAAAGCAAAAATCGTTGCAGTACAAGCATCAGAAAAAGCTGTTGCAACAGGAAAAGTAATATTGATGAAAGATTTCCTTGAGGGCGCAGAAAAAATAAAAGTAAGCGACCTCATAATAATCAAATAAAAAAATGGAAGATGATGGCTATGATAGTAAACGGAAAAGACATGGTGGCAGGAAGACTTGCAACACAGCTTGCAAAGGCAATCATTAAGGGCGAAGAGGTTACTGTTGTAAACGCAGAAGAACTCATAATTACTGGAAACAAAGAAGACATCATGGAAAGATACCACGAGAGATCCATGGCAAGAGTACTATCAAATCCGCACTACGGGCCAAAATATGACAGAGTTCCAAGCAAAATCTACAGAAGAATGGTAAAAGGAATGCTCCCGGACAAAAGCAGAACTGTAGAAAGACTCATAAAATTTATTAAAGTTTATGACAAGATGCCAAAAGAACTCGCAAGCGAAAAAATGACAGAGTTTGAAGGCGCAAAATTCAACCACAAAAACAAGTACATGACACTTGGAGAAATAGCAACTCTCCTTGGCGGAAAATGGTAATTATAAAGGTGTAGAAAATGGAAGATGAAAAGACAAAGATAAAGCCGGCAGCAAAAAAAGCAGGCATGTTTGTAAAAGCAAAGAAAAAGACCGCCATTGCAAGAGGCGTAATAAGAAAAGGAACAGGACACATAAAAGTTAATCACATGAACGTTAATGTTTTTGCACAAGGATATGTAAGAGACCTTGTACTTGACCCGATAAAACTCGCAGGAGAAGCGGGGAAAGAATTTGATATTGAAGTTACAGTAAACGGATCGGGCTTCATGAGCAGAGCCGTTGCAGTAAGATCCTGCATAGCAAAAGCTCTCGTGAAAGCGAAAGGAAAGAAGCTCAAAGATATGTTTATTGAATACGACAGAAACTTGCTTGTTGATGATGTAAGAAGAGTAGAAAGCAAGAAACCGCTTGGAAGAAAAGCGAGAGGAAAGAAGCAGAAGAGCAAGAGGTAAAATCTCTTGCCCTAATATATTTTTGGAGAAGGTTTTGGCATGATAGTACCTGTAAGATGTTTTTCCTGCGGAAAGCCCGTTGGAGGACTATATACTGAATTCAAGGAACGCACTGACAAGGGCGAAAACCCAGGCAAAGTGCTCGACGATTTGAAGGTAAAAAAGTACTGTTGCAGAAAAATGCTCCTAACTCACGCAGAACTCGTTGATGATATCATGAAATTTAGTAGGTAAAATGTAATTTTGGGAAAGATGTGATGAAGAATGGCTAAGAAAGATATTGAAGAAACAAAGCAAGAAAAAGAAGTAATCCAGCAGATGCCTGTGGAAAGAACAGACGAAAAGTCAATCGACGCAGAAGCTGAACTTTACAAGGGAAAGAACTTTTTAGTTGACATTGAAGAATACCTCAAGAGCGGAGTTCACATCGGAACAAAATTCAAGACAGGCGAAATGAGAAGATACATCTTCAAGAAAAGAAGAGACGGCCTAATGGTTTTCAATATCGAAACAATTGACAACAGAATAAAGATGGCTGCCAAAATGCTTGCAAAGTACGAACCAAAAGAAATTGTAATTGTTTGCCGAAGACTTTATGGACACCAGCCAGTAAAGAAAATGGCTGCCATGATAGGCGCAAAAGCTTACTTTGGAAGATTCATTCCAGGAACATTCACAAATCCTGAAGCAAGAGGATTTCACGAATCAAAAATAATGCTCTTAACAGACCCCATAACTGATTTCCAAGCAATAAAAGAAGCATCACAGGTTCACATGCCAATTATTAGCATAGTTGGATCAGACTCGCCAATGGCAAAAGTTGACCTTGCAATACCTGCAAACAACAAAGGCAGAAAATCACTTGCACTAATATTCTACCTTTTGACAAGAGAAGTACTTGTTGAAAGAAAAGAAATAAGCAGAGAAGCATTTGCCTCAAAAATCTCGGATTTTGAACAAGAAATCCAAGAAGGTCAGTTCGAAGAGCGCCAGAAGAGACGCCCAAGCAGCTTTGGCTCAAAAGGACCTAGACGAGGGGTTCAAAGAAGGCCTAGAAGACGCGATTAGTGCTAAAAACACGCCTTTTCGCGCCCTAAAATGCTTCAAAATATGCCTCAAATAGCGCTTATTAACGGGAAATAGTAAATTTATATACTTGTTTGAGACTATATATATCAGCTTAAGCTAACAGAACAGGTGCTTTAGATGAACGGTGCTGAGACACACGAGATACTTGAAAAACTCGGTTTGACAGAGTATGAGGCAAAAACACTTAGCACACTTTTCAAATTGAAAGAAGCAGAAGCACCATCTATTTCTCGCACAGCACAAGTCCCAAAAACAAGAGTTTATGACGTTCTTGAAAAATTAATCTCAAGAAATTTGATAATAGAAATAAAAGGAAGACCAAAACTTTATCGCGCAGTAGAAGCAAAAAAAGCAATTGATCTTTTAATCGTCGGAAAAAAGCAGCAGCTAATAGAACTTGAAAAAGAAGCCACAGAAATCAAAGACAATATAATCGAAACTGGCGACGATAAGGAAGAATTCGGAGAAAAAGTAATGAAGGTAAAAGACAAGCAGGATTTTGAAAGAATTTTAGGACAAGAACTCCTAAAAGCGAATAAAACAATACAAGGCTTGACAGAAATAACTGACGATCATGACATAATACATGAAGCGCTTAAAAGAGCGAAAGAAAAGAAAGTATCGATCAAGCTCCTAAATTCCTTTGACTCGAAAAAACTCAAGGATTGCTGCGAAGTAAAGCAGCTCAACCACGGACTTAACGCGTTCATCATAGATGGAAAGAAAGTAATCTTTGCAATATCGGATTTTAAGAAACAAAAACCGGATTACCATTTTACAATAATGAATGATCACTTGCCGATGGCGACTGCGCTTTTAACCTACTTTGATAAAAACTGGAAACAGTAAAAAAAATTTATTGGTGAAAATATGCCTTCCCAATCTGAAAGAAGGTTGAAAAAAATTCCTTTTGTCGCATCGGCTATTAGGGCGAGGCAGCTTGAAAGGCTTGCTCATAAAGAACTTTGGACGCGCGCTGAAAAATATCCTCGCGAAAAAATTCCTCTGCCCACAGTAAACTCAATTAACCATTGGACAAAACATAGGGAAATGAGCGAAGTTGCGGCCAAAAGAAGACTTGCTATGGTAAAAGAAGCCATCAAAAAAAGAGCTCAAAATTTGCGTACAAATTCAAGACGAAAGTGAGCTTTATGCCTACACCAAAAATTGCTAGGGTAAAGAATGTGCCAAATTCAATTAGCGGCGGCCAAAGAACTATCCTGAAAATAAATAGTCTTACAGGAAGACCGATTAGACCCTCGTACCAGAGAGTAAGAGATAATACTGCTTCCATAATAAAGGGCTTAAGATCGGAAGGAAAATCAAGATCTCAGATAGAAATGATATTGCAAAAATACAGCCATCCCAAGATGCTTTCAACGTACGCCGAACTTGAGCGAACAGCTGCCGTTCGAAAAAAGAAATGACCTTCCTTATTTGCCAATCACAAAACACTTAAAGGCTTTCGAACATATCTTTAGTTATGAAAGAAATAAAGGTCGGAGCGTTTCGCTACGCAGTAAAAAATGCGTTCGAGCACGATGGAAAGGCAAACGTTGGCTCAGTAGTTGGAAAAGTAAAAGCGCTATTTCCTGATGCCAACCTAAAAGATGCAATGCCTGTAATTCAAGAAGCAGTGAAAGAAGCGAATTCGCTTTCAAAATCTGATCTTAAGAAAAAGCACGATGAATTTGCTAAAATTGGTTGGGAACTAAAGCACGAAAGCAAAGAAAAAACTCTTCCCGAACTTGATTGGCTTGCGCCAGGCGAAAAACTCATAATGCGAATGGCTCCAAATCCAAGCGGAGCAATGCACTTTGGTCACGCTCGTCCAGCAATACTAAGCGACGAGTATGTGAAAAAATACGGCGGAAAACTTATTTTGCGATTCGATGATACTGATCCGAAAGTAAAAACCCCTATGGAGGGAGCTGAAGAAGAATTCAAGCGCGACTTTAAGTGGCTCGGGATAGAGTACCACGAAATCTCCCGCTCATCAGACAGGCTTGATAGGTACTACGAAATTATTGAAAAACTTTTGACTGACAACATGGCTTATGTTTGCTCATGCGAAAGCGAAAAATGGAGAGAGCTCATTTGGAAAAAGAAAGGTTGCCCATGCAGAGAAAAAAAACCTGCTGAACAACTCGCACTTTGGAAAAAAATGCTCGCACACGAAATAAAAGAAGAACAAGCAGTAGTAAGAATCAAGACTGATCTTAACAACCCTGATCCAAGCGAAAGAGACTGGTGGGCTGCCAAAATAGTTGATGAAGTAAATCATACTAACCCCCGAGTAAAGAACAAGCATGTCTGGCCGAGCTATAATTTGGCGTGCGCAGTTGACGATTATGATATGAAAATAAATTTTATTTTGCGCGGACAAGAACACATGACAAACGCCGACAAACAAAAATTCCTTTTTGACCACTTTGGATGGAAAGTTCCTGTGAACGCGTTTAACGGAAAAATATCAAAGCTCGGAGACATGGTCTTAAGCAAAAGCAAAATAAAATTACTCATGGACAAACAAGGGCTCACGCGCGACGACGATCCCCGCCTTGCAACAATCAAAGCATTTAGACGAAGAGGAATACTGCCTGCTACAATCAGAAAAATAATACTCGCTTGCGGACTAAGCATAAGCGAGGTTAAGATATCGGTCGATATGATTGGCGCATTCAACAGAGAATTCTTGGGTGAAGTCGCGGAATATCCAATGTTTGAAGAAGCAGCAGAACTAGAAGTAATGAATGTTGCTCCGGGAGAAGGAGAATCATACGGCGAAAAAATTGTTTTTGAAAAACCCATAGTTTCACTGCTTGTTGACAAAAAAGAATTAAAAAAACACAAAGCCGGCGATATGGTGAGGCTGAAGAAAGCATTTAATCTCAAGCTTAGCGAAGTCTCGGAGTTTGGAGCGAAAGGAAACTTTGTATCTTATTCAAAAACAGAGCACCCAATAATTTCCTGGATGACAGATCCGGTTGATGTCGAGATACTAATGGGCGACGGCGCACTAAAAAGAGGATTCTCTTCAGGCGGAATAATAAAAGAAAAAGGTATGGTGCGCTTTGAAGGAATAGGCTTTTGCCACTTTGATGAGGGCACTCAAAGCCTGGCGAAATTCGTTTTCGGGCACAAATAATCCCTTTCACTTAATCAGGGCGATTTATGGCCTAGGATGCCAATAGATTTATATTCTTAGAAATTTTATTGTGTTTGGTGCCATAGTTGAACAAATATTTGAATTATTCTCGTGCAGAAATAGCGATAATCCTGCAGAACCTAATTCTTTTAGTCTCCTTTGTCTTCTTGGGGTTTGACTTGATCTCTCTTTGGGCCGCTTATTATGTCCAGGCAATGATATTCTGCGCATATTGTTTTGTCAAACTGGTTTTTTTGAAGGATTACTTTGTGAGTAAGAATGCAATGGAGCTTAATTCTCATATATATTCAAATGTTGGCCGAACCCCACTCTCAAAAATATATTTGGCGGTGACGACCTTACAGTACCTTATAATTCCTCTCTCTTTGCTGACAGCCGTTTTTTCGGTGCTTTTCTACCAACGAATAAATGAGATAAATTTTATTATTGGAATCGCATTTTCTTCGGTAGTTTATGCATCAAGCCTAATTCTCATGGAGCTTGGCAAGAGAGCGGAGAACAAAAGGGAGTACATTGATTTTTACACTCATCTGCCCCTCCAGAAAATCATATTCGAAAATGGGGTTCCATTGTTAATTGTCGGAATACTTTGGGTGTTTTTCGGATGGCTCATATCAATTATTTTATCCCTGCTTTCGACAAACCCGCAGCTTTCCTGGATTCTAGGTTTGATCCCGCTTATTCTGCTTTGCATAGGAAAAATATTTTCAGAACTTGGAGAAGAGCAGTATAAGAACAAGTCATATTCAGAAATGCTTCACGGCCAAAAATCGGCCAAAGACAAAAAAGTCGCCGACTTCATTCACGAGGACAACCCCGAGAATGATTCAGTACTATGGGGCCAATTGAAAATTGCAGCTATATTCCCTGTATGCGTTATCGGACTCGGGATATTTATGCTCTTAATGCCATTAATCGCATTATATCCGTTCTATTTACTTTATTTTATCTTGGCAATCTTCCTGATTTTTGGCTTTTTTGTTTTCAAATCTATTTTCGCAATGGTCTTGAAAAAAAGATAATTTGTCATAAAATGACTCAATGCCCCCTCGCGTTTAGCAAAGACTTAAATCGTTTTTCAAGAAAAGGAAAGAAAGAATGCCTGCTCTCGTGTAATGGGGGTGTGGCTACCTATTGAACCGCGTAAAAAATGCCCAAAATAAGGCTGCTTAAGGCGATTTTTGGGGGGGTCTAATTCTCCCCATAACTGAGATTTTTAAAGGTTTCTGACAGAGTTTATTTTAGTTTTAAGGCTGATGACGGTGCCAGTTTTGGTGCCCGATGGCGACGAAAAGCGTTTCGTTTTTCGAAGCTCATTTTGCCTATGAAGCTGACGCTATAGTGCGGTTGACGCGGAGGTGTTGTATATGGCGGAATATGTAAAAGTACAACTAACTGATGAATTAAGAGAACAGACTATTGACTTGCTTGAAAAGTCAAAGAAAGGAAAAATCAGAGCAGGACTCAACGAAGTAACAAAAGCAATCGAAAGAGGAACTGCAAAGTTTGTAATAATCGCAGAAGACGTAAGCCCTAAGGAAATAGTAATGCACATACCACTGCTTTGCGAAGAAAAGCAAGTGCCTTACAGCTACGTTGCAACAAGAAAGGACCTTGGAGAAAAAGCCGGTCTAGGTACAAGCACAGCAGCTGTCGCAATAGTACAAAGCGAAGTTGAAGCCGACCTCAAGGAACTCGGAAAGAAAATTGGGGAAATAAAAAAGTAGGTGAAAATACATGGCTGATGATAGAGGAACACCTGCGGAAATAGTAGAACTAGTAAAGAAGACCGGTGTCCACGGAGAAGTAACGCAGATTCTCTGCAAGATCCTTGACGGACCTGAAAAAGGAAGAATCAAGAGAAGAAATGCGAGAGGAAGCATCCAGAAAGGCGACATAATAATGTTGCTTGACACTGAAAGAGAAGCAAAGGAAATAAGGTAAATCCAAAAAAAACCGAGTGAAATGAGGTGAAAAAATGAAATGCAGTTTTTGCGGAGATGAAATAAAGCTTGGTGGGGGCAAAATGTACATCAAGAAAGACGGAACAGCATTCTACTTCTGCTCTAATAAGTGCGAAAAGAATGTTACTGTAAGACACAGAAATCCGATCAAAACAAGATGGACAGAAGCACATCACAAGCTAAAGAAGACAATGATGTCTTCAAAGGAGACAAAGAAAAATTAAATAAAGCGTTTTTTTAAACGCTTTTTTTTCTTTTTTTCTTTTAAGGTGGTAGCTTGAAGAAGGCGCTCATAGTCATAAAGCCCGAGCTCTCAAAGAAGGGGCTTATGAACAAGGCGATTGAGACCATAAAATCAAAGGGTCTTGTAATTTTATGCCAAAAAAATGAAACTTTTTCAAGATATGCTCCAAAAGGCGCGGAAAAATTCCACGGCTTTGAAAAAAGATATTTGACCGGAGGAGAAAGCATACTTCTTGCAACAAGCGCGGATGATGCGGTAAAACTCGCAAAACAAGTTTCAAGCGAAATCCAAAACATACTTGGCGTAAGCGACAATGAAATGCAATATTTCCTGCATGTGCCGGACAACAACGAAGTGGCAAAGTATGAAATAATGAGATTTTTCACGGAAAAAGAGCTCAAAGACAAAACAAATTAAATGATTTTTATAGAAAGACTAGGCAACAAAAAAACATTAAGGAGGTTTTTGTATGTTGGAACAGACACTCGTTTTGATAAAGCCTGATGGGGTTCAAAGAGGACTCACAGGGGACATAATAAAAAGATTCGAAGGAGTTGGCCTAAAAATAGTCGCAATGAGAATGGTTTGGGTTGACAAAGAATTCGCAAGAGAACATTATGCTGATGTAGGCGTAAGAAGAGGAGAAAAAGTTCTCGCTAACTTGCTTAGTCTCATAACAATGGGCCCAGTAGTCGCAATGGTTCTTGAAGGAGTGGACGCAGTAGAAATTGTAAGAAAAATATGCGGTCCAACAGAACCAAAAGCAGCGCAACCCGGAACAATAAGAGGAGATTACGCCCACGTAAGCTTCGGGTATTCAGATCATGTGAACGAAGCGGTAAGAAATGTAGTTCACGCAAGCGGAACAAAAGACGAAGCAAAAACAGAAGTAAGCATGTGGTTTAAGGCAGAGGATATCCACGATTATCCATCAGTGCACGACATACACATCTTGCATTACAGGGCTGAAGACATCAGAAAAATAAAGCCTGCTACAAATGACGAGAAGTGAAAAAAAAGAAAGTGATGATATGATAAGGCAACCAATCATAACAGTTCTTGGTCACGTTGACCACGGCAAGACAAGCCTGCTTGACGCGATAAGAAACTCTAGGGTTGCAGCAAAAGAGCCGGGGGCAATAACGCAACACATCGGAGCTACAGAAGTTCCAGTGGATGCGGTTGAAGCGATAGCAGGAAGCCTGATAAAAAAATTCGGTTTCACGCTAACAATTCCCGGCCTTCTTTGCATAGACACGCCAGGACACGAGGCTTTCACCAATTTGCGAAAAAGAGGAGGAAGCATCGCCGACCTTGCAATACTAGTCGTTGACGTAATGCAGGGAATACAGCCACAGACAGCAGAAGCAATAGAGATACTTCGCGCATATAAGGTTCCTTTTGTAATTGCGATGAACAAAATCGATTCACTTAGCTTTTACGCTTCAAAAGAAGGAAGTTTCCTTGACAACCAGAAAAACCAAAGCGAAAAATCAAAACAACTCCTCGACGAAAAACTCTATTTGCTAGTTGGAGCGTTATACAAATACGGATTTGAAGGAGAAAGATTTGACAGATGCGTTTTTGGAAAACAAATACCTATTGTTCCCTGTTCGGCAAAAACAAAAGAAGGACTCCCAGAACTATTGACACTTCTTGCCGGACTTTCACAGAAATATTTAGAGACAAAGCTCAACATCGCGCACGATGAAGCGGCGCGCGGCGCAGTACTTGAAGCAAAAGAAGAAAAGGGACTCGGAAAAACTCTTGACGTAATACTTTACCAGGGATCGCTATCGGTGAACGATGAAATTGCCGTAATAGGAAAAAATGGGATAATTCGCGCAAAAATAAGAGCGCTCTTGCAGCCAAAGCCAATGCAGGAAATGCGTTCATCCAAAGAAAAATTCGCGCAAGTAAAAAAAGTTTATGCGGCTTCAGGAATAAAGATTAATGCTCCGGGTCTTGACGACGTACTGGCAGGGTCATCACTTGTTGTTGTAAAAACAGGCGAAGAAATACGTGAACTTGAAAACGAGATAAAAGAAATAAGTTTTACTTCCGCTGAGAAAGGACTTATTGTAAAAACTGATGCTATTGGTTCGCTTGAAGCAATGATAGAGTTATTGAAAAAAGCAGGATATGTTGTTCGAAAAGCGGATGTCGGAAACATCAACAGAAAAGACGTTATGGAAGCCGCTTCGATGCTTTGCCAGGATCCTCTCTTAGGGTGCGTGCTTGGATTCAACGTTACAGTTGATAAAGAAGCTGAAAAAGAAGCTGAAGAAAGAGGAGTAAGAATATTCAATGAAAAAGTTATTTACAAACTCATAGATGATTACAAACTTTGGGTTGACACTTCAAAGAAAGCATCGCGCGACAAAGAAATCGCCTGCCTTGTCTGGCCTGTTGAATTTGAAATACTTCGCGGAAAAACATTTAGAAACAACAAACCCGCAATTGTCGGAGTCAGGGTTATTGACGGAAGACTCAAAGAAGGCTGGAGAGTAATGAACAAAGACGGGGTAGTAATCGGTAAAATTACAGGAATGCAAAATAATGGCGAAGCGGTGCTTGACGCCAAAAAAGGAGACGAACTTGCGATCGCAATCGATCACGCGAATGTAGGCCGAAATGTTCACGAAGGCGAACACTTGTTTTCCTGCATCCCAATGAGTCAATACTGCGATTTACTAAAGTACAAGGATGAGTTCACTGAAGAGGAAAAAGAGCTTCTAGAAATGATTAGGGTGAAACGAAGCGAAGAAGAAGGCGAAAAAGAGGGAGAAATATAGTATATAAATGCCTGCCTGTCAGGATATTGTATAAGTGAGCAAAAAATTGTATTTACGAACAAGGAGGAATAGGAATGAAGTTCGTTGTAAGTGACCCAAAGTCTGGAAAGGCATACAGCGCTCAGTCTGAGACTGCGCTCTTCGTAGGAAAAAAACTCGGAGACACAGTAGGACTTGACGAAATAGGCCTAACTGGCTTTGAAGCTAAGATAACGGGAGGAAGCGGTAATCAAGGATTCCCGATGCACCCTTCTGTTGTAGGATCGATCCGAAAAAAGATCTTCACCTCCGGTGGAATAGGCTTCAAGTCAGATAGAAAAGGAATGAAAAGAAGGATATCTGTGCTCGGCAGCCAGATCACCAAGGATACATCGCAAATAAACCTTGTAGTGACCAAAGCCGGCTCAGTAGATCTGCAGGCAGTACTTGGAAACAAGGAAATGACTGAAGAAGAAAAAATGTCCGCAAAGGAAAGACTGATAAAGAAAAGTCTTGAAACAGCGGGAAGCGCTGACTTAGGAAGCGGAGTAAAGAAAGCTAAGCACTAAACGTGCTTAGATAATATTTGATAAAAGGAAAAGGAGGTGAATTGAAATGGTAGAAAAAAAGATTGCAAAACCAAAGGCTGAAAAAGCTCACAAGGCTGTAGTTCCAGCAAAGCCGCATGCAGAAAAGGTTCACGCTGAAAAAGCGCACCCTAGTGTCGACCATAAGTCGACAGAGCATAAAACTGTTGAACATAAAGCCGAAGCTAAAGCGACGCATGCAAAGGAAGCACACGCCAAGAAAAACGAAGTAGCCCAGCCCCAAATAAATGTGGGGATGATAGGCCACGTTGATCACGGCAAAACTTCCCTCACAAAAGCCTTGACGGGCAAGTGGTGCGACACGCACAGTGAAGAAGTAAAGAGAGGAATCTCGATACGACTCGGATACGCGGATGTAACTTTCTACAAGTTCAAGACACCCTCCAGGACCTTTTATTCAAATCACAAAGAAGAAGGCCTTGAGCCGATATCGCAAAGAACAGTTTCTTTTGTTGACGCACCGGGACACGAAACCCTAATGACAACAATGCTCTCAGGAGCAGCACTCATGAACGGAGCAGTACTAGTTATTGCAGCAAACGAAGTTTGCCCACAACCAAGAACAATTGAACACTTAATGGCTCTAAAATTTGCAGGCGTTGACAAGATTGTAGTTGCGCAAAACAAAATTGATCTTTTGGAAAAAGATGCATTAATGAAGCACTACGCTTCAATAAAAAAATTCTTAACTGATTACGGTTATGCCGATGCGCCAATAATTCCCGTATCCGCAAACTTCGGAGCAAACCTTGATTTGCTAATAGAAGCGATAGAGACGCACATCACTACTCCTGAATTTGACACTAAAAAGCCGCTGAAAATGTTTGTTGCAAGATCCTTTGACATCAATAAGCCCGGAACAAAAATAAATGACATGAAAGGAGCAATACTTGGCGGAAGCATTTCACAGGGAATGATACACGTTGGAGACGAAATAGAACTTTATCCTGGCTTGAACGGAAAAATGAAGACAAAAGTAATGAGCATCTCCACAAGCAACGGAATAATTTCGGAAGCAAGGCCCGGCGGGCTAATGGCTATTGCAACTACTCTTGATCCAAGCACCGCACAAAACGACCAGTATAGAGGACAAATTATCGCCGCTGTTGGAACACTCCCTGAACCCGTAAAAGAAGTAAAAATTGCGCTTCACTTGTTTGAAAGAGTTCTTGACGCACAGATGAAAGAACTTACAACAATAAAAGTAAGTGACGCGGTGGTTGTAACAGTTGGAACCAATACTGTCGTAGGGTTTGTTTTGAAAACCGACGGCAAGATTGCTACCCTTAATTTGAAGACTTTGGTTATAGTAGAAAAAGGCGAAAAAATCGCATTAAGCAAAAACATCAACGGCCAGTGGCGACTCGTCGCATACGCCGAAGTAATGTGAATATTATATGGAAGTAATTAATCTGAAGTTCGGTGACATAAAAGAGCCTCTACCAAAGAAGATAATTTCCAAGTTCTGCAAAAAAGTGTTTAAGGATGTAAACCGTTATCCTTACAACTATCCTAAACTGATATCTATCTTGTCAAAAAAGTTTGGTGTCAGCGAAGACGAAATAATCCTAACTAACGGCGTTGACGAAGGCATCGAGCTTATTGCGCGCTGCTTTGGTCAAAACATCCTGGCATTCGAGCCAAGTTACTACGAGTTTGTCGATGCGCCAAGAAGGAACCAACTACGTTACGAAACAATTAATTGTTTTAACGGAAAAGAATTCAAGCTAAAGTACTCTGAAGAAGACATAAAGGACAGGTCTCTTATCTACATCTGCAATCCGAACAACCCGTTCGGCATCCTTTCAAGGCAGGAAATACTTGGGCTGGCTAAAAAAACAAACGCCCTAGTAGCGGTTGACGAAACATACCTGGATTTTGGCGGAGAAACCACTCTCAAGAGTCTACCAAATATCCTTGTGATGAGAAGCTTTTCCAAAGGATACTCGCTTGCGGGGCTTAGAATTGGTTTTATTGTAGGAAAAAAAGAGTATATTGACCAGATAAGGACAAAGGCGCTTTACACGAGCGTGACATCGGTTTCCGTCGAGGCAGCGATAATCGCACTAGGTGAAGAGAAATATTTCAAGAAGCTGATTGCAGGCCTGAAAAAGAGAAAGGACTTGTTTGAGGAGTTTCTTTTCAAGAAAGGGTTCAATGTTGTACACACAAACACCAGTAATATCCTCATCAAATTTCCAAGCAAAACTGATGCGGACAAGTTCTTCACTTACCTGAAGAGAAATAATGTTATAGTCAATCAGGGGAACGGGGTAAGCACATGCGGGCTAGACGACTCCTGGATAAGGTTCGCTTGCGGAACCGAAAAGCAAATGAAGCAAGTGAAGAAAATAATCGGAAAGGGGTCATGATGACAACATCACCGGCATTGACCTCCAGTAAGGGCTTTTAAGCTTCTTTTACAAAGTTATCTTGTTCAGTGGTCTCAATGGATTCTGCAAACGCTTTGGCTGTTTTTGAAGGCAAAAAGATCAGAAAGCTTTGGCATAGCGAAGAGTGGTGGTTTTCAGTAGTTGATATTGTTGAAGCACTGACAGAAAGTGTTGATGCAAAAGATTATTGGTATAGATTGAAGGTCAGGGAAAAAGAGTCTTCAGGGATTGAGTTATCGACAATTTGTCGACAACTGAAATTACAGTCATCTGACAGCAAGTTTTACGAAACAGATTGCATCAACACTGAAGGCGCTTTTCGTATCATACAATCCATTCCTTCTCCAAAGGCCGAGCCATTCAAGCTCTGGCTGGCAAGAGTTGGGTACGAGAGGGTTCAGGAGATAGAGAATCCTGAATTGGCGCAGGCGAGGATGAAAGAGATTTATCGCCAAAAAGGCTATTCTGATGAATGGATAGAGAAAAGGGTGAGGGGAATAGCGGTCAGGAACGAACTTACTGGAGAATGGAAGAAACGCGGAGCCGAGGAGCACACAGAGTTTGCTATTTTGACAAATGAGATTACCAAAGCGACTTTTGGAAAAAATGTGAAAGAATACAAAGAGTTCAAGGGTCTTGAAAAGCCCAACCAGAACCTGCGAGATCATATGGATGATCTTGAATTAATTTTAACTATGCTAGGCGAAGCAACTACTACACGATTCACTAAAGACCGCGATTCGCAAGAATTCCCTGTTCTAAAAAAAGACGCGAAAGAAGGTGGGGAAGTCGCGGGTTCGACGAGAAAAGACATAGAGCAAAAACTAGGGAAAAGTATTGTTTCAAGTGACAACTATTTGAAAGAAAATGAGAAAAATAAGAGGCTAAGCAACAAGATAAAAAAGGAACTCAAGTAAATTATTATTGCCCATGTGCGCAAAAGGTAATGTGGTCTACATGCAAAATCAAGTAAAAATCCTACTGGACACAAATTTTCTCCTCACAATGGTTCGCCATAAGATACGCGGATTTGAGGAAATAAAAGAAAAGATGCCCGGAGCAGAACTCTATACAATCTCAGGCGTGCTTGGAGAAATCAAAGCGCTTGCAGGGCAAGACAAGAAGCTTGCGATGGAAGCAAAGATAGTGGAACAGCTCCTAAAAGCGGCCAAAGTGAAAGTGCTTGATAGCGTGCTTGACCGAAACGTTGACAACGACATGGTCGAAAAAGCACGCGAAGGATATGTTATTGCTACTAATGACAAGCTCCTGAGAAAAAGGGTGCACGACGCCGGCGGGAAAACCATTTTTATTAGAAGCCTGACTTATATTGAAACGGAAGAAGCAGATTAACACAATTTGTTGGACAAAATCGCTGCCTGTTTTGGGTTTCTTATGAAAAAAGAGCCCCTCAAAGTTGAGTTTTTAAACATGCTGTTTGAGTAATTAGTTATTCGCACCTTAGCTTTAGAGCTGGGTGGCCTGGTAAATTAAATTGTTTTTTGAAGGTGAGCAAATGTTCTACAATACAAAAGTAGTTGACAAAGTAAGGGTTCCTCCTAAGAAGCTTGGCGGAAAAGTGAAGGAAGCTTTGCTTGATATTTGCAGAGAAGACTATGAGGGCCGCGTAAATGAAGCCTGCGGAGTAATAGTAGCAGTTACAGGCGTAGGTCGCGTTGGCGACGGACACGTAATACCGGGCGACGGCGCAGCATACTACGAAACAGAAATTGAAATGCTTACTTACAAGCCTCACGTGCAAGAAGTCACAAGAGGGACAATAACAGAAATCACAGAATTTGGAGCTTTCGTTAGAGTTGGCCCAATAGAAGGACTAATACACGTAAGCCAAATAATGGACGACTTCATTAATTACGACGCAAAGATGCCTGGATTTGTTGGAAAGAAAACAGACAAGAAGATCGTTGCTGAAGACAATGTTATAGCAAGAGTAGTTACAATCGCGCTTAAGGGCGACACTTCAAGCTCAAAAATCGGTCTCACAATGAGACAGCCTTTCCTTGGAAAGCCTGACTGGGCAAGAATAGATGAAAAATCTGTTAAAGAAAAAGGCGACAAAGGCGAAGGCAAGGCAAAGAAAGCTGCTAAGCCCGAAAAAGAAGAAAAGCCTGTAAAAGAAAAGAAAGCAAAAGAGGCTAAGGAATAATTAAACTGGAGCTGAATCTTGATGAATAAGGAAAAAGCATGCAGAAATTGCCGTTACATCGTTGAAGAAGGCGCAGTATGCCCCAACTGCAACGAAACAGCTTTCACCACATTCTGGAGAGGCTATGTTGTAATAATAAATGCTGAACAATCTGAAATAGCAAAGAAAATGGGAATAACAAGAAGAGGCAAATTTGCTTTAAGATTGAGCAGATAATTGGATTTACAAGGTGAGCAAATGGAACTAAAAATAATGGATAAAAAAAGAAATGATGTTCTGAAAAGAACAGAAATAACTGCAACAATGCAGGAAAAAACAATACTCTCAAGAGACCTGATAAAGGAAAAAGTTTGCGCAATGCTTGATGCAAAGCCAGCAAACGTAGTTGTCACAAAGATTGAGACAAAATTCGGGACAACAAAAGCCATTGTTCACATAAGACAGTACGACACCCCTGAACAATTGAGAATTGTAGAAAACCCTCACATGGTTAAAAGAAACTTTAAGGAAGAAAAGAAAGAAGCTGTAGTGGCTAGTGACGCTCCTGCAAGTTTCAAGAAGAAATAATTACGGTGATTTGACAATGGCAGGAAAAGAAGTAGCAAAAGACAAAAAAATCAACAAATCAAGACAGTACGATACTTCAAGCGGAGTGCTAAGAAGAAAAGGAAAATTCTGCTCTAAATGCGGAGCAGGAACTTTCATGGGTGCTCACAAAGACAGACACGCTTGCGGAAGATGCGGCTACACCGAAATGATCGCAAAAAAGTAAACTAATTTTTAAATTGAAGGAGAGGCGAAAGCCTTTTCTTCACAAAAATCCTATTTTTAGTCATGTTTTACGAGCTTCTTGTAGCGTTCTTCATACTCGGGCCGCTTTTTTATCTCAGAGTTGTGAAACAGCACTCTTGGGAAAAAATACGCGAAGAAATGCTTCCAAAATTTGGGGGGCCTGCAAAAGAAATCATCGGATCAATCACCCTATTTGGAGCACTGCTCATAGGATTCTACCTGCTCATGGTCGGAATGACTACTTTTGAGTACTATTCGGGCGCAACTGTGAATGACTTGGGAAAAGTAGAACAAATAGTGAAAGAAGACTTCGCTGCCGCGAGTTTGCCTTATCTTGCTACAATACTAATAGTATTATTCGCAGAAGAATTCTTTTTCCGCGCATTTCTCGTCCCTCGCGTTGGAATCATACTTTCAACAATAGTATTCACAGCATTTCACATTGGTTATGGGTCGATTGCTGAAATCATCGGCGTGTTCTTCCTTGGGCTCATACTCGCATACTGGTTCAAGAAAAACAAATCGCTCTTCCAAAACTACTTGGGGCACGTCATATACGATGCGTTTGCAATAGCATTGTATTTGATTGGCTGATTTTGAGCCTTGAATTCATCAAACAAGCGATTTAATAATTTACTTAACAAGGGTTCTTTTATGGAAACAAACATCCTAAACGACTACAAAAAAGCCGGTATTGTCTGGGCTAGTTCGATTAAGATTGCCCAGAAAAAATGCAAAGAAGGAACAAGTCTCCTCGCGCTCGCGCAGGAAATAGAAAAGTACGCGCTGGATGAAGGCTGTACTCCCGCGTTTCCGGTTAATTTAAGTATCAACGAAGAAGCCGCGCACTTTACTCCTAAGTGGAAAGACGAATATAAATTAAAAGAATCTGATATTTTGAAAGTCGACATAGGCGTTGCATGCAACGGATACATCTGCGACGGCGCGATATCGATAAATCTTGACAACAAGTATGCAAAGCAAATCGAAGCAAACGACTTGGCGCTAGAGAACGCAATTTCAAAAGTAGGATTTGGAAAAGAAATTGATCTCATTGGCGCGGAGATAGAAAATACTCTGAAAGCAAAAGGATTCAATCCCGTGTATAACCTCGGCGGGCACGGCCTTGAACAATATGACATTCACTCTTGGCCATCCATTCCAAATCACTCAAAAGGAAGCACTACCATAATGGACGAAGAAGGAGTAATTGCGATAGAACCATTCGCCTCCACTGGAGAAGGAAAAGTCGGGGAAGTCAAGAACGTAGAGATATTTTCTATTGAAGGAAAGCCCACAGTAAGAAACCCTGCTGCAAGAGAAATATACAAAGTTGCAGAACAATACAACAAGATGCCTTTCGCCGAAAGGTGGCTAAGAGCACAAGTAAACATGGATGATTTCAAATTCACTTTCGCGCTAAAAGAACTGATGAAGACATCAATCTTTCATACATACGCCGGACTAAAAGAATCTAAAGGCGCGATGGTAAGCCAATCAGAGAAATCATTGATTGTGCTTGAAGACAATGTGCTGGTTCTTGGCGAGTAAGGAAATCCTTTTATTGTCAAAAACCCTTAGTTTCAATATGAAAAAGATTATTCTTGCGCTTTTGCTTATTCTTATTCTTGTGACGCTTTTCGGATGCGACAATCAGCAAAGCGGAAGTGCCGATAAAAATTCTCTTGTTGCCCCGGACCAGAATACGATTGATGCCAAACCTTCCTGCGGAGACGGTATTTGCCAGCCGCTTGAAAAAAGCGGAAAAATTTCTTGCCTCAAGGATTGCAAAACTGACGCCAATGTTACTCCTGATAAAGGAGATATTTTAGGAAACTTTTCTGAGATCAATTCCTATGACGTGACTCCAGAAGGACTAACAAATCCGTGGAGGCCTGAAATACAGAAGATAGGCGACAAATGGTACTATGCGTTCAACAAGCAAAAGCAATTTGCTATGTTGATATTAGACGAACAGTTTGAACAACTCGAATATTTGGACATATTCTCAGGAACTGTTGCGGGTTATTCGCCGACAGATATACGAAGCGCAAAAGATGACAGCGGAAATTTTTGGTACGCGTTTGAAACCGCGAGTACCGGAACCTCCTTCGCAGACAGCTGGGCTAGCAAAAAAACATGCGAACTCAACACCGACAGTCTGGCGCTCTATTCCGGAAAAGAACTGGTGCAGACAAAAAGTCAGTTCGCCTACGGGTGCGTCCTCAATCCGGACACGGTGAAAATCGCAGGAGAATCTTCTTTTGTTGACAAGCCAGCGAGCGACGACCCTACACCGTTCTTCTACAACGGGAACTATTACGTTCTCAATAGGCATTATAAGAGCCCGAATCAGACAATACGCGAATTCGATTCAGAGTTCAATATTATAAATACATACTCGCCAAGCATTGCCGATTTTGTCGGGAACAATCCCATAACCCAAAATACTGTGCTAGAAATAAACGGCGACTTGTATCTTATCGGCGGAGTGCAGATTGGTTCTCCAGGGCAAGCGGGCTCTTCCACAAAGATTGACGCATTTAAATTCGCTTCAGACCTCAACTCGTTCACAAAAATGATTAGTCTTACAAATCATCCTGACGAAGCCGATACGCGAGTCACTGCAGCAAGAGTCTTAGGCGAAAAGCTCTTCATCAGCTACCAAAACCACCTGGTGGATAACTTCGCGATTTATCTTGAAGCGTTTGACATCGAAAACAATTTCGCTTCGCTTGGAAGAACTCTTGTCACTGATGAACAGACGCCCCCTGACAGCCATAACTCAATAGAAGTGGCAGACGACAATATCTACATTGCCTATATCGCTCCTGGCGGAAAGATGATGGTTAAAGAATATTCTTTTAGTTAAAAGTTTTAATGCGTGGATTAATTTTTATGAACAAAGATTGGAAAGATGTCAGAAAGCTCATCGAATATCCTAAAGAAGGGATATTGAGCAAGGTCCTTATTAGCGTTGACGGATTTAATTTGACTCTCTTTTGCATGGCAAAAGGATCCGAGATGACTGAACATACTTCTACAAAAAGAGGGACAATACACGTACTTGAAGGCGACGGAATATTTGTACTCGAAGGAAAGAAAATCAAAATGAAAAAAGATGCGCTTATTTATATGGATAAAGATGCAAAGCACTCCCTGAAAGCGAAAAAGAACACTTCTTTTTTATTATCGCTTTCTAAGTAAGTTAATACCTCGACTGGGAACATACTCAAAGCTGTGACTTTGAGACAGACTCGCCCCAGATTAGCTGCAAGCGCCAGCCAAAAAACAATCCTTAAATATATGAAAGCGCCTTGAAATACTCATGAAGAGGGCGCTAGGAGTCATGCTGGCTATGCTGCTGATTCTTTTCGGGTTTGTTGCGGGCGCTCATGCGCAAGAAACTCCGTTGCAAACATACCAGTACTGTTTTTCGGATTCTTTGAACTCCAACAGGTGCTTTGAATTCGCGGACGAAGTCGCATTGGACCAACCAGTCTATGATTACACGATGGACTGCCTGAAGCGCGTGGAATCAGGAGACGAAATATTCTGCGACAGATATAGTTCTCCGCTCTACCGCCAGGTGATTGATCTCAAGGACAAGTGCGAGATTCCATATAATTATGAAACCGACTCGACCATTGCGGGAAGTATGGTGAACTGCGGTGAGAGCAGCTGCATGTACGGTCCCTGCTACTCAAAAATGGACGATGCGTTCGAGGCTGTGTTCGCGGCGGCAGACAGGGCCAATGAGGACTGGCTGGCGGCCGGTAGCCCGAAGCTTTCTGCCGACGGGGCGCTCCAAGAAGAATACAATCTTGTTTATGGCGAGTACAAAAAGCTGTGGAACGAGGCAATGCAAACCCTCGACAAGGCATCCGCTTTGTGCTTCAACTCAGGAGCCTGCACTTTGGCCTGCGAAACCAGCCAAGAAAGAATAACGTGCGTTCCATACAAATGTCTAGATGAAGAAAAAGTTTTTGACGACCAACAAGTGTGCAAGACAGTAAGCAGGTGGATAGCGGATCTCAGTACGAGGCGCTTCACTATCGAGAGCCAAGTAGACAACCTCAAGAAAAAGATAGCCGAGTTCGAGGCCCAGAACCAGTCCACAGCCGTCGGCGGGGACATCGCCGCATTGGAAACGGAGCTCAAGGGCCAGCAGTGGGGAGAAGGAGCCCCGGGGGGAGAAAATGGCCAGATAGGAGGAGAGGCTCCTGAAGTAAAGCAAAGAAAAGAGACTTTTTTTCCAAATCTTTTCGGGCGGCAGCCAAATAAAACTCCAGGCATAGATGTCAGCACGCATGGCTACCCCATGGCAACGCTTTTTTCAAGCTATCCAAAAATCGGGTTGTACTTGCAAGAAAACGGTAAAATGTTTCTCGTTAACACTGACACTGACGGAGGTAGCTGGTTCGAAGGTATAGGTGCAATCCAAGGAGGATGGGTTTCGCTGCCATGGATTGACATAGAGCCTTTTGAGGGCATAGAAAAAGGAACCACGATCAGCGGAGAAATACAAGGGCTGGGAAGCATAACTGAGTCGGCTAGTATAGAAAGTTATTCTGACGCACAAGGAAATAGGTGGCTGAAGCCCGAAATGTATGTTAAGAGCGACGCCCCTCCCGGAGAGTACGCTGCCAAAATAATAATAAATCAGACCGGGGCGAACGTTGCGGAGGTCGATTTCATTTTAGAAGTGGAAAAACATTCCGCAGAAAAGACGGGAGAAGTTGTCTTTATCGCCATAGTGGTACTGGTCATCATAATACTTGCAGTGTTTGTTCTTGGCGGAATAGTTTTTGTCGCGTACTGGGTCATTAAGAATCGCGCTTCTCCTGAACAGAAGGCAAGCAAAAAAGCGCCCAAAAATGCGCACAAATAGCGTCCCCTACTATGAATACGTTTGAGGCAGCTCTCTCCAAAAAAGGAGTTCGCTCGAGCCCAAGTATGTATAATTTATGCCCCCACTGGGAATCTAACGCCGCAACCCCTTTTGAAAAAAGGTGTTGCATTCCCAAAACAAATGATGCCCCCACTGGGAATCGAACCCAAGTCTGTAGCTCCGCAAGCTACCATACTATCCACTATACTATAGGGGCTGCGTAAGTAAATTACTGGCGGCAAATCTTTTTAACTCTCTCAAAATAACTTTCACTTAAATTAAACACAAAAACTAGGACAAAAGTTAGCCTTATAAAGCCCGGCAACAGAATATTTCTTTATGACACTAGCAAGTGAGTATATTCACAATCTTTTCTGAAAAACTACCCGTTGGCTGTCAGAACAAATTCTCTAAAAAAAACAACGCTTTTAAGGGTTATTTAGCGTCAAATCAGTATATTTCGATGATTTGTTCCGCGAAGCGGGACAAAATAGCTTATGGCTGCGGTCGTCCAGTAGTTAGGATGGAGGACTGTGGATCCTCCGACCGGAGTGCAAATCTCCGCCGCGGCCTTAATACTTATCAAGGTGAAATAGAATGACTGATCTTCAAACAGTAAGAGGAATGCGCGATCTTGTAGGCGAAGACGCCATGATACAAGAAATGATAGAAGCAACTCTAAGAGAAGTATTTGTCAGCTACGGCTATTTGCCGCTCTATACTCCCGCAGTAGAAAGCTTTGAATTATTCAAGATAAAAGGCGCAGCAGGCGAAGCGATTAAGGACGAAATATATTATTTCAAAGACAAGGGCGAAAGAGAACTCGCACTAAGATTCGAATTTACGGCTTCTCTTGCAAGAGTAGCAGCGACAACACAACTAAAGATGCCTTTCAAAAGATATCAAATAGGCGAAGTCTACAGGTATGACAGGCCTCAAGCAAAAAGATACAGGGCATTTTGCCAAGCTGACATAGATATCCTTGGAGTAAAAGGACTTGAAGCAGAAACAGAAGTAATGATGATAGTTAGAGACGCATTCACAGCGCTCAATTTGAAACCAAAAGTTATTTTTAATTCAAGAAAACTCTTAAACGATATCCTGGGGAAATACGCGAAAGGAAAAGAAGTCGAAGCGATGCGAATACTTGACAAGATGGACAAAGTTGAAGAAAAAGACATAAAAGCAATGCTTGAAGAAAAAGGAATTGATTCAAAAGTTTTAGAAGTAATAAAAACAAATTCTCTCACAGAAATTGCAAAAGTCATCGGCGCAGAAAGCGAAGGATATAAAGAAGTTCTAGCTTTTGAAAAACTTTGCAGCGAAAGAGACCTTGATTTTGTAGAATTTGATTCACGCCTCGCACGCGGATTTGAATATTACACAGGAATTGTTTTTGAAGTAAAGCTCGACAACGGCCCAAGCGTTGGAGGCGGAGGAAGATTTGACAAACTTATCTCGCTTTACGGCGGACAGGACACTCCGGCAGTAGGAATTGGACTAGGCGTAAGCAGAATATTTGATTACTTAAAAGAAAGTGGAGCAAAAATGAAGATGGACGGCCTTCTTATCTGCGGAATTGGAGTAGGCAGTAAGGAACTATTCGGGGTCTCAGAAAACCTTCGTGCAAATGGGGTATTCAACGAAATAGATCTTGTTGGGAAACCTATTTCAAAAAACATAGAATACGCCCAGAAGAAAGGGTACAAATTTGTGGGAATAATCGGAGAGAACGAGCTTAAAGCAAATTCGATCACAATAAAGGATCTTGAAAGCGGAAAACAGGAAACAGTTTCACTTAGCGATGCTAAAAAAATAAAGGAGATGGTCGTATGAATGCAAACGGTATAACTCAAACAAGAACTTGTTCACAGTGGTCTTCTCTTCATCAACAATCTTTCTCTTTCTGATTCGCTAATAGTTCTTCCTAAGAATTCAGGACTTAACGAAGTTTCTAGCGAACTTTTGGCGCTGCCTAACAAAAAAATCACCGTGCGTGGCGAAGATGTTACGCTCCTTGTTGAAAAACTTTCTCAAAAAGGAAAAAAATGCGTGGGTCTCACAGGAGAGGATCTTTATTTTGAGTACAAACTCAAAAATCCTCTTGGCGGGTCGGGAGTTCTTGCAAGAGTTCCTTGGAAATCAAAAGAAGGAAATCTTTTCCCAAGACCTTCGCTTTGTTTGCTTGGGCCGCAGGGGAAAAAACTCAAAGATCTTGGCGGAACCTTGGTGGTTGCGGTGAACTCAAAATACGAAAAAACTGCGGAGAGATATCTAAAAATGCTTGGGACAAAAGGCTACGCTTTTGAGATGCTACTCCTAAAAGGAGCAACAGAAGAAGCCGCAAAAGTCGGCTTGGCTGATCTTGTTGTCGATATCGTGCTCTCTGGAAGATCCGCACAAGAAGCAGGACTTCGGGTGTATGATCGTCTCATGGAATCAGATGCTGTTCTTGTGGGGGTGAAAGAATGTTAATTCCTTCAATAGACTTAATGGGTGGAAAACTTGTACAGCTTGAACAGGGGACAAAAGAGCTTTTTGCGATTGACAATCCCATGCAATTCGCGAAACGATTCTCAAAATTTACTCCTATTCAAGTTATAGACCTTGATGCGGCTTTCGGGAAAGGAAACAACCTTGGACTGATAAAAGAGATGTGTGCGATTGCAAAGTGCAGAGTTGGAGGCGGGATAAGATCCGTCGAATATGCGAAAGAGCTCATTGATGCCGGTGCCAAAAAGGTGATAATAGGTACGAATGCGAACAAAGAGTTTCTTTTGCAATTGTGCTCGGCGATAGGAAAAGAAAAGGTTCTTGTCGCGCTTGACTCAAAGAAAGGAAAAATAGCGGTAAAAGGGTGGACAGAAGAAACAACTCAAAACACTATTGAACTCGCAAAAGAACTCGAAGATTATTGTTCCGGATTCCTTTGCACCACAGTCGAGAAAGAAGGAATGCTCACGGGCGCAGATATTGAATTGGGAAAAAGAATCTCAAAAGTCACAAAAAACAAGATCTCTATTGCAGGGGGCGTCAGTTCAATAGCTGAAATTAAAGAGCTTGAAGCGATGGGGGTAGATTCTACTGTTGGAATGGCGATATATTCCGGAAAACTAAATCCTGAAGAGACATTCATCGAAATGATCGATTTTGACAAATCAGGAGGGATTGTTCCGACCATAATACAGCAAAAAAACGGGGTCGTGATATCCTTAGTGTACTCAAACAAGGAGAGCTTGGGAAAGACCCTTGAGTCCGGAAATGTCTGGAGATATAGCAGGGAAAAATCAGGAGTAGTAATGAAGGGGGCAACAAGCAAAAACATCCAAGAACTAGTCGAAGTGCGCAAGGACTGCGACAGCGACGCCCTACTATTCATAGTGGATCAGAAAGGAGTTGGAGGATGTCATAAAGGGAATTTTTCCTGTTTTGGGGGTGATAGTGCTTTTACGCTTACTGCTCTATTTGAAAAAATAAAATCCAGAAAGCAAAACGCATCCGAAGGATCCTACACGAAAAAGCTTTTTGCCGATGAACGGCTCCTAAAGCAAAAGCTACTTGAAGAAGCGGCGGAGCTTATGCTTGCTGAAACAAAAGAAGAGGTCATTTGGGAATCCGCTGATCTGATGTACTTTGCGTTCGCGTTCATGGCGAGCAAAGGAATCACGATTGGTGATTTGGAAAAAGAAAACAAAAGCAGGGATTTTGAAAATGAGAGAAAAAAACAAAAAAGCCTTGCTATTTGACATGGATGGGGTGCTAGTGGATGTTTTTGGGTCGTATCGTACCGCAATAAAGCTCACCGCCGAGTCATTCCTGGAAGAAGAAATAAGTTTTGAGGAAATCCAGTCCTACAAGGAAAAAATAGGGTTCAACAATGATTGGGACCTCACTGAAGCCATAATAATTTCAAGGGGGAAAGCTGTTGAAAAGAAAATGATCATTAACAAGTTTCAAGAGTTTTATCTCGGAAAGAACTATGGCGGGCTCATACAAAATGAAAAATGGATGCTTGACAAAAAAATCCTCTCAACCCTTGCAGAAAAATATTTCTTGGCGATAGTCACCGGGCGGCCGAGAGAGGAAGCCGAATATGCCTTGCGTGCAAACGGCGCAGAGAACTTTTTTTTAGCGCTTGTTGCAATGGAAGACGTTGCGAATGGAAAACCTGATCCGGAAGGCCTGCTAAAAGCCCTTAGTTTTCTTGGCACAAAAAATGCCGTATATTTGGGTGATACAAAGAACGATGAAGCGGCCGCATTGAACGCCAAAATAGAGTTCATTATGGTGGATAACAATTCGAAAAACAACGTGAACAAAATTGCCAGGGGGTTTGCAGATGAGTGAGTCGGGCGTTAATGAAATAATTCTTGATATCAAGAACCGAGGCGATGAAGCGGTTTTGGAGTACAATTTGAAGTTCGACAAAAATCCTTCAAAAATATTCGAAGTATCAAAAGAACAAATTCGAGCCGCATACGCTCAAGTGGATGCGGAGTCGATTCGCGCACTCAAATTTGCTGCAAAAAACATACGCGCTTTTGCGAGTGCCCAGTTTTCACAAATAAAGAACTTTGAGAAAAAGACGAGCTTTGGAAGCATCGGACAAAAGATAATTCCCCTCCAAAAAGTTGGATGCTATGTTCCTGGCGGAAATTATCCTCTTCCTTCCTCAGCGCTTATGAGCGTGATACCTGCCAAAGTTGCTGGGGTAAACGAAATAATAGTTTGCTCGCCAAAAATCGCCCCAATTACAATTGTCGCAGCGGATCTTGCTGGCGCGAACAAGATATTTAACATCGGCGGGGCGCAAGCGATAGCAGCAATGGCAATTGGCACAAAACAGGTTCCAAAAGTTAACAAGATAGTTGGGCCTGGGAACAAGTATGTCGCCGAGGCAAAACAGCTAGTTTTTGGAGAAGTTGGGATTGACTTTATCGCAGGGCCAAGCGAAGTGCTTGTGCTGGCTGATGAAACGGGAAATCCACAATTGATTGCAGCCGATTTGCTCGCACAGGCCGAGCACGATATTAATTCAAAGGCAACTCTTATTACCACTTCAAAAGCGCTTTCAAAAAAAGTGAGCGCTGAAATTGCACTACAGCTTTTAGAATTAAGTACAAGGGACACAGCGTCAAAGGCTCTTAAAAATGGAGCCATTATTGTAGTAAAAGACATGAGTGGGGCAATCGATGCAGCAAATGCGATTGCGCCAGAACACTTGGAGATTCAGGTAAAGAATCCGCAAAAAGTTGTCAAACTGCTCAAGAATTACGGTTCGCTATTCATCGGCGAAAGATCAGCGGAAGCTCTCGGCGATTATTGCTTGGGTCCAAATCACATATTGCCAACAAATGGCGCCGCACGATATACTGGAGGTCTATCAGTAAGGGACTTTGTAAAAATAGTCACTGTTCAAAGAGTTGTAAGAATCGATAGAAAACTCATAAGGGTTGCTGAAAAATTAGCTGAAATTGAAGGGCTTGATGCTCACAGAAAAGCAGCTCGAATGAGGGGTGTTTGAGGCTTTTTGGTTAGGTGCTAAACCCCTTCTTTCGCCCTTTTGGACGGGTATAAATAGAGGAAGCAACATTATTTCCCTAATAAAACTGCTTTTCGGAGCAGAAAAGGTGATCACTAATGATTGGAAATTGGATTGAAGTGGCTATGATGAAGAAAAGCCCTGAAAAAGTAGCTAAAGAAGCAGACGCAATAGGTGCTATAATCAATGTTGCCGTTGCTGGTTTGGTTCTTGGCTTAGTCAGCGCAGTTCTTAGCGGAATAGCAGTAGTAGTTACCGGTATTATCAACGGCGGACTCGGAGGAGGGGCCTTTGGTGCGGGAGCGGGATTAATAGGCGGAATATTTGGCGCAATAGTTGGAGGAGTAATCACAATTATAGGGACTCCAGTTGTAGTTCTATTAGTTCTGTTGATTGGTTCAGTAGCAGTTTTTATTTTCGCAAAACTACTTGGCGGAAAAGGAAGCTTAATGAATACAATCGGTACCATTGGAATGATACAAGCATCAATAATGATGACTCTCACATTGGCTCTAACAGTAATAGATAAAGGTCTTGGAATATTCGCAATAGGCCCAATAGCAATAATAGTTGGTCTTATAGGAATACTCTTGACTTTGATAAGTTTAGGGATTTCATTGTACACCCTATACCTCATAATAAGAGGAGTAGCTGCAGTACAGAGTCTCTCAATGATAAAAGCAGCTCTAGCAGTAATAATCCCTTTGTTAATAATAGGGGCAATAATTGCTGTAATAGTGGTTGTAATGGTAGGATTAGGAATAATTCTAGCAGCAATTGGCTTATCGAGCTTACTATAATCAAGCAAATAAACCATTTAATTTGGGCGCCTTTTGGCGTCCAATTTCTTTTTTTTTAACTAAAACTTCTTTTCGGGGGCAACCCATAAAAAGCTTGCACAGCCTAATTCTATCACATGCCCATGTGGCTCAGGCAGAAGAGCGCATCATTGGTAATGATGAGGCCGGGGGTGCAAATCCCCCCTTGGGCTCTTTATTTTAAAGGTTTTTTACAGGGTTTTAGGTATGCCGGCTAAGAAAAAAAGGGTGCTTGTTACAAGCGCATTGCCTTACGTTAACAATGTCCCGCATTTGGGAAACCTAATAGGATCAGTCCTAAGCGCTGATGCTTACGCTCGTTTCGCCCGCCTAGACGGAAACGAAGTTCTTTTTGTTCTAGGCACTGACGAGTACGGAACAACAGCCGAAGCAAAAGCAATGGAAGAAGGAATCACTCCAAGACAACTCGTAGACAAATATTTTAAAATTCATAAAAACATTTACGATTGGTTCGAAACAAGCTATGATTGTCTCGGAAGAACGACCAGCCCGGAAAATGCCAAAATTGCACAACACATTTTCTTAAAAATGCACGAGAACGGTTACATCTTAGAAAAAACCGAACAACAACTCTATTCAGAAAAAATTGGAAGATTTTTAAGCGACAGATTCGTTGAAGGTGAATGTCCCTTCTGCCACTCGCCAGGCGCACGCGGAGACCAATGCGACAAATGCGGAAAACTAATCGATCAAAAAGATCTCATCTCCCCAAAGAGCAAAATAGACGGCTCTTCGCTAATGCTAAGAAACACAAAACACCTTTATGTTGATCTAGCAAAACTTGAACCGGAGCTTAGAGCTTGGATGAATAAGGTTGACAAGAACTGGAGTGCCCAAGCAAAAACAATAACAGAACAATGGATGAAAGCCGGACTAAAAGAAAGAGCAATCACAAGAGACTTAGAATGGGGGATACCTGTTCCTCTCCCGGGGTGGGAAAAGAAAGTTTTCTACAGCTGGTTTGACGCGCCAATAGGATACGTTGGAATAACTTCAGAATGCCTTGGCGAGAAATGGAAAGATTGGTGGATGCAAGCCGAAGCAAAAGACCTTACACTTTACCAATTCATGGGAAAAGACAACACAGTGTTCCACTCAATAATGTTCCCAGGATATTTGATAGGGACAAAAGAGAATTGGAAATTAGTTGATTATTTAGCAATAACCGCGTTCTTGAACTACGAAGGAGATAAGTTCTCAAAAAGCAAAGGGGTGGGAGTATTTGGCAATGACGCAATGCACTCTGGAATTGTTGCTGATGTTTGGAGATACTATTTATTCAGGATAAGGCCTGAAAGCGATGACACTGATTTTTCTTGGAGCGATTTTGAAGCAAAAGTGAACAACGAAGTGGTTGGAAACTTTGGAAACTTTGTAAATAGAATCGCAGCGCTCTCAGAAAAATTCTCAGACACAAAAAGATCTGCAGGAAAATCAACTGTTCTAATTGATTCGATAAAACCATTGTTTGAAGAGTACAGAAAGCTCATGTCCGCAGCAGAACTAAAAGATGCGCTAATGAAAGCGAACGAGATAAGCACTGTCGGCAACAAATACCTTCAAGATAACGCGCCTTGGACAAAGGCGAAGACCGATCTTTTAGCCGCTAACGGAATAATCGCGGAGTGCATCGACCTTGTGAAAGTCTTGGCTTGCGTATATTACCCGTTCATGCCTGTTGCCTGCGAAAAAGTGTGGAAAATGGTCGGAGAAAAGAAAAAAATCTCCGAAACAGGATTTGTTGCGGCTTTCAAAGGAGTAAAAGAAGGAACTCCTATAGAAAAGCAGGGGCTTTTGTTTGAAAAGCTTGATCCGAAGAAAATCGCGGAGCTTAAAGAAAAATTCGCCGGAAAGAAAGACGAAGAACCTAAAAAAGACGAAAAGAATAAAGTTCCTTTAAAAAAACCTTAAGCTTATATTCTCCGGAATCAGAATAATACTTAGTGATATTATGCCTATATTGAGAAGAAGAGTGAACCGAGCTGTAGTGAGGATGGCAAAGGCCAGCGAAAAGTTTCAAAAAGACTTTTACGCAACAAACCCAAACTGGAAAGGCAATGAAGCCGAAGCCGTGGAAAATGAGTGGGCGAGCCAAGCACCAGATTCGATAAGTGGGGTAATAGCAGCACGCAATAATTACAAAAAAGCAATGAATGCTAGAGCAAAGATTGGTCCTTTAAGGATGGCTGCAAATCCTAAAGCTGCAATGAGGCTTTTGAGAATGCGCGCCGCAAAGAAAAACAAAAAATAGTCTGCTTTCAGTAATACGCCCCCAAGTCTAAAAGAGGAAGAGAAAACCGCAGACCCTAAACAGGCAAAGCAAAAGCTAAAGAAATAAAGCTTTTATATGAGAAAACTCATTTCTTTTGCAAGACATGCAAAAAGCTACCCTAAAAACGACTTGGATATTAATCGCATTATTCATTGCGATGGCTCTTATCTTGGGATGCACTACTGGCGTAAAGACAATCCCCTCAGTTCCGGCGGAACCATTGATCCCAGGAAGCCTCTGCAGCAACTCAGATTATTCAACTGAAAGGCCGTACTCTGATGCGCCAATCCGGCTGACAGATGCGAGCATCGAAAAGCTGAAAGAAGAAGTTGCTTCTAAGAAAGATGCAGCTCTTTTTGGGATAAGCGACCTCACTTGTCTTGGAGTGCTTGATCTTAGTTGGTATGATTTTGACAATAAGTCATTGACTGATCTGAGCGCGCTTTCAAAGCTGACAAATCTTGAAGAGCTTAACATTTCCTACCACCCTGTAAGCGACATAAGCATGCTCAAAGGACTTACCAAACTCAAAATGCTTGACATAACCAGCACAAATATAACAGACCTAAAGCAGCTTTCCATTTTTCCTGCGCTTGATCGGCTCACGATGATAACTCCAAACACGCCAATGGATCTCTCCCCAATTGCAAATATTTCTTCGTTGAAATCAGTATTCTTGGACACTGCGCAATTTAGCGGAACAAAGGAAATGCAGTACTTAAAAGACATTGAAGACATAACGCTTAATGGAGACATAACTTCGGAACAAATAAGCTACATGAAGGACTTTCCAAAACTAAAAAGGGTAGGACTTTTCAAGCTCAAGGATTACTTGCCGATTGCAAGCCTCAAGAACATAGATGCATTGGTGCTTTTCGATCTTGACAAGGAAGCAAACCTTGACGGACTTAAGGAACTTACTCAGCTTAAGGACTTGAGACTGGGAGGCGCATATGACACTGGAGACAATTCGCTCACCAGCATAAAGCAGATATCGAGCCTCAGTAATCTAGAGGATCTTTCTTTGGATGAATTTGAATCGCTTGACTGGAAGGAAGCCTCGGCAGCAATAAATGATTTGAATAAGCTCAAATCAATAAATATGTACAATGCAAAGCTAACGCAGGTTGATTTTAACCCCCCGGCATTAGAGACTCTTTCAATTGATGATGGACAGGGAGTTCTCAAGGACATATCAGGAGTGGAAAACATGAAATCCCTCAAGAACCTGTACATATATTCCGCATCCCCTGCAGCAGTAAGTCAATGCAATGACTTTGCAGCAAAGCACCCAGACATCAGGCACACATGCAAGGCCAGATGAGAGGCATATTTTTATTCCCAAAAAGCCTTAGATTTATATTCTTCGAAAGCCACAATACTACTTAGTGATCATATGCCTATTTTGAGAAAAAGAGTAAACCGAGCAATTGCAAGAAAAGCGAGCGCTAATGAGGCATTCAACAAAGAGTTTGACAGGCTTAATCCGAACTATAAAGGGCATGAAGAAGAGGCTTATGCTAAGCAGTGGATGAGTCGCTCCCCTTCAAAAAAAATAATATATGAATCAATAAATGCATCAAACGCTTATGAAAGAGCGATGAAAATCAGGACAAGGCGTGAAAAGCTCAGAATGTCACTTAACCCTAAGGCTGCGGAAAGGCTAAAAAAGATGCGAGCTACGCAGAGTAAGACGGCTAAAAAGAAAACCTTTTTACAATTTAACTAATAAGTAGGCTTTTTATTCAACAAAAGCGCTAATCTAATTCGATAAAAATGCTCCTTGACGACCACGTGGAAGCTCTTCTTGAAAAATATATCAAGAACAATTCAGTAGTATCCTTTGGCACAGGCACTACTAACGAGAACTTTTTGAAAAAACTCGGGCTTTACATAGAACGAAATACCCTTACAATAAAAGTCGTTCCAACTTCCCACGCAATAGCCGAGCTTTGCAAGAACCTGAAAATAAAAGCGGCTTCGCTTGATGATGTTGAGGTTGACCTTGCATTTGATTTTGTCGACCAAGTCGATGAAGATTTCAACTATATTTCAAACGAAACAACTTCCCTGATAAGAGACAAGATGATTGCGCAAGACACCGCTGAACTAATTGTTGTTTGCGAAGAAAAAGATTTTGTTCCAGTCCTTAATGCTCCTATTAGGCTTGAAGTGAGCCCCTTTGCTTTCAAAAAAACAATGTTTCAGGTAATGAATCTCGGCGAAGCCAAACAGGCGCTAAACCAAAAGATGCCAATCATTAGCGAAACAGGAAATTTCTTTGTGGATGTAACTCCTGACGAGGTTTATACTGTGGACGATCTTGATTATCAGGCAAAAAGGATCCCTGGCGTGCTTGAAACAAGCCTCTTTGTAGGATATGCCGATAGGGCTATAATACACGGAAGCACAATAACAGTCAAGAGTAGGATGACTAATCCTGAGTCCGGACTCGAAGAATAGACCCTAAAAGGCAAGTATTAAAGTCTTTCTTTAGCAAATTCTTTTACTGGCGAGCAAAAAAGCCCATTCTCCGAATTAATCAGTGGTGCTGAAAGCACCACGCAGCGCATGAACGGAGCTGCCGGTTCAGCCACTGTAGATCAGCAGTTAGATCGCCTGACTCATAATCAGGAGGTCGGCGGTGCGATTCCGCCCAGTGGCACTTATTCTTTTTGTTCTGGGCTTTGCGTAAGCAAGCCCAAACGATTTCGCGAGCCTTATCAAGGCTCTGCTTGGTTTCGCCCGAGTGGCACTTATTTTAAATAGTTGAGAAGATATTTATCTCTGAATGGTCAAAGTTAATCCTGCGTTAATTTGCTTTTTCATTTTGTTTACTTTTGCGCTCTTATTCGGTTGTTCTGGATCCCCTTCTTGTATTGGGGTAAATTGTGATAAAAATACTGGCGACATTAACAGCGCTTCTCCAGAATTTGAGCCAGTTGTGAAAACCGAGCTTAAGCTAACTCAAATAATTCCGGAAACAATAGTATTTTCGGGCAGCAATTATTTTAGGCCAGAGATTATCGCAGTGGAGGATAGATTATTTGTCGCGTGGGCAATTAAGGGCGGGTCCAAATACCAACTTGTTGAATTGAATGAAGACCTTTCACCAAAAAGCGAAGTTTTTGACATATACAACTACCGAACCTCAATTGATATTCGCCTGGCCACTGATGGCATAAATCTGTGGTACGCTTTTCAGAGTCTTTCAGACCAGGACGAATCGGACTGTAATAGTATATTTTTAGAGATGGCAAAATATGATGTTTCCGGCAACACTCCTTCTTTGACAAATACAAAACTAGACATTGCTGCAGGATGTCCATTTGGTAATAGAACTTTGAAAAATTATCCAAAAAATCCTGAACTAGTAGATGATCCAACACCAATCTTTTACGACAAAAAATATGTTGTCTTAACGAGAGCTTGGAAAGGAACTGTACAACACATAAGAACATTTGATAAAAATTTTGATTTGCTCGAGGATTTTACTTTGGATTTGAACCCCATAATAACCGGAAACGAATTCTTGAGCCAAAACGCGCTTGTCGACATTGAAGAAAAACTATATCTGATTGGGGGGCTTGGAACTTTGGCTGATTCCTCAATCTATGCTATTCCGCTTTCTGGCGATTTGCACTCGGTTTCTGGAGAAGTGATTCCTTTGGTTAAGGAAGCGGGGCAAAAGTTTACAAAAACCACTTCTGCAAAATATGTAGAAGGAAAGCTTTACATAAATTATGCAAAATCCACTGATGAAGGTCAACTTCATTATCTGGGGATTTTTGATGCAGAAAACAATTTTGCTCCATTAGATCAAATTCAATTCCAAGACAAAAGTGTTAATGCAAACCACTCATCCATAGAGGTTATAGGGGACAAGGTTTTTGTCCTCTACCAGGAAGATCAAAAAAATAACTATAATCTACTGATGCAAGTATTTGAATGGAAATAAAGCCAGCGGTGCGATTTCGCCTAGTGGCGTTTTCTTTTTTGTTTTTCAAATCCCCTGCCTTTAAATAGAGCCCTTGCATACTTCTTTTGGTAGTCTTTTTGAATAAGTCTAGTAAACTAGTTGCAGCTAAGGCTGCGAGAGACAAGAAAAACAAGCTCGAACTTGTTATGCTTCTCCCAAAAGCTAGTCAAGACGAGCTAAAACAAACAATTGCATTTTATGACATTAGTAAAGAAATATTGGAGTTAAAAGAAAAGGGTGCAAAGAATGCTGCGCTAATAAATGTGCTCAGGAAGAGCGGCTATGCTAATGAAGAGTTGGAGCTGATTTTGGCACAGTGTCTTGGGCGACTAACTATGATTATGGCGTTGTTTTCATCGGAAAAGATTACAACGGACTTACTATTTCACAAATAAAAAACAAAGTTCTTTGCAATTCTGTGCGAGACTCTACCCCTTTTGAGTCAGGCACTGTTTGGAGGGGAGAAATGATTTCTAATTCAACAATACAAGGCGTATTTTATATCAATCCTGCTTTGACTACATACGCGGGCGATGGACTTGGTAGTTTGCTAGTTAGAAGCGACACAGAGATTAGAGAGTATATATCGGATTCAAACGATATTGAATACCCAAGCGCAATTAGGGGATCTTAATTAATTTTGCCTGAATGGAAATAAAGGTGCAATAGGGCTCTTGTCTTGAACCACGGATAACTATAAATAGCGCTTAAAACATTAGTTCTGCTAGAAAAAGACAGGTGATATTGTTGGTTGATTATATTAAAGCTATCAGAGCTCCTCTGGACAACATGAATTTTCTTCTAGCGCCGTTTTGTATTTATCTTATAATATTCGTTGTTAGCGCAATCTCCGGCGGTTTTTTGGATATTGCAAGATTGGTTACAATATTTTTGCCTCCTGTGGGCGTAGTGCTTATGGGCATATCGCTTGTAATAATGGTGATTCTTGGAATAGTTTCCATAATTCTTACGTTAATAGTCGACGGATATTTGCTAAGCACTTTTCAAAACATTCTTGACAAGCGAAAACTCGTGAAGTTCGGAATGTCTGAAATATTAGGGTATGTTATCAGAGCAATTAAGGGCGGACTCATATCATTTGCATATGCTCTTCCAGGATTAATTTTGATTACAATAGCAATGCTAGTCGTTTTTGGCGGAACAATATTTGGGCTGCTTTCGGGCGGAAATTCACAGCAGATAACCCAGACATTCCTGGCAAACATTATTGTCACAGGCATAATCGCGATTCCTTTGATAATGCTAGCAGTCTTGTTTTTCTTGATAGCAGGATACTTTTTACCCGCAGCTATTTCGATTTGGCTTAAAGAAGACAGAGCATTTGAGGCGTTTAATTTTGGAAGAATACTTAAGAACGTCTTCAAGCTTGACTATCTTTTGTCACTAGTCGTGGCTGTTGCAGTAAGCATGATTTTGGGATTACTAGTGCTGCTAGTCACCGGAATAATAGTTATGTTAATATCGCTGTTCTTCCCAAGTTTTGCGGGCGCGATAAGCAGCTTCACTTCAAGCCTTATGAGCTTTGTTGTAGCGATAATACTCTACTCCATGCTTGCCCAAGTCATTGAATGAGGCTTTCGTCATTTTGTTCGATAATTTGATGAAAGGCGCCTCTTTTGGGGGGGCCTTTTTTCTTTCCAAACTCACTTTTTTAAGCATTAAGCAAGGGATTTTACTTATGGTTGACGACAATTATCAGAAGATTAGGGACGCTGTAGGAAAGGCGGCGGATGCTGGAGCCCACCTTAACGTTGCAAAGGTATCGGAAACAATAGGAAAGAGCCTTGGCTTAAGCGACTCGCTGATACAATTCACGCACGTTGAACTGAGAAACGCGGTGTTTGAAAGAGATTTTAGAAAAATTCCAATAGAAGAACGAATGCTTTTCTTGCCCCACTGCGTAAGAAACTCAAAATTCTGCCAGGCGACTTTTGACGACGATGGTTATCACTGCAAGCATTGCGGCGCATGCAACCTTGACGAAGCGGTAAAACTCGCAAAAAGACTCGGATACAAGAATATTTTCATAGTTCCTGGCGGAAGCATAGTGAAAAAAATACTGATGAGAACAAAATCAAAGGCTGCGATAGGAGTATGCTGCTTCAATGAAGCTTTGCTTTCGTTTGACATGATAAAGCACACGAGCATCGTTCCTCAAATAGTTCTATTGCTAAAAGACGGCTGTCACGACACGCTGATCAATTTGCCGCTCTTGGAAGAGAAGCTTGCAATGGTAGAAAAATAATTATTTTTCGAAATAAATTAGCTGATTAGACAGAGGAATCTTTTTATTTCGGCAAAATCTTTTGCCACAAAAACAGGATTATAACTTCTAAGCTGGTTTTCGGTTGATATTCCCGTAACTTTTGCGATGAATTTTACTCCTAGTCTTTGGCACATAAGCCCGTCTTGAATTGAGTCGCCGACAAACACAACTTCGGTTTTCTTTAAGCCAAGTTTTGAGAGCGAATTTACCAGGGGCTCGATATCGGGTTTCTTATGTTGTACATCATCCGAAGTGATTATGAATTTCAGGTGCTTGAGGGTTTTTTTGTCGAAAACTTCGTTGACAAATTTGTGCCTTGATCCGGTTACGACCGCAACAGGAAATTCTTTTGATATTTCTTCTATGAACCCTTTCGAATCCTTAAACCATAAGCCCCTTGGCTTGTGCTTTTTCAACAGTTTCAAGAATACGCTTCTTCTGTAATCAATAAATTTGAACACATCAAATGCTTTTCCGTACTTGTCAATCAATTGGTACGCTATGTCGCGCGAGTGGAGCTGGGAAAGCTCTCTTAACTTGTGGTGCGTTACCTTAAATCCGAACTTCTCTATCGCCACCTTGTCCGATTTCATTATCAGGGGGATAGAATCTATCAGAGTTCCGTCCAAATCCAAAAGTATTGCTTTGATTTTCATGCTAAAGAGAGTAATGCCCCAAGCAATATAAACCTAACCAAGGACAAGTTTTGTAGAGGGCACGAAGTGCTTGTGAGAATCAGCTGTATCGAGTCCCGAAAAACGGGACGAAGAGACTGCCTCGTTTTCTCCTGGCGAAACAGGAGGCCCCGATAGTGCAGTGGTCAAGCACATCACCCTCTCACGGTGGAGACCCGGGTCCGAATCCCGGTCGGGGTACTTATTTTTTATACTATTCTCAGCTTGTTATCTCCAGTGGGGTTTCATGCCAATAAACATTTTAGATGATTTGCCGGCGCGAAAGGTGCTCGAAGATGAAAATATCTTTGTAATTACAAACAGCCAGGCCGTTGCCCAGGATATCAGGCCGCTTGAGATAGTAATAATGAACCTGATGCCGGACAAGATCACCACAGAAACTCAGCTTCTTAGACTTTTAGGAAATACGCCGATACAGACACACATAACTCTTATTTATCCAAAGAGTCATGAAAGCAAAAACACTTCAAGCGACCATCTTGGTTCTTTTTACAAACATTTTTCTGATATTAAGGAAAAGAAATTCGACGGCCTCATAATTACCGGCGCTCCCGTTGAGCAAATGGAATTTGAAGAAGTAGATTATTGGGAAGAGCTAAAGGAAGTGATGGATTGGAGCAAGCACAATGTGACTTCTACTTTTCACATTTGCTGGGCTGCGCAGGCCGGGTTGTATTACCATTACGGAGTAAAAAAATATCCTTTGAAGAACAAGATGTTTGGGGTTTTCCCACACACGCTGAACAAGAAGCACATGAAGATTTTGCGAGGATTCGACGAAGTTTTTTATGCGCCCCACTCGCGCCACACCGAAATTAGACGAAAAGACATTGAACATGTGAAAGATATTGAAATACTTTCAGAATCAGAAGAATCGGGGGTGTATTTGGTTGGAAGCAAAGACGGCAAACAATTTTTTATTACGGGCCATTCGGAGTATGATCCTCTAACTTTGAAGAAAGAATACGATCGCGATATAGCAAAAGGCCTGTCGATAAGCGTTCCAAAGAACTATTATCCTAACGACGATCCGACAAAAGAACCAATAGTGAGGTGGAGAAGCCACGCAAATCTGCTTTTCTGTAACTGGCTCAATTACTGCGTATATCAGGAAACGCCTTACGATTTGAAGAAAATAAATTGATTTAATGGGCTCGAAATAACCTTTATTAACAAGTTGACTCTTTTTGTTAGTGTGATATTGAATGATAGATCCTGAAAACACAGTGACAACGGTAAAGCAGTTTCCTTTGGAGAGAAAGAAGATATTGAAGAAATTCATACAGTCTGAGATTGGCTACTTCATAATATTTTGTGTATTGGCAGTTATAGGACTTTTTCTGATGCTTATCCCAGTAATAGGAATATTTTTCGGTTTAGGCGTTGGGGCATTGTTTTTGCTGTTCCTTGTAGGGTCAGGAATCAATTGGTGGTACAATACAAGATATTATGAAACATATTATTATGACATAAGACAAAACTTCTTTGTGATAAAAAAAGGGGTTTTCATGCCCACTGAAACAATACTTCCTTTTGAGAAGCTTCAGGATGTTTATTTGGATCAGGACTTGTTCGACAAGATTTTCGGTTTGTGGGATTTGCATGTTTCTACTGCAACTTTCATGTCGGGGTATCATGCCCACATAGACGGCGTTTCAATGGCGAACGGCGAAGAGTTGCGGGAAATACTCCTTGGAAAAATAAAATCGAAGAGCAAGTGAAACTAAAATGGAAATGGATAATTATTCGTCTGAAAAGAATGTCTTTCAGCCAAGTAAATCACATATTATATCGGCTTTTTTCACCTGGGTAGTCGCTTCTTTTTTTATGTTTTTTTTTATCGGGTTTTTTGGAATAATATTTGCTCCATTTATAATATTTTTTGGGATGATTTACTCTTACCTTCGGCTTGTCACGACCTATATTGAGCTGCAGGATGAAGGAATCCAGGTTCGTGCCGGAATAATTGTGAAATCACGTTCTTTATTTTTATATTCAAAAATTCAGGATGTTCAGGTTTTTCAAGGGCTGACTGATAGAATACTTGGTCTTCAAAGCATTTCAATAAAAACGATGACGATAGGATCTGCTGTTGGAGGGATTGTTCCAGGATTAAAGACTGCTGATGCCGAGCACATAAAAGAATTTGTTCTTAGAAAGCTTAACAAAAATTTTGTTTCAGGTGCAACGTCAAATAACGCATCTTTTGATCAAAGCGTTGCGGCGCAGGAAACAATTGACACAATGAGGCTTAATCCTTGGCCCATGCATTTCTTTAAGCCGTTCGTACTTTCCCTTCTGGGGCTTGTTCCTGTTTCAATTGTGCTCTTAGCCATTGGCCTAATCTACTTACCAGTTTTGTTTGTGGCTTTTTTGCTAATACCCATATCTTTATTCGGCGCAGGAGTTGGATTTATCAAAGTTTTTATCCAATCAATCGCTTTCAAATATTATGTTGGAAAAACACGCATAGAAATAGAGCGAAAATTCATTTCCATGAATAGAAATACTTTGCCGATATTTAAGATTCAGGATGTTGTGATATTTAGGAAATTTTGGAATAGGATAGTAGGATTATCGGATATCAATATTGAAACTGGGGAATTGCAAATAGTTTCGACAAAAGGATCTGGCCAAGACGAGCAATATATTGGAAATTATATCCCTCTCCTCGCTTCAAATGATGCGCTTGAACTCAGGAAATATATTTATGATGCGCTTAGGCTTGACATTGAAGAAGCGGAGCCGTCGCTTGTGAAGGAGCATCCTCTTGAAGCGAGAAAAGTTATAAAGAAAACAATTTCGGGTACAATACTCGCTGTATTCATTGTAGGTCTCCTTTCTTTGTTCATTGTGGTTCCTATTGCAATTGGATTTGTGGTCAATTCGCCGAATCTTTTTGGCATACCTACTTTGCTGATTCTGGCTGGAGCTATGGTGGCAATGGTAATTTTTTTGGTTATATGGCAATTTATTTACCAATATTTCTATCTCAAGTATTACTATTACAACATTTCAAAGGACGCGATAGTTGTTCGAAAAGGGGTATTAAGCACAAGCGAAATAGTGCTTCCATTTAGAAAAATACAAAATGTTTTTGTGGACCAGGACATATTGGACAAGATATTCGGTTTGTATGATGTTCATTATTCTACTGTGACAACGATGTCTGCAAACCTTTGCCACATAGACGGCCTCAACAAGCAGAACGCCGAAGCGATAAGGGAAATTTTGATGACGATGACTACCTCAAAGTAAGAAGCTTTTTCGTTTCAAGCAAAACTATTTAAACTCTCAAAGCCCTTTAGTTGGCACATAAAGTGATAAACTTGAGTAAGAAATTGTTTTTTAGCACCGCACTTTTCTTGGTCCTTCTAGTTTTCGTGCTTTTTGGATGCACTCAGACTGAGTCTGATTCAAATTCTGGCGGGAACAAGAATCTTTCTGATAATTCTCCATCATCCGCGCGTTTTGTTGACAACGGCGACGGCTCTGTTTCTGATACAGTTGGGGGCTTTACCTGGATGAAATGCGACTATGGCCTTTCTGGAAATGATTGTTCGCAAGGAAACTTTTCTGTGAGCGTACCGGTGGGCGTTGTTTCAAACAATGCTGTAATAGGCTCGACTTCATTTTGCACCGGGACAGATTCTGCAGAGGCGTATTGCACCAACGGCGCATTATGCAATGATGGAAAATTTGTTGTTGTTGATCAGGCTTATGATATAGCGCAATATCCTGCTGAATATCCTATTGGTTCAAAAAGCACCCAGAATTGTTATGTGACAGCGCCCCAGACTGCAAAGGAAAGGGCTTGCATAAATAATGGCGGCGTTTCAAAAAACGATTGGAGAGTTCCAACAATGGATGAGATAAAAAGTCTTGCGGATCCAAGCGCGACAAAGAGGATTAATGAAACATTTTTCCCTAACTCCGCTGGAATATACATTACAAGTACTACGGCAAGGCTTTCCCAAGACCCCTCAACACAATATCTGAAGACTTACACTTTTGCGGGTGATTATGAGGGCGATACCGCTCTTAGTGCACCGCTGAAATGCGTCACAAACGAGGCTGGCGGAAATAGTGATGGAAATGGAAGCGCGAATGGAAGCGGAACTTTTTGCAGTCCTACTTTGCCAAGAAAGTTTTATGCTGAATCCGAATGGGTTTGGGATCCTGCAAGCGATGTGCTAAAAATCGCATCCGACTGGACTGTGCTAAGCAAGAGCTGGACCAAGGAAGACTTGGCGACGAAAGAAACATATGTTGAGTCCACGACGAATGCTGGTTTGGTGAGCAAGACTTGGGCAGTAGAAGACAAGATCGCCCGAACCGAAACCTATTACATAACTAACGCTGATGGGACAGGCTGCTTTCTAACCCACCCGGATTACTTGGGTTCGAACAATGAAGGTGCAAACCCTAATGTTGACAATAATCAGCTTACGGGCGAAGTGAAGACGATAAACGGCTACCTTGCATACAAACTTAAGACGCCAATTGTGATAACTCACGCATACGGCGGAGGGATATCAACAATAGATTACATCAACAAGGACTACTGCAATTTCATGGTTGATGTTGACTCCACCGGAGCACAGATAAATTTTACCTTGACTGATAGAAAATACGCGTCGGATTTTAATGAAAATATTCTGACTCCTCCATCGGACTGCAATGGGCAAACAGAGTTATACTCCGGTTATTACAAGGCTTGCGATGTTGCGACCGTTCCTCAGATAATCTATCCTGAGATGTCGGAAGACATAAGGAATCTTAATTTACCCTATATTCAGACCGGGCCTCACACTTATATCCCGACAGGGTCTACCAAAGCCTGTTATTATGCAGTAGTTTTGGGTATAACTGCAGAAGAAAAGGAAACCGCGGTTGATGTTGGGGACGGGCAATGGATTGAAGACGACTATACTTGTAGTGCTACTTGCGGGGCATGATCGTAAGTATGGCAAGCAAAAAAAAGATTGTTATAACCAAGAATGGCGCATACATCGTATCGGGCGGTATTCCTCTTTTCAATGAAGCGATGGTCTGCGACAAGGACGGTTTTGCTATCGCCTGGAAGAAAGGAAAAAAGATTCCTGCCAGCGAGAACTATTTGTTATGCAGGTGCGGGAAATCGAAGAAAAAGCCTTTCTGTGACAACACCCACATAAAGGAAAAGTTTGACGGAACCGAAAGGGCGAGTCTAAAAAAATATAGTGCATACGCAGAAAAGTTCGTCGGACCGAGACTCACTCTCACCGATAATCCTGATTTTTGCAACCACGCTGGATTTTGCACCACGGGTATTGGGGTTTGGGAAGCGGTTAGTGATTCGAACAATAAGAAGAGCAAAAAAATAGCAATAAAGGAAACATGCAACTGCCCCACGGGAAGGCTTGTAATTTGGGACAAAAAGACAGGGAAAGCGATTGAACCGAAATTTGAGGAATCGATCTCTGTTACTACTGAGCCTGAAGGAGAAGGAGCATTATGGGTAAAGGGCGGTATTCAAATAATATCTTCTTCTAAAAAGAAATATGAAAAAAGAAATCGGGTTGCGCTATGCAGATGCGGAAAATCCTCCAACATGCCTTTTTGCGACGGCGCTCACTTGGAATAAAACACTTTTTTTAAAAAATATAGAAATGCCCGGCACTCCAAGGCTGGTAAGGTAAATCAAAGACACTTACACTTCACCTTATTTTGGGCAAAGTGTACTTTTGCTTTCTTTTCAGGTTCATGCGACACAATTTAATGCCTTTCCTAATTAATTGTTTGCACTATGCCACAATCGAAACACAAGGCGCATGTCAAAAAACACGAAGCTGCGCCAAAGAGCGGCGATTTGGCAGGATTTGTAAAATCAAAGCCATGGTTTGTTTTATGGGTCGTTTTGGCGCTGGCGGTTGTAATTCTTTTCTTTTGGTCGCTCTCGCTCGCTGAGGATTATTCTTCTGAAAAAAATCTTGCCGCAAAAAGCTTCTACTCTCAAAACCAGATGATGCTTGATCAGTACATCTCTGATGTCAATGAAATCCTTGAGGGGCCGTTTGAAACCACTCTTGAAGACGATTATGCATATTCGGCAAAGCATGATCTTGAGTGGCTTAAGGCAATGGAAAAAAAGGTCTACGAGTCAAAGCCGAATTCTGATGTTTATGCAAAAGAATTGGCCTTCACTTTTTTCTTTGAGAGATTGATTTCGCTAAACGAAGATGTTGCTTATGCTGAAGATACAACCGATTATGCAGGCACAATTTCAAATGCGACAAATCTTGCGTCACCTCTTATTGCAGATTATAATGATCTTTATGATTATTACAATACTACAATAACCGAAGCTGAACTAGATGAAATGCTGTTAAATAAAGACAAGGAAAAACAAATATTTTACTCAACTCTCACTCTGGTGATGGGCGAATATTTTGCGGAGAAAAAACTGATACTTGCCGCAGAAGGTTCGCAGGAAAGAAAATATGTTGAAGCAAAAAAACTTACTTTCTTGTCTTATCGCGAAACGGAGTCATAAAACTTAATTCTTCAAGGCTTATTTCTCCGAGTTCCTTGTCGCCAAGGAAAAGTAATCCTTTCTTTGGCAAGTTCTTCCAGACTCCTCCAAGCCCCTTCTTGTCCACCTGCTTGAAATAAGCTTGAATTAAGGCGTAATATTTCTTGGAGTCTTTTGAAGTGTCCTTGAAAGTTTTTTTGAACAGCCCGCAAAATGGGTAGCTTTCCCTAATATCCGGCATCGCAATGAATGGGAAAAGATCACAGGGTTTTGGGCGCACTTTATAAATCGCGCAATAGTTTTGGCTGTCGAGGAAATTGCATATCTTTTTTCCTCCTGCTTCTTCTCTTTTCAGTACTATTTGCTGTACAATAAAGAAACTTTCGCTAACACCAGGCATCTCGTGTCTTATCATATTGTATACTCTTCTAGGGAAAAAAGTGCTGGGATAAGTCAAGACTCCAGGAGTGCTTTTTGGAAAAAGCTTTGCCTGAAAAATGCAGTGTTTTTCCAGAAAGTCTTTCTCACTGATTTTAAGCGTTTTTGCGATTGCCTTTGATTCTGAAGGAAGAATTGTAATCCAGTACCTTTTGCAGCATTCTCCGCAGGAAAGACAAATATCACTCTCTTCCTTTTGGCTAAGCTTTCTTTGGCCCATAACATAAAGAGAACTTCAAAAGCGTTTAAAAAAAGACTTTTTGACAGCCGGGGATAAGGTTTAAGTTAGATAAGAACCTATTTTTTCTGATGAGCAAAGAAGGATTCCTTAACGCATCCTATACAGGGCTAAGCGACGATGATGTAAAGAAGCGACTGGAAGTTCACGGCTATAACGAGCTCCCTTCGGAAGGCAAGAAGCCTTTCTATAGAATATTTTTTGAAGTAATGAAAGAGCCGATGTTTCTCATACTTGTCGCATGCGGCGTGCTCTATTTTGTCTTCGGCGAAATAACGGATGCGTTATTGCTCCTAGTGTTTGTTTGGCTCGTAATTGGTCTGACAATTTATCAGGAAAGAAAAGTTGAAAGGGCTCTTGAAGCTTTAAGGAATCTTTCGAGCCCAAGAGCACTTGTAATAAGATCGGGGCAACAAAAAATGATTCCCGGAAGGGAAGTAGTTCTTGATGACTTAGTGATTCTTTCAGAGGGAGATAGGGTTCCGGCAGATTGCGCAATTCTTACCTCGAGCAACTTAATGGCGGACGAATCAATACTCACCGGCGAATCAGAATCAGTAAGAAAGATTGAGTGGGACAGAAAGTTTGAGCATTGCAGGGCGGGGGGAAATGACTTGCCGTTCATTTATTCAGGAACTTTAATTGTTCAGGGACATTGCATCGCCCAAGTGATTAAGATTGGCGAAGAAACTGAGATGGGCAAGATCGGGAAGAGCCTTAAAGAAATAGAACCTGAAAAGACGGTGCTTCAGAAAGAGACTGCAGGCGTAATAAAGATTTTTGGATTCGCCGCGCTCATCGTGTGCATACTGATAGTTTTCTTTTATTGGCTTTCAACAAACAATTTTACTGAGGGGCTCCTTGTTGGACTTTCAGTTGGGATGTCAGTAATTCCGGAAGAATTTGCGGTTGTCCTCACAGTATTTTTGGCTCTTGGGGCTTGGAGAATGTCAAGACGAAAGACGCTAACAAGAAGGCTCAATGCAATACAAAGCGTTGGCGCAGCAACTGTGCTTTGCGTAGATAAGACAGGCACTATCACTCTAAATAGAATGACATTAAAAGTTCTTTTTTCAGGAAAAGAAAGGATGAATCTTTCTGAAATGAAAAATCATAGGCTCTCAAAAGAGCTTCACAATCTTTTAGAGTTCTCGGCTCTTGCGAGCCAAAAACTGCCCTTTGATCCTATGGAGAGAGCGATAAAGGAAACATACCATAAGGAAATCCCTGAATCAAAGCGCATAAAGGGAATAGATCTCATCAAGGAATACAATCTTTCATCAAAGCTTCTTGCAATGTCCCATGTTTGGAAACATCACGTTCACTCAAGTGAGTACATCATCGCATCTAAAGGGGCGCCTGAATCGATTGCTGAACTTTGCCACTTGTCAGAAAAAGAGAAAAACGCGATTCTTTCGCGCGTTGAAGAGCTCTCAAACGAAGGTTATAGAGTGCTTGCGGTTGCAAGGGCAAAATACTTCCACAAAAAACAGCTCGGCGAGGAAGATAGGGAAATATTTCCCGAAAAGCAGCACGACTTTGATTTCGAATTCATGGGACTTTTGGGGCTAGAAGATCCTGTAAGACCAAGCGTACAAAACGCACTCCAGGAATGTTACTCTTCTGGAATCAAAGTGATAATGATAACCGGAGACTATGCCGGGACCGCGATGCACGTTGCCAAAAAAGCCGGATTCTCTTCTTACAGTAAAGTGATAACGGGCCCCGAGCTTGCAGAAATGAGCGATGAAGTGTTGCGCGAGAGAATAAAGGAAGTGACCATATTCGCAAGAATCGCACCCGAGCAAAAACTAAGAATTGTCAACGCACTAAAACACAACAAAGAAGTGGTTGTTATGACGGGTGATGGAGTGAATGATGCGCCGGCCCTTAAGGCTGCTGATGTCGGGATAGCAATGGGGGCGAGAGGATCAGAAGTTGCAAGAGAAGCCGCTTCGCTCGTACTCCTTGATGATGATTTTTCTTCCATTGTCGAAGCGGTAAAAATGGGGAGAAGAATATTTGATAACATAAGAAAAGCGATGACTTACATAATAGCAATACACATACCTATTGCAGGAATTGCACTAATACCTGTGCTTCTAAATTGGCCGTTGATACTGTTTCCAGTGCACATAGCATTTTTGGAACTAATAATTGACCCAATATGTGCCATAGCTTTCGAAGCCGAGCCTGAAGAAAAGGACATAATGAAAAGAAAGCCGAAGAAAGCGAACGAGCCTCTGTTTGATAAGCCAACTCTAGTCATCGGGATAGCTCAAGGAGTAATAGTTCTCGTAGTAGTACTTTTTGTTTTCATGTTCGTGCTATTCAACGCGCAAAGCGACATAGATGCAAGAGCAATAGCATTTACTACTCTAATAATCGCAAATCTTTTTGTGATATTCTCGATGCGCTCAAAAACAAGGACAGTGATTGAGACGCTTGAAACACCTAACCCTTCGCTTTGGATAGTGACAATAGCCGCGTTACTGATACTTGGCGTCGTAATATTCGTGCCATTTTTGAGGGACATATTCCATTTCTCCGAGTTGCATCTATTAGACATAGCATTCTCCATTGTCGCAGGACTTGCAACAATAATGCTTTTTGAAGTGCTTAAAGTGTACAACAAGATTGTTGCTGGCGGGCAGAAAGCTAGTGGGTAGTAAAGGCATTTTTTTCGAAATAAGTGCTTTTATAAAAGTTGCTTAGTTCAATATTTCCACGTGCCTCTATAGCTCAGCGGTAGAGCACCGGTTTTGTATCCGTAAAACGGCGAATTAACCGGGGGTCGAGGGTCCAAATCCCTCTAGAGGCTCTTCTCATTTGTTTTCAGTGGTGCTGTAAGCACCACGCAGCGCATGAACGGAGCTGCCGGTTCCTCTAGAGGCTTTTACTTTTTCAATTAGTACTCTTTTTATTCTACTTCGTACTATATTTCAAAATGGTTTTCAAGGAAAATGCAGCGCTCATTTCAACATATTGCGTGGCGCATGCGTTCGTTGATGCGATATGCGCGCTAGTTGCGCTTTACTTTGTAAAAGCTGGCGTAATCGATCTTGCGACAGGCGCGCTATTGATACTGACATATAACATTTTGGCTTTTGCTCTCCAAGCCCCCATAGGATTTGTGTGCGACAGGATTGGGAATGCGAAACTTTTTGCAGTCGGGGGAGTTGCACTTGTTCTCTTGGGGATGGGTTCCTATCAAATCCCGATTCTTGCAATTTTACTTATTGGGGCGGGAAATGCAATTTTTCATGTCGGTTTAGGGGTTGTTTCGCTTTCAGTTGATCCAAAAAAAGCTGCGGTGCCGGGGATAATGGTTTCTACCGGCGCGCTAGGACTACTTGTCGGTGGACTTATTGCCGCAACAAAACAAGTTCCTTTAATTGAAGCATTTTTGATTGGAATAATTATTTGCGTTGCACTATTTTATGTGAAAGCGCCGCAACTAGATTTGAAAAAAGAAAAGGCTGAAAGAAAAATAGGGGTAAAAGAAATTGCAATTGTTGGTGCACTATTACTTTTGATTTCAATATGCGTCAGAGGTCTAGTCGGAATGGCTCTTGCTTTTCCTTGGAAAGCGGATATGACTTTGCTCATTACACTTACTATAGGGGTGGTCTTAGGAAAAGCTCTTGGGGGAATAATTGGAGATAAGTTCGGTTGGCTAAAAGTTGCGGTAATAGCGCTTGTACTTTCAATTCCGCTGATTTATCTTGGCTGGGCCAACTCTGCGCTAGGAATTATCGGGGTTTTCCTATTCAACATGACAATGCCAATAACACTTGTAGCAATTTCAAACCTTTTGCCCGGAAGAAAAGGATTCGCATTCGGTCTCACTACACTTGCGCTTGTTATTGGAGCGCTGCCGGTATTTTTAGGCGCAAAGGGAATAGTTTCAACAGCAGATTTTGTTTTGATGGTGTCAATTGTTTCTGCAACTGCGCTTGCAATTGGATTAATTTTGCACAACAATGTTTTCGCAAAGGTTAAATCAACAAAAAACAATAAAAGTAAGAGAAAGTGAGGGGTGTTTAGAATGGAAAAATATGTTAAGTGGATAGTTGCACTATCGGCTTTGTTAACGTTGCTCTCAGGAGTATTCGCTGATATTGTCTCCGGGCCTGAAGTGTTGGTGGTTGGAGTAGTGGGTATAGTAATTCTAGTGGCTGCAATAGTTGTTCCTGTAATGGTAATACTTGTTGCGATTTGGGTGTATTTTAAATTTGTCAAAAAACCTTCAATTGAAAATGTTGCGCCAAAGCCGGCAGCTTTGAAAAAGAAGAAGTGATTATTGTTGTTTGAACTAATCGCGCTTCTTCTTTTAGCGCTTTTTTTGACAATAATTTTGGAATTATTTGTTGCGTATTTTTTAGGGCACAAATCTAAGAAGATGTTTTTTTTAGTTGTGCTTGTAAATTTTATTACAAATCCTTTGCTTAACGCGGTAATGCTTGCGGTGGCGCTTGTTGCAAGAAACTTTTATTGGCCTGTTGCGGCTGTGCTTGAGATAGTTGTTGTTTTTGCAGAAGCGTTAATGCTTTCAAAGTTCGCCCGAAAGGATTTTGGTGAGATGCTAAAACTTTCGTTTTCGATGAACCTTGCTTCTTTTGTTTTCGGGCTTGTTTTTTTCACGATTTCGGGTGTTTAGGGCTCTCGAAAGCAAAAAAATAAAAAATTAAAAAAAAGAATTTCAGGATGAAATCTTTTTAGGGATTCCACCTGATTTTTATAAACTCTAACTAAAAATAATGATCTTATTCTTCGTTTGAGTCTGAGCCGCGTCTGCCGAAGCCGCCGCCGCTTGGTCTTTCAGGCCTGTGTTTCTGGTAGCAATCTCTGCAATATACAGGTCTACCTTCAACTGGTTTGAAAGGCACTTTTGTCTGTGCTCCGCATTCAGAGCATGTTGCATCGTGCATTTCTCTTGGGCCGCCGAAACCGCCGCCACCGAACTTTCTTCTATCATCCATTGTTTATTCACCTATTGTTTTATTCCCATAGAACGCCTGTTTTGGCGCACTATAAACAATTTTTGATGGTTAAGGGGTTATAAACCTTCGGGTAGGTGCCAAACCGGCCTGCTTGACAAGAGCACAAAAAAGTCAATTTTTGGAAACATCAAAAACTCTATTAAAGTCACTTTCTCCAGTTAAGGAAAGTCTTTTATAAGCTTTGGGGGGCAATTACCTAATGGCAGATAAGGATGTTCAAACAGGAATTTTGCTCGTTATAGGCGCTACATTGTTCCTTCTTTCAGGTCTTGGAATGCTCGAATTTGAATTGCTTAACTCAAGAATGAGTATGCTTGTAGCATTCGTTTTAGTAGCACTTGGCGTTTATTTGATTGCGAAGAAATAAAACAATTTTTTTCGCAAAAAAACCCAGTTTTTTCGTTTCCAAAACCCTTATTAACAATCATAACCTAATTTTAGCACTCTTTCAAAGTGTTGCATAATGGGCGTTATTGATTTTTTCAAGAATATATATTACTCTCTTGAAGATGGCTGGTATAATCTTCTTGACAGAATAAATTTGTACTTGCCAGTATACAAAATAGTTGATCCGATTGACAAGGTTTTTCCCAGCTTTGCACTTGTATTAATACTTTTCTTGATCCTGTTCCTCATAATTTTTGGGATGATATTGTCAAGCATTCTTTTTGCAAAACCGACTTATGAAGCGGAAATATCCGTGCTTTCAGCAGCAGGTGCTCCAATTGCTGGAGTGACGCTTGAAGTCTTGACGGGGTGCGAAAGTGAAGACGGAGTCGATAGTTTTACCGGACAAACTGATTCAACGGGACTTTTGACGCTTCAAGTATGCAATACAACAATAGATGTCACTGCATCCAAAGAAAAATACAAAACTTTTGCAGGCACGATTAATCTTGACGAAGAAAAAAAGGGGCAAGTAAAACTCTCTTTGGCGGCAATACCCCAAAAACAAATGTATTCAAGAGTGACTGACAAGCAAGGCGTAATTATTACTCACGCAAATCTTGCAGTAAAATGCGCGGATGATGGAAATCTTTTCGAATTGACCGACCAGAATTCCAGCGGATTTAATTTTTTAACAATTTCAAATTGTTCTTCAATCCAGCTCACGGGAAGCGCTAGCGGATATAAGGAAACCACAGTAAACATTTCGATAAATGACGAGCGTTCAGTTGTTGCGCTTGAAAAATTGGTTCTAAAAGGAAAAGTTTCATTTGAAACAACCTGCCCCTCAAAAGAAGAGCCGGGCGTTACAATTCTTGTTACAAACAATGACACTAAGATAAAAAAAACTGTTTACACTGATAATCAGGGCGCCGCAAGATCGGAAGAATTTGACGTGGGGAGCTACTCTTTTTCCGCCTCGTCAATTCTGGGGGACTTGAACAACGGAACTTTTACTTTGGATGTTGATGAAAAAAAGACAATTCCTTTGAGTTTTCCAAAATGCTCTACTGATGCAAACGGAAACAGATTAGTTCCTGACAATAATGTGAGATACCTTTGGATAAAAACAGTGGATAGAAATTTTGGGGTAATGGGTGCAGATGTCGTATTTTATCTTGATTCAAATGTTATTGGAAACAAGTCCACTTCCACTTCAGGAGAAACCACAAAGCAGGCATTCAACATCACTTCACAACCCGCCGGTTCCACACTAAGGGCAGTTATTCAAAAAATAGGTTATCAGACCAAAGTTGTTACAGCCGAACTAAGGGCTGAATCAGCCGGACCACAAGTAGTTTCTATCTCTCAGGGCGGCGGAAAAATAAATGCAAAAGTTATTGACGATACTAATGCCGCGGTAAAGGATGCTTCAGTACTACTGTATATGACCGGGGTTCCGTTTGAAATAGATCAGGGAGTTACCGACAAAAATGGAATGTATTCGTTTGCAGGACTGCCAAACAGCACTTACAAGATAAGGGCTGTGAGCGCTAGCGACGAAGGAACGCTTGAAGGAATTATGCTCAACCTTAACGAGACAAAAGATGTTAATGTTAGGGTGATAAAAAGCAACGGGACAATTAGCTTTGAACTTTTGGATAAGGAGGGGGACAAAGTTGCTGTAACTGTAGATCTGATGGAAAAGGTCTCGGGCGTATTCAAGAAAAACGAATCTTATTATGCAAAAAGCGGATCATACTCTACTCCTTCATTAAAAGTCGAGACGCAGGTAAAACTTGCAATAAACGATTTGAACTTTATTCCAATGGAGAGCCCGATATATTCTATTGCAAAAACCACGGCTAAAAAAACATTGTATTTGAGAAAGAAAAGCGAACTTCCTAACGATAAACCCGTTCAAGTGTTCCTGGATAACGTTTACAAATCTGATCCAAGGTATGGCACAGTTCAGGGTGCAACTAGTATCATGGCCGGGACCGAATACTACTTTTACTTTACTGTTGTAATAACAGGGGAAGTTTTAGAAGATTTGACCGCAAATTTCTTTGTGGCGCCGGAAGACAGAAACACCTTGATATCCGACAATCCTTTTGTAATAAACGACGCTTTTTCAGTAGACGGAGCAAACAGGGTAATGTCAAGTAATATGATTTCCTCTTTTATTGATCCTGCAGATCAGACTTATAGAGTTGAAAGTGGCGCGAAGCAGGCGAATGTGCTACTACACTCTCAAAAAGGCCCCCGCGCTTTTCCCGTAATAGTGCGAGTAATGGTTGACGAGAACGTGACTGGACAAAAGACAAAAATATTTTTCGAAGCCATGCATGGCGCGGGAAAAAGCCTCAAATACTCAAAAGAATTCACCATAGGAAAATCTTTCTGCATTAAAGATTGTCCCGCATTCCTTTTCTCAAATTATGTAAAATGGGGGAGTAAGGCTTATGATGCAATCGAAGAAGACGAAGAGTATGTGATGCTCATAGGCGATTCATACACCTTAAAGACCGTTGTTGAAAATACAACCGACGAGCAGATAGGCGATGCGAATCTGAAACTTTATGTCACGTCCCAATACCTTGACAACCTCAAACTAGCCGGGGACAAAAATGAAGTTCTCTATCCAATAACTCTAACCCCTCTCTCAAGCTCTCTTGAAAAAGAAACTTCAGTTACTCCTATCAAATCATCTTCTTCAGCAAAAATCTATGAGAACGTTGCGAAAATTTCTGGAAATTTGGATGTGCTCGAAGATTATGAAGGGAATGAATGGTATGTGGACTTTGAAATTGATACCAAAGAAGAGTTGGAGATAATAATTACTCCTGAAGACTTGGATGCAAAAAGCGAGTATCCTGTGTTTTTGATGAAAACAAGATATAAGGATGGTCGAAAAGTTGTTCCTGCGCACTGGAGAGCTGAAGTATTGAATGCAGACGGCACTATTGGAGCTTTGATTAAAGAGGGAAATACCGATAAGAACGGACTTGAATGGACGCAACTAGATTTGAAAAATCTTGTGGGCGGGACAAAAGTACAATTCTATGCGTGGGATGATAATGGAGCAGTACCTGCGACATTTGTAGTTGAACTTGACAGCTGGCCTTCAATTCCGCAAGACCCGGCCCCTTTTGAATGCCTGACTGCTTATATTGGCGCAACAAAAGTGGCGGATATCAATTATCCTCAGCTTCCGCTTGTAATAAATGCTTCAACAACTATTTCAATAAAATCTGATTGCAATGAAAGCAGATTGTTTTACATAGAGTCTGACGGTGCTGAAGTTGTTCCAAAGCAAGACACAATCGCCGCAGGTGCAACACAAACAATTACAATTACAGCAAAACCAAGATATGATTCTACAAATACAATTTATTTGCTTGGAGCATATCCTCTGCAAATAATGAGCGTTGGTGCATCAACTTATTCCCAAATAGGGAAAATTGACATAGTTATAAGCGATTCATCTTCCTGCTTCTCTCTTAACAATGCAATATTTGATCTCAGGACGGCAAGTTCCCAAAGCTCATATGTAGACAACAAGTGCTTTTCTGGAAGAAAAGATAATTTCTATCCTCAAATGAATATCGGGACTGAAAGTGTTACTCTTGATTATGACAAACCCGGAAATCCTGATACAATTTATATGGCTCCTGTTGTTGAAGGGCACGCGGTTGAAGCAGTTATTTATTGTTACCTCTGGGCGAAAAATGGCGCCCAATCTACAAACGGGGAGAGCTGTTCCGCTACAACAAATAAAGATTCTTCCTACCTTATAACCGTGGATGCAGAACTTGCGACCCTTGAAGAAGCCACAGAAATTTGCGAAGGAATCATAACTGAGCTTTCAGAAGCGGAGCCGGAACCAAAACCAGAACCGGATGTTCCTGAAATACCAGTTGATCCTTCCTATTCTTGGAACCCGAGCGATATAATAGAATCGGGCGGATCAAGATCTACAATAATCACCGACGTGAACGGAGAGCTTTCTTCAAAAGATAAGCCAAAATCAAATTCTAAATTATCTTTTGAGGGAGATTGGACGAGCCAATCATCATGGTTTGTAAATCCTGCGGTTGGAAGCATATTCAGCACTTATCCTGTTTATGAAGTTCAAAGAGTTCCTGAAGGAACCCCTCTTCCAACCGGAATAACTGACGCGCAATGTTATGGCGATCATCCTTTCCCTTGGATTGCATCTCCAAGACCTCCCGGATGGAGTGACTGCGAATACCCTGATTGCTGGGTTGGCGGAATAGAGAATGATCTTGGAAGAATTACAATTCTAGCAATGGCAGCACCAGTGCCTGACAAGGGGGACATTGCAGCTCTTGTTGGAACCGTGGCTTCAAGCGAAGAAGCTGCAACTTCACAAATAAGAATGTTTACAAAAGGACACGATTACAAGGTTGGATTTAGCGATCGTAAGCGAAACGCACTACTTGCGGTACAAGACGAGTTTGCAAGAAATCTCGCGTTTGAAAGAGAAAAGAAACAAACTTGGACAGGAGAGACCGCAGAAATACCTGCAATTGAAACTACAAATTATACTAATGTCGGGTCATATGCAGGAGCAACACCCGTTCCAGAATGGACCGAGGAAAGCACTGTGTCTGGTATGGAGGCTGGAGACTCCGTTATTCAGGGTGATGGAACATTGCTTTCCGTTATAGGTGCAGCAGGAGTTGGGTTCATCCCTTTCGAATACGGCACGAGCTCAGAAAGAGGAGCGATGCCGATAGGCGATCCAAATGATCCATACATTGAGTACGATTCATCCGGACTTGTGATGTATGTTCTTAATCCGGCTTCAATTCCCCAAGGCGTAGAAGCGCTATTAAGAGATGGGCAAGTATGGGCGAAATATAATGGGGTTCCGGAAATAGACAGCTCAAGAATAAATTTCACTTTGACTAGATCCGCATTGCTCGGAGATGAGTACGCAATACTCACTGTAAAAGATTGGACTAGTGGAAGTGCGAAAGAAGAGAGAGCATTCCAAGTAAGACTGATGGGCCCACCTACATCCTGCTATTCAAGCGACGGGACTCCTGGAGTTTCAGGCGAGGATTATTTGCCAAAAGTTCTTTTCGATTGGCAGTGGGGAAACATTGATTATGAGTCATGCGATTCTGAAAACAGTCATTACTTTTACTGCGATGCTACGCAATTCACTGTGAGCATGTTTGACAGACTTAACAAGATAGAAGCAAAATTAAGAACCGGAAGCTACACCGATGCGACAGCTTACACGGCTTTTTATGCATACTTGGTGAAAGACAATTTCTCAAAAGAATTCTTAGCCGACTTTGATGAGTTCTATTCGACCGAACTCGCGAACGCCGATTCTTATTTCAATACTGCGGGGACTGTCAAGGGATATGACCAGTTCATAACCGGCAACAGATTAAATTTCAAGGTCAGAAGCGGAGGGGTAATCACTGGAACACAGTTGCCTTACGGCGGACTATATAGAGTTGAAATAGGGTTAGTCTATGACAACGTAAACACTGTCGGTCTCTTTGACAATAACTTAGTGAATGCTACAGTTACTGTCACGCTTGAAGCAGTAGAAAAAGCCCCCAGCTATAATCCGTTCTATGAAACTCCTTTTGATGGCGGAGTAGGATTTGTCGATGGCGTTTCAAATAGAGAAAATTATGGTACCGGCATCTCGGGCGGCACGCTCAAACTAAACGAATCTACAAATTCGTATCCTTACACCGGCGGAATAAAGTCTCTAAATTATACTACTAATACAAATCTTGCCGAACTAAATACCGGGACAGTTTTTGAATATGATTTGACTAACAGCACCCTTGCATTTAATCCTGCACAACCCACTCCCGCAATCATAAAAATAACAGGCTCGGCTGGAACCGTATATGCCCAATACACTATCCAAGGAACAGGTGCAAGTACTGCGCCTGACAAGGAATGGTACATGACAAGTTCCACTATGGGTGCTTCGGAGAAATGTGAAGACTTTGCAGGAGACCAGGGGCGAAGATTCAACGAAAGTGGCGGGTCAAGCGGAACAAAAACATTATCCTGGAATGGCTCAAAATCAGGGACAATCGGACTTGGAACAGTATTTTACACTCCAAAAGGAATGGCAGATCCCCTAAGAATAACTCCTTTGAACGATTCGATTGTGCAATTATACTCGCTTGACAACTTGCAAAATTCCACTACTGTAATGTTAAACAACTACGATGCTGCACTTTACACACAATATGACACCCTTCAGGGAATGATAGATATGATTGGGGACGAGAAACTTTGCATGAGCCAATATGCAAGCGAAAACATGAAAGTATGGTGGCACCCTGAATACTTGGAAGAATTGTTGTTTGATGATATAGAAACCGATTTAGGCCATGGTTGCGACAACGGCTAAAAAGCTTATTTTAGCCTCTTTTTTAGTGCCCAAAAACATTATTAATGAATAAAACCTAGTTCTATGCACTTAGTAGGGTGAAATGGCAGTGGGCATACTTGATTCGGCAAAAAATGTTTATTATGCTCTGGAAGACAAATGGTACAATTTCTTAGACAAGGTAAACAACTACATTCCTATCTACAAAGTAGTTGACCCCATCGACAAGGTCTTCCCCAGTTTCGCACTATCCCTCATTCTTTTCGTCCTATTCCTCATCATATTGCTTGCGTTTTTGGTATCGACGTTCTTCTCTTCGACGGGGAATTATTTGGCGGAAGTTACCGTATTGTCAAGCACAGGAAAACCCATCGAAGGAGTATCCTTGATAGTCCTAAATGGGTGTCGTCTTGAAAGCGGAGAAATCCAATCAATCGCGAAAAGCACCGATTCCAACGGAAAAGCCGAGTTTATAGTGTGTGACACTACAATAGATGTCAAGGCCGTGAAAAGCGATTACAAAACATTTGAAGACACGATAGATCTTGATGAAGAGAACAAAGCACAGATTAGACTCTCTTTTTCAGCATTACCTTCAAGGAAAGTTTATGCCGAAGTAGTTGATTCGGAGAACCAGACAATTGAGGGCGCTGACCTTGAAGTAAAGTGTCTTGACACAAATACAAAATTAAATTTTACCGATCAGAACTCGAGCGCATTCACATTCAACACTCCTACTGGATGCGCCTCAATACAGTTCACAGGCAGAGCGTTTGGATACGAAGACAAGACTCAGAACATGTCTTCAGCTGACGCAAGGGCAATAATAATTCTCGATAAGATTGTTCTCAAAGGAAAAGTGGATTTTGAAACAACTTGCCCAACCAAAAATGAGCCGAGCGTTGAAATAGTAGTCACAAACCTTGACACGAAAAACAAAAAAACAATTTACACTGATAGTCAGGGCACTACAAGACAAGAAGAGCTTGATGCCGGCGAATATTCCTTTAGCTCACTTTCTGATGCGGGCGACTTGAACACAGGATCCTTCACTTTGGATGTTGAAGAAAGAAAGACAATCAAAATAAGTTTTAAGAGATGCTCAAGCGACGTGAACCCTGACGCAGACAGCAATACAAAATATATGTGGATAAAAGCAGTGGATGGAAATTCCGGAGTGATGGGGGCATCAGTAGCATTCTACGTTGACGGAAATATCCTTTCTACAAAAACAACTTCTACAAACGGAGAAACAACAAAGCTCGTAATCAACCAGTCCACAATTCCATCCTCGGGAACATTAAGGGCGGTAATAAGCAAGATAGGCTACCAGATAAAAATTGTTACGGTTGAACCAAGGTTACTTTCGCAGGGCGCCCAAGTAGTATCAATCTCTCAGGGCGGCGGAAAAATAAATGCGCGAGTTATTGACGATACTAATGCCGTGGTGAAAGATGCCTCAGTATCGATATACATGACTGGATTTCCAATGGAACTAGGGCAAGGGACAACAGACAAGAACGGTCTTTTCCAGTTCACCGCCTTGCCTCAATCGACCTACAAAATAAGGGCTGTGAGCTCCAAAGACGAAGGAACGCTTGAAGGAATCAACCTTAATTTGAATGAAATAAAGGATGTAAATGTAAGAGTGATAAAAAGCACCGGAGGAATTGATTTTGAGTTCATCAACGAAAGCGGATCCAAAACCGCTGTCGGCGGAGACTTGATGGAAAAGGCATCAGGAGTATTTAGAAAAAACGAATCATTCTATGCGAAAAGCGGATCATACTCCACTCCAAAATTAAAAGTTGAAACAGACGTTTATGCTTCATTGACTGATCTTAATTATATTCCAATAGAAAGCCCAGTATATACAATAACAAAAACCACTGCGAAAAAGACCCTTTACTTAAAATCTATTGCAAATTTGCCTAATTCAAATTCTGTACAGGTGTTTTTGGAAAACGTTTACAAATCCGATCCAAAATATGGGTCTGTTCAAATTACTGACCAAATAATGCCCGACACAGAGTACTACCTTTATTTTACAGTAGTTATAACGGGCGACACTACCGCCGATCTTACGGCGAATTTCTTCGTGTCCCCTGAAGATAAAAATTCCCTTATAGCCGATAATCCTTTCGTGATAAATAATGCGTACTCCACTTATGGGTCAGACAGAATAATGTCAAGTATGATGTATTCAAAAATAATCGATCCTGCGAATGAGACTTATAGAGTTGAAAGCGGCGCGAAGCAGGCAAATGTGCTGCTGCATTCCCAAAAAGGTCCTCGCGCTTTTCCCGTGATAGTGCGAATGAAGGTTGACGAAAATGTTTTGGGCCAGAAAGCAAAAATATTCTTCGAAGCAATACATGGCGATACAAATAGTTTGCGATATTTCAAAGAATTCACAATAGGCGAAAAGTTCTGCCTCTCTGATTGCCCAGTATTTTTATTCAACAATTATATCCAGTGGGACAGTAGCACAGATTCCATAGACCGAAATTATGTCGCCATCGGGGAAGACAGATATGTGGCGCTCATAGGCGATTTTTATACTCTCAAAACTTCGGTACAAAATGCAAGCGATGAGGCAATCGGCGACTCAAATCTTCGACTCTATATCACTTCCCAATATCTTGACAACTTGAAAATCGCTAGCGACGCGAATGAAGCGATATATGGAATAACACTTGCGCCGCTTTCAACATCTTCCGAGAAAACCACTTCGCTTACCCCAATAAAAAGCACCTCATCTGCAAAACTTTATGAAGCAGTATCAAAAATGTCCGGCAATGCAGATTGGCTAAAAGGGTACGAGGGAAATGACTATTACATGTCGCTTGAGGTTGACACCAAGGAAGAACTTGAAATACTTTTAAGCCCCGAAACGCTTGATGGACGCTCAGAATACCCTGTGTTTGTAATAAAGACAAGATATAAGGACGGCCGAAGAGTTGTTCCCGCGCACTGGAGAGCCGAAATACTTAATAGCGACAATTCTATCGGGGCGCTAGTTGCCGAAGGGACCACGGATATTAATGGAATGGATATCACCCAGTTAAGCCTGCTTAACATTGATGGCGGAACAAAAATACAATTCTATGCTGAAGACGAGAACGGAGCAAAGCCGGCAACGCTCTCTGTTACTCTTGGATCTTGGCCTTCCATACCCGAAGATCCTTCTCCTACCGAATGCTTGACCGCTTACGTTGGAGCAACAAAAATAATGGATATTGATAATCCTCAGATTGCGCTAAAGAAAGATGAACTGTCGACTACCGTTTCAATTAAATCGGATTGCAACGAAGAGAGAATATATTATATAGAATCGGATGGTGCTGAAGTCGTTCCAAAGCAGGCAACTATTGCTGCAGGCACAACACAAACAATTACAATTACAGCAAAACCAAGAATGGATTCGACAAACAACCTCTATTTGCTCGGAGCTTATCCTCTACAAATAATGAGCATAAGCGACGGAGCCTATGCCCAGATAGGATTTTTGGATGTAGTGGTGAGCGAGGGCTCTTCTTGCTTCACTCTTAATAACGCAGTATATGATTTTACACAATCAAGTTCCATAAGCTCTTATGTTACAAATAATTGCTATTCTGGAAGATTAGACAATTTCTATCCTCAGCTTGACATAGGCACGAACAGCGTTACACTTGATTATGACAAACCAGGAAATCCTGAAACTGTTTCTTTCGCGCCAAAAGTAGTTGGATCCGCGCTTGAAGGAATCATTGAATGTTATATTTGGGTTACAAGAATGGCACAATCCACACAAGGCGAAAGTTGCGGAGATACAGTAAACCTTGATTCCGAAGTAATGTTCAAAACTGGCGCAACCGATGAACCATTCACGCTAGAAGATGCGACTGCAAAATGCGAAGGACTTGTGGAGAAATATAATAGCGCGGAAGATGTGGAAAAAGAAGATCCTTAGCATTCGACGATTCCGGGAGTTGATTGGAACAATTGGACCCCTTCCTCAACTATTGATTCTGGAGGAGACAGTTCAGATATAATTAGCGATGTGAATGTTTCCGGGCCTGATATCCAAGCAAAGGTTTTGAAATTATTCTTTGATGAAGAAGAAGAGACTGGCGCTGATGCTGAATGGCTAGATAGAGAACTTTGGAAAATAAATCCTGATGTTAATACAATTTTCAGCACTTATCCTGTTTATGAAGTTCAAAGAGTTCCCCAAGGCACTCCTTTGCCGACAGCAGAGGTCCCGGAGTATAAATGTTACGGCGATCATCCTTTCCCTTGGGTAGCAGCACCAAGGCCCCCTAAACTGGAGGAGTGCGTTGACGGCAATTGCTGGGGCGGAGGAGGAGAAGACGACCTTGGAAGAATAAGAGTTGATGTAATGAGCGATGGAGGGGACACTTCTGCGCTTGTTGGGTACGTTTCTTCAAATGGAACTGATATGCTTGTTTCGCAAGTAAGAATGTTCACTAAAGGAAGCGAATACACTACACTGTTTGGCGGAAGCTGGAACAATTTGTTCTGTTTGGGGGACACAATTAAAGGGTGCGTTGGGGGGGGAATAGCTGGCGGAAAATCTTGTGGGCCAGTTTGTGCTACCGGTGGATGTGTTATAGGTGCGGCTGTTGAGGGCGGCTGTCACCACGAAAGAGTTGCTCTCCTTAGACTCCAAGATGAGTTTGCAAGAAACCTCGCGTTTGTAAAAGAACAAAAAACTGTTTGGCAAAGCGATCCAATAGAAATACCAGGGATAGAATCAACCCAATTCACTTCAGTAGGGTCATATAATGCCGTTCCTGTTGCCGAGTGGACTGAAGAAAGCAAAATATTTGATATGGAAGCCGGCGAAAGTACGGTAATGGATGACAACTCTTTGCTTTACGTTGTCGGAGTGACTCCACTAGGATTTATCCCTCTTGAACTTGGAACAAAAACAAACGAAGAAACAGGTGCTGATGAAAGCTATCCTATCGAGAGCGCGGATGAGCCTCTAATCGAATATGATAGTACGGGAAGCATAAAGTATGTGCTTGATCCTGCTTCGATTCCAGAAGGAGTGCAAGCGTATCTTTACCAAGGACAAGTGTGGGCAAGATATGTTGGAGTTCCAGAAATCGACAGCGCTACAATCAGCATTACTCTTACAAAAAGCACGCTCCTTGGAAACGAATATGCTGTACTTACTGTAAGAGACTGGGTTGACGGAGTTGCAAAAGAAGAACGCGCTTTTCAGGTTCACTTAAAAGGGCCTGAAAGCTCTTGCTTTGCAAGCGACGGAACTGCAGGTTTCACCGGAAGCGACTATGTTCCTAAAGTTCTTTTCGACTGGACTTGGACAAACTTTGACAAGGAAACTTGCGCATCAACAAATAGCAATTACAAATACTGCGATGCAACACAATTCACAATGAGCCTATTTAGCAGATTGCAATACTTGCAGGAAACTTATCTTAAAGTAGGAAAAATATACGAGGTCGCACCTAGCTTGACATTCTATTCATACTTAGTGAAAGATAATTTCTCGCCGGAGTTCTTGGCTGACTTTGACACTTATTACTCTGATACCCTTGCAAGCGCTCCAAGCTACTTCAACACTGCAGGCACAGTAAAAGGGTATGACCAGTTCATTTCAGGAAATAGATTGATGTTTAGGACAAGAGAAGGAGCAACTATAAGCGGGACACAAATACCATACGGCGGGCTCTATAGGGTTGAGATTGGATTAGTTTATGATAATGCAAATCTTTCAAGCCTCTTTGACAACAATGCTCCTAATGCGACAATAACTGTTACACTCGAGCCGGTGCAAAAAGCTCCAAATTATAATCCATTCTATGAAACTCCATTTGATGGCGGAGTAGGATTCATCGACGGAGTGTCAAACAGAGAAAACTATGGGACGGGAATATCTGCGGGCGAACTAAAACTCAACGAATCCACAAGCGTTTACCCTTATACTGGGGGGGTCAGAGGACTCACTTTCAATACAAGCGAAAACTTAACTGATCTTGCAGAAGGCATTGTGATGAACTTTGATTCTCCATCAAATGTTCTTTCTTTTAATCCGGCGCAACCAACCCCTGTTGTGATGAAAGTTACCGGCAGTGCAGGAGCAACTGCACAATACACTATTCAGGGGACCGGGGCAAGCTCTGCGCCTAACAAGGAATGGTTCATGATTAGCTCGAACATGGGTGCTGAAAAGTGCGAAGACTTTGCAGGAAAACAAGGAAGAAGATTCACTGAAAGCGGCGGATCAAGCGGAACAAAAACATTATCTTGGAGCGGTGCCCAGTCAGGAACCCTCGGATTAAGTTCCATATTTTATACTCCTAAAGGAATGAGTGATGTGCTAAGGGCAACACCTGTTGCTGATACTGTAGTTCAGCTTTACTCTCTTGATAATCTCCAAAACGCTACCACTGTAATGCTCAATAACTATGACGCCTCACTTTATACAAATTATGACACCCTCCAAGGAACATTCGAAATGCTTTCTGACGAGAAGCTTTGCATGAGCCAGAGTTCAGAAGAAACGATGAAGCTCTGGTGGAACCAAGAATACTTGGACGAACTTGTAGCGAGCGTTGACTCGGGCCTTGGATACGGGTGCGATTGAATCGCATCATGCAAATACTAATCAGGGCTAAAATTCAAAAATTTTAATGGCTCGGATCAACGGGGTCTGTCAATCATTTTAGGCAAATTCCCTTCGCCACGCTTTCTCTATCCTCAAAGCTTGAACCGTCATTGCTCTCTCTTTCGTATATGAATTCTTCCGGCCACCAAAATATTTCCCTGTCCCCAAATCTTGAAACACAAAGACTCCTATCCTCTACCGCATTAAACATGTCCCCAATTGTCACCATTATGTCCTGGGTTTTGTAATCATTGTAAGGCATTCCCTTTATTCCTTCAAGCACTACCACCGATTGCTGAGAAGGATTGTTTGCAGTGGAAATTGTTCCTAATCCTGAGTATAGCAAAGAGTAACCTTCGTACACCGGCGAGTAAGCTATTGTTTCAATTGCAGTAGTTCCTGGATTTATCGCGCTTCCAAATGAAACTCCGTAAATACCGCTTGCCGACATATCCGGAACATGCACAAGGCTCCCCATGTCATTTCCTGAAAAATCCTTGCACCCTGCAAGACCGTTCCACAAAAGCAAGTTGCTTGAGTTCGAGTTAACTTTGTTTGTGCCCTGCATGAGCTCGTATGTGACAAACGCATTTTCTTCTTCTGCCGCAGTAACTGTCGCAAGAATAGGGGTTGCAATCGAAGGAGAATATATTAGCGCCGAATTGTCGTCGGTTGTTCCATTAAAGCTGTAGGAAAGATCAAGCACCTTACCTTTCTTGGATTGAAGAGAATTTAGCACATAAAATTTTTGGAGCTCGTCCGAATCAAGTTGCGCAAGAGCCTGGTCCTGCTCGTAATCAATGAATGATCCTGAATTGTTCACTTCTATTCTTTGCGTAGCGTTTGTTCCGTATCCTCTTCGGTTGTTGTTCGTGTTAAGCCCGACGCTTCCATCAATAGGAGTGTAATAGAACGGGCTAAAATCATTATTTATCGGCTGAAGAGAATAGAGTACTACTTGGATTTTTGCTTTCAAACCTCCCCCTTCCATGAGATAAGGCGTGTCTTCATCGTCAAAATCAATCATCAATAATATCCTGTACTTTCCAGCATCCGGAATAACATACTCGTTGCTTGACTCAAAATTCTCGGCCTCTGAAGTGAAATAAAAGTTTCCCGTTTCTTCAAAGAACCTATACATTCCATTAGCAGGATCCAAGAAATAAGGCGGCGTCTTTAGTATTTCGCTTGTCGCATCGTGGACAAAGTCGTGCTGGAAATCAAGGCCAAGGCCGTCTCGCATCATGTTCACGTTGAAATCAATCGCCTTCAGGAATTTATCGGGCGTATCCACAAGTATTTCATCGCTCCATCTCTGTTCAACTTGGGAGACAGTGGAACCGATGAAATAGTATAGTGCAGGTTTTCCGTCATACAATCTTGTAGTTAGCGGTAAGTAGCATTCTGATTGGGCTACTGTGATATCGCTTGGGGTCACCACTTTTAGAACTTCAAAAGCAGGGTTTTGCGGGCAAGAGAATCCTGTGCTTTCAAGATAATTCTCAACAGCCCCCAGTTTCTTTCCAACATAAGCTGACAATTGAGCCGAATCCAAATACTTTCCTTCCACTCCGCTCTCGCTTATCCTGTTCCAATCCCAACTCATAATGACTTTTGGCAGTCCTTCGACTCCCGTGTTTCCTTTCAACAGGCCCATCTGGCAAATGTTAGAGTATATTGGCGAAGAAGATTTTCTGGTAACTGCGTTAAACTTGAAATGGTATTTTTCTGTTACTGTTGTTGTCGGAGCGTTAGGAATGTTAAACGGCCCAAAGTCAGTCGAAAGTTTCATTTCCTGGTCATAAGCGCGCTTGTCAAAACTTATTTCCACCGTTCCATAAGTCGTATTCTTTAGTCCGTTATTGTAAAATACCATTCCGGTTTCCTGCTTTTCAAACACATCATTCACTTTCGCATCAGCAAAACTCCAGTTTGCGGCGATATTGTTGTTTGAAACCACTATCGGCTTTGCATCGGCGTAAAGGTTTGTCACATACCCTGGCATTATAAGTGAAACCATATTCTCGCAATCTTCGTCCTCAAGTTCTATTAGGGCTCTGCTGTCGGAACTTGAGCTGTCGCTTGACGTGTCTTCAAAACTTGCCTTATTTGCCTTTGAATAATCTTTGTCTTTGAGGTACCCGCTTGAAGTGGTTTCTGCAGTCGTATAAACTCCTCCCGCATAGGCTCCGTTCACAAATCCGTTGCTTATTATAGAGCCGACTAAACCTATCATCCGATTCTTGTTGAATGAGTCGTTAAGCGAAACAGTGGCTGAGCCGGTATATTCGCTTGCTTTACTTGATGTTTCTTCAGCGTTTGAGAGATCCCCTGCTGCCTGAATCGCATCTTCAAGAGCTGTAATCGTATCCGAAGTAAGTGTTTGATAATTATAAAGTTCATTCACAAAATCATTGAAGCTTGTTGAAGTATCCGAGAGCTCGGCGGCATAATCGTTTGCAAGCGTATCATAAAGCTGGAGTGCGGTGTATATCGTGCTAAGGTATCCGAGCCATTCGCCCATTTTTGCGGCGGCGGAATGCATTGTTGCTTGGATTTTTCCTATGTGAACGGACAGTTTTGTCATGTCTATCTGTATTTGTGCACGAGCTGCACTGCATGGTCTGTTACCCGCACTTTCCGAGTTCATTGCTGTAGCAATTGATCCAGTGTTACTCAAGGCGATCTGAGTTTCTTTTAAAGTCGCGTTAATATATTCCACTTTTGTCAGAGTTATTGGTATCATATCTATCAGGCTAATTATTGCGCTTGCTATTTGCAGGGATTGTTCAGTATCACTTGCTTCATTCTCCATTGCCAGAGTAATATCGTTATACGCTGCAAGCTGAGAAGCGACTGCTGTTGTCACAAGATCTTCCACATCTTGAGCGTTGTCTTTTGCATTTTCAAGATATTCTTTTGCTCTTTGGTGGTCTGAAGAAGCCGAAGTAAATGAATCTATTGATGCTGCATCAAGAACCATTATTCCATAATTGTAATTTTCATTTGTCAATAACTCAGCTTCGACGACATTTTCTTGTGCTGCAGTGCTGTTTGTTATTGCGCTTGCTGCGTTTACGCTTTGTTGTTCTTCTCCAAGCGCTGTCAATGTGTTATATGCAGAGTAAATCTTGTTTGCGTATTGGAGTGTTGTTGCTAGTTCTGCTAAGTATAATGTCGTGTGACCTTGTGAGTTCGTTAATGGTGTTACTACTTGAGAAGTGACTAATGGGCCTACTGATTTGCATGCGCTTGAAGAGGTTACTAATGTATTTGCTTCGGTAATAGCAGTGCTCAAATCAGCGCTCGCAGTCTCAACATCGGTGATAACTGAAATTATCGAAGAAACAAGCCCGACTATTGTCGCAGCCATGCTCATTTCGTTCGTTGTCAAGATATTTGCCATTGCGTCTTGTAGGGCCTCTGCATCAGTTGTCGCAGCAGTTGCTTTTTCAGTGGCATCGTTCATCCCGTCTTCGGCATTGGACAAATCTAAAAACGCGGTTTTTATCAGAGCGTTCTTTTCGGTTGCAAATGCTACCACTTCCGATTTTGCTGCATCAGCCGCTTCCATTGTGTTAATTATTGACGCCTGGTACTTTCCTTCTCCAGCATATCTTTCAGGGTTTATTGCAAGGTCACTCCACCATCCGCCAGTGAGACTCATGTTGCCCCACATTGTTCCCCCAGCGCTAGAAGAGATTCCTAAAGAACTATTGTAGAGGTTGCAGATGCTTGTGTTTATCGTTGCATCATCCGCCAAATTTTCATTGATTATTCTTACTGAATCGCTTGAGCCGGAACCTAGCAAGGATACAACATACTTGTCAGGATGCACTTGTTCAGTGAGAGGGCTAATTGTAATCTCCTGTTCGTGTATGAGCACTTTATCGGTTCCGGGAACTCTTGCATAAACTGGGATCCCATATGCTCCCGCCAAATCCATTCTTTCAACTTTGATTGTTTTTATTCCGGGAGCGGAAGAGTAATAGTAGCTTGAGAGATCTATCTCTCCTTCGGGAGCGCCGCCGGTGCATCCGCCGTCGTCGGGACAGAGGTAAAATTCTATTTTCTTTGATTTGCACTGGGTGGAATCGATTGTAATTGATGCAGTGTCCCCCTCTTCACCAATAATTGAATCGGAGGATGATACGTTCACGCATTGCTCCAAGTTCTCAAGTGTCGCATCGAAATTTATTTTTACTTCGCTTTGAGCGTATCCGAAAGAAACGTCAAAAGAAGCTTTTTGACCCTCATAGTTCTTGAACGGGACAAAAATTATTTTTGCGGTATAAGAATCCGGTTCAGGAGTACTTTTTACAGAAAGTGGCGATGGAATAATGGTTGTTCCGTCATATCCATCATCAAGGTATACTTCTACATTTCCCATTCTTTCGCTATTCCAAGTTACAAACGACCATAAGTCGTCTTCGTAAGCGCAGGTAAGCTTTACTTTTGTTGTGACTTCAAGCTGGCCATTATGAGTGAAATCCGAAACAGCGCTTCTGGATAAAGCGAGGCAACCGTTCGCGCTGTAGGCGTACATGTCAAGCGTGAACTCTACGGGCACTTCATAAATGTAATCTGTGTCAGTTTCGGTGTCGTGAATTATTACTTCAAATTCGTAATCTTCAATAGTTCCTGGAATTATCTCTCCGTTCTCATCATATTCTACGTCAAGATCTACACGCGGGTCGATGGTGATTGTGATGTTTCCGTTTTCGTCGATTTCGATGTTTTCTGCGTTTATAATTCTTATTTCTCCAGTCTTTCCGGAGGTAATCTTTATTGTGACATTGTTTTTTCCCGTCACTGCCCCAGTTCCCTTGATCACAAATTTTTTCTTTTCATTGACATTAATGTTCTCAGCCAGAATGTTTCCGTCGGAACTAAATTCGCTGACAAGTGTTCCGTTTGTAACAATTTTTCCCGTGAATTTTATTGGATTATTTTGGTCATCGACAAGCCCAAAAGGGTGGTTGTCCGTCTTTGGAAGAGCAAGAAAAACCAGGAAGATTATTGCGAGCACTACTCCTGCGCCAAGCAACAAGAGTTTTCCTGTGTTTTTGTCGTTGAATATCCCAAAAGCCCCTGCGGCCCCTACGCCCTCTGCTAATGTGTCGTCGTCGTAGCATTCGTAAGAGATATCCTGGGGCTCTTTTTGAGGCATATTTGACACTTTTTTAGGGCGTTTTTTCTTGCCCATTTCGGCTAGAATTATGGTTTTAGAATATATATAGGTTATTCAGGGGTTGTTTTGATGGGATTAGTCGCGATCGATAATCTTAGTCTTGTACTTTGAAGAGTTCTTTTTGAGCAGAAGAATTCTTGAATCCGTTTTCTCTGCTTCTAAGTGATAGGAAGGCATCTTTAAGAGCAACTTGCCCGCGAATTCTTTTACGTACTCGTGGTAAGGCATGTTTTCTTCCGCCAAGCGTTTGCGGGAGAAGCCCAGCCACATGTATGCTTTCACTTCTACAAAATCACTTTGCACCGCTTCAAGCAGTTCTGCAAATTCTTCGATATCTTTTGGCGAATCGTTCTTCCCCTTTATGAGAGTGAGCCTTATTACGCTTCGCGTTGGCAAGAGCGCGAGCGATGAGAGTGACTTCAAGTAATTTTTCCACCCGCTCTTTTCGCGGTTGCAAGTAATCTTTCTATAAAGTTCCTCGCGCGGGGCGACCATCGAAACATAGAGTTGTGTCGGCAATGAATCTTCTTTCCACATCTTCATTATCATAGAAGGGTTCTGTCCGTTTGTAACAATGAAAATCGTTTCAGTTCCTTTTCTTTCTTTTAATTGGCGAACTAATTTTGGCAATTCTTTATAAAGCGTCGGTTCGCCGCTGAGGGAAATCGCCCAGTGGCGCTGTTCAAGTCCTTCTGCAAATTTTTCTTTAGGCACGCCTTCATGCCCACCAAAACCGGAAATCAACTTTGCCCTTCGCTTAATCAGCCCTTCGATTATCTCTTTTGGAGCCGCGCCTTTTGGCGCATTCGTTTTCATATACTCTTTAGGGCGCCAACAGAAAATGCATGAATTGTTGCACCAAAAAGTAAGAGGGGTCATTTGGTGGCATGAAACGCAGTGCACGCCGTAAAAATCCTGCTTGTAGCACTTGCCTTCGCCTCGAAGGGCTTTTTTGTTCCACTCGCACACTTGAATGCTCGCGTCATCGACAAAGCCGTACTTTTTGTGCTCAAAATCTGCGAGAAGAGCTTTCTTGTCCATAATAGAAGTACTGTTGGAAAGCTTTTATATTAGTTGAGATATATTGTTTTCATGTTGTTCAGCAAATTCGACAAGGTGCTGGTTTTCTTTCTAGTAACTGTGTTTGCTGTTATTTTTGTTTTTGCTGCGGCAAATGTTGATTCCGCAAAGCCATACCACCCAATCCAGCAGGTCTCTGTAAGCTCCTTGAGCAATGTTTCTGTTGACCAAGACGCAAACGGAAACGTCGATTGGGCGGATAATGCTGTGAAGGCACTATATGCCACTACTTCCGGAACAGCTATAACCGCGACAAGTTCCACAACGTCCACAACATCTACCACATCTACAAATTCTACTAATGCCACAAATGTTCTTTGTGATGGCGTTTACAAACCAGTGTCCTCCTGTTCATTTGCAACAAAGACGATTACTACTTCAATAAAAAGCTGCAATTTGACCTCTAATACTGGTTTTCCTACTCCCACAAATAACCAAGCAGGCTGTACAGTTGCTTGTGATTCTGGAAGCATTGCAGTTGGGGGGGGATTTGGATTAGGGGCGGTTTATGTCCGAAATGTATTAGCAGGGTTTAATTCATATCCGAACGGAAATGGTTGGACTTGCGAAGTTAATATTTACAAAGATCCTGCTCCTGCTTGCAGTAATATCCCTGAGGGAACTTATGCAAATGCTTGCAATTCGTCCTGCTTCGTTCTTTGCGCAAAAATATCTTAATTTGTTTTTTTAACCAAAGCTTTTGAAAGGCTTTTATCTTAGTAAATGCTTTTTTACTGGCTCCCGCAAACCTTTTTAACCAAAGCCAATCATTAATTCACTACTTGCTCTAGGGCAAATAAATATTTGAGGGTGTTGTAAAATGGAAGGAAGTATTCAGTTAATTGCAAATTATGATGACTGGAAAGTCATAAGGAAAATAACAATCACGCCTCAAACAGATCCTTTAATGGTTGCGGAGTTCTTGGCAAACTTGACAAAGAGCGTAGATTCCAAGGTTGAGTTTAACCTAAAAAAAATAGTTGCACTTGAAAAAATAGATGCCGCTGTAGAATCGTGCGGACTTGCAAAAGGAGACGTTGCAAAAGCCATAGACGAAGTTAATTCGAGAAAAGTCAATTCAGTTGTAAAAGAAGTTTCGCAGGTTCCAGGCCTTCAGAAAAACAGGCAAAGCGAAGTAATGGATTTTTGCAAAGCATACGCGATGAGAAAGGCTCTCAAAGCATGCGGAGTAATTGTTGATTACTCTGAAGTCGAAATACCGGGCATGGGCAGATTGAAAAAAACAAAAGTAAAAGAATAAAAATTCCAAAAAACCATTTTGGTGAAAACGATTTGGTGGCGAACTAAGGCTGGCGGGAGCCATAAAACATCCGTGCTTATTGGCCGGATGGAAGATGTTTCTTATGATTGAAGAAATAATAGTTAACCAGTTCCTGCAATCCTTTTCCACGCCGCTACTTGACCTATTCTTCAAGGCAATTACTCTCATAGGCCACCCTATCCCATGGCTCTTTGTTGCAGCGTGGTTCTTTTGGCTTGGAAAGGAAAGATTAAGCCTCACAATTGTTTCGGGCGTCGCAGCATCCATGATAGTTGCTGGCGCGCTCAAGGCTGTGATAATGAGACCAAGACCTGAAGGAGTAATTGCGATGGAAGCCCCTATATGGTCCTCGATGCCTTCGGGCCACGCAACAATCGCCTCCTCAATGTATTTCTTTTTTGTAGGGAAAGTGCAGAAATACAAGAAAATTGTTTTGTTGCTTCTCTTGACACTTGTACTTGTTTCGAGAATATATTTGGGGATGCATTATTTAAGCGACGTTCTCGCAGGGCTTGCGCTCGGATTCATTGTTGCTGAAGGAATGCTACTACTTGAAGTGCGTCTTAAGAAAAGCAATTTTCATATTTCAAGGATAAAAGAAGAGGCGCTCTTAGTGCTTCTTTTTGGAATAGTAATTCTTGGATTGTTCTATCTTCCCACTGCTCTCTACCTTGAGCAGGTAGTGTTAGGGTACTTTGTCGGTGCCGCCATTTATGCGCATGGCAAACACAGGGCCAATCCAAAAAAGAAAATAGCGACTGTAGCGCTTGGATCAATAGTTCTAGTCGGAATAGTTCTTGCAGGGTACATTAACACAGGGCTTGTCAGCCAGCTATTTTTCCTTCTGTCAGGATTATTTGTAACACTCATTTGGCCTTATATTGTTCAAAAGATCCATTTCTGAAGCTTTTTATATCTAAATGCATGCTTATCTGTATGCAAGGGAAAATATTTTCTGCAAAAGGCAAAGGGCCTTATTCTCCAGAATTTTTTTATACCAAGAAAAAGGATATAACGGAATATAACGGCGCATCAATGTTGCTAAGGTCAAAGCGCCTGAGAATGCACAAAAAAGCACTTGTTTTCAAAATAAGGGCGCAGGATGAGGCTGTTAAGAAGCTTCTGGAAAAATCAAGAGAATTTTCGCCTGAACTCCTAAAAATTGCGGCATCAGGAAGACCGCTTTTATCTTCGCAGGAAAGGGTATTGAAGAATGAGATGGTGCTGGTTTTGGGGCGGATTGAGAAAGCGATGAACGGCGAATTGCAATTCATGAGCCCAAAAGAAAAAGATTTTCCAAACGCTACCGGAAACGTTAATCGAATGCATGACATAAACAATGCTGAACTTGCGATTGTCAGCGCGGCAGAATTCATGGAATCTACCGGCGTTGTACGCAAAGGATTTGTAGAAGATTGCCTGCAAAAAGCAGGGTACCACGCAAGGATACGATTGCACCCGGCCAGAAAGCTCCGACAAAAGCCTTAAAAAAGCGCGTGAAAACTACTTACTTACTAGCGGGCAAACAGAGAAATCTTTTCGCTTGCTTGGATCAAAGATCCCTCCATAGTTTACCTGCTGAGCCTTTTTAAAAAAAGGCTCGCGAAAAAGCGCTCCTTTGGAGCGACAGTAGATTCTGGCGGAAAATAATTAACGGATAAAATCCCTCCATAGTTTAGTAGCTAGAACGCTCGGCTGTAGAATCTATAATCCCGCGGAAAAAGAAATTTTTCCCGGTGCGGCGACCGAGATATCCCCGGTGCAAGTCTGGGTGGGGGGATTTTTTTATTTTATTCTTTTTTTTCGGCATCAATTTAATTCTTTTTCTCGCATATAGCGCATTGAAATACATTATCCTCCCTCTGGGAAGAGGGATTTGGTTTTTATATTCCAAAACACTAATTCTAGCGAGGTTTTTTTGGATGAAAAAAAGTTATTTTGCAATCGCGTTCGTGATGCTAATCGTATTATTTTTTGGCTGTACCGTGATCGAGAACCCTATAAATAAACTTTACTTGGATAATCAAATGGACCTTGACGATTTCGGGGCGATTGGTTATGACCAGCTAAGTCGAACTTCCGAGCATAGGGGAGGCACGTTCCTCGGGGTGGGAGAGTACTATTACGAGACGACTGTGAACGGGACCGAGCTTTATACTTCAACAGCATACATTTTCGCTTCGAAGGCAGATGCTGAAAAGAAATACGCCGAGCTTTCTGTCGGGTACACTTCGGTTGACACGAATTATGGTTCTGCATCCGTAAAGGGTAGGCAGGGAGTAGCGACATACAATGACACTGTTGTATCATTTGAGACTCCTTTCGCGGACAAGACCATTGTTCTTGCCCAAAGATTCGTTCAGAAGATGAGAAAGGGCGTTGAGGAAACGGAAGGATAATTCATGCGTGCAAAAGCGATTCTGATTTTGACGCCCCTTGTGTTTCTGCTACTCACTCTTGGCTGCGTCTGTCCGCCATCTTTTTGGCAAGGCCCATTGCCACCTGGATGTTCTGCGCAAGAAATCACCCCCCCAATTCCAGGATTTGATTCAAACAAGACCAATTATGTTCCTTCAGCAGATGAAACGCCAAAATCAGTCCAGAAAAAAGTCGAGCTGATTGATGTGTCGGTTGAAGTCATAACTCCTCGATCAGATAAGAATGTCTCGGTGGATATTAACGGGCAGATTTACAATATGCAAAGGATAAATGAAATATATTCAAAATTCAAACTTAGTGATGTTGAAAAGGGCGGAGAGTACGTTTTGAGTTTTGATGGAAAGACAAGAAGCGGAACGCTCAAAGAATATACTTTCGATTACTTTCCAGAACCAGGAACCGGGAGAGAATTCTTCAAAGGATATTATGTGGCTGCATGCCACTATTGCGGCGTTTCATACACGCGAGGAAATTTTTTAGAGCCCGCAAGAACAGCTTATGCTGAAATGAAAAAGAATGGAGCAACTTGGGTGAACCTGATTCCAGTATGGTTCTTTGATGATATTTACTCGTCAACCGTAAGACCAATATACCGCGAAGAGTACGGACTCGAAGGAAAGAGCGGGTGGCAACACGCTACAATCACTGATACTGAACTTAAAACGCTGATAAATGATGCCCACGCAGCCGGACTCAAAGTGTACCTCTCTCCTCATGTGGCTTCCATAAATTGGGGCCCTGATGTAAAAGGAAAAAACGATTGGGCTCCAAAAGATATTAACACGTGGGTCGAGAGCTTTGGAGAATTCACAAAACATTACTCTTCAATTGCGGAAGAGACAGGGGTTGAAATATATTCAATAGGGAACGAGCTTGGAACAATAATTGATCCAAATCACGAAAACAATCCTGGAGTAAAGAAAGAGCACTGGTATGAGATAATTGATATTGCGAGAGATAATTATTCAGGTCCCTTGACTTTCTCTGAGACTTGTACTAGCACCGATTATTGTGTTCCGGAACACATTGAAGTGTGGGACAAACTAGATTATATTGGGTACGAGTGGTATGTGCCAATAAATGTTGACAACAATGCGACGCTTGAAGAAATTACTGCCGGTGCTGAAAAAATATTTGATGAGTCAATAGAGCCATTGAGCAAGAAATTCAACAAGCCAATAATATTCACTGAGATAGGGTTTGAAGCAAAGCCTCATGTATGGAACAGAAGCTATGAAGGCGGAGGGGAAGGCAACTTTGACAAGCTCGCCGCCGCGATGGCTTATGATGCCATACTGGAAGCTGCAAAAGACGAGAACTATGTAAAAGGAATGATGGTTTGGACATGGACGCTTGGAGAAGACAAGCACTTTGATAATTGGGTGTATGAGTATAATGGCAATGAGGTCACAAGAAGCCTTACTTGGGCCAATCTTGGAAAATGGTTTAGTTACTACAAGTGAATTTGAGTTTAGTCAAGCAACAAGCCACACGTCACAGATTAACAGTCCTAAAGATAGCATTCTTGGCGAGGGATTTGATTTTTATATTACAAGTTACTAATTATGGCATGCAATCAAAGCTCATTGTATTTACGTTTCTCCTAATATCTTTTACACTACTTTTCGGCTGTACTTCACCCAATACTAATATTTCTTCAGAAACGGCAAAACCGGTAATTTATGTGACAATAGTTTCTCACAATGAGGATTCTTCTCCAAGGTATGACTATCTGAATACCGAAGCAGGATATCTCAAGGTAAGAGACCAACTTTTGAAAATGGCAAAAATAGTGAAAGACAATAATGCAAAATGGAGTTATGGTCCTGAATGGAGATTTTTAGAAGCTGCGTTGAAGTACGAAAAAGGAGATGTGCTGAAGAATACAAACAACAAAAACATCTTGAGATATTTCAGCGAAGACCTGGGTTTTGAAATAGCTCCTCACTCTCACGAATCTGGCGAATATTCTTACGCGGATGTAGCCTATTTAATAGAACAACTCGGGGTAAAACCAGCTAATGTTGTGAGCGGATTTATAGCATTTCCTGCAGAAACTGCCGAGTGGTCAAGATTCAATGACCCAATTTTAGGGGAAAAATATGATTACACTTGGGACGTGGGCACAATTTGGGGCGCGGGAAGCGCGGGGCATGTTGGAGACGAACAGAAAAAGAGCGGCGTGTGGAAACCAAAATCAGAATCTGATTTCTTCACAAATGACACCACATCCAATTTGATAAATATCGGCACATGCAATGATATTGACTCCCTAGTTGATGAAATCTATCTCTCAAAGACGGCTCCAGCCGACAAGATGTACACTGCAGTTATATTCTTTGCAGATGACTGGTTGCTTGTTCCTGAAAAATTTTTGGCATACCAAGCGCAAATAGAGCAAATGAATGATTATGCAAAAAATGGGTATGTTAAGTGGGCGACTTTTGGAGAAATCTCAGATACTTGGGAAAACGAGTACAACTCGGATCCGAATATTTTTGACTGTGCAAGCGGTACTTCAAGCAGCACTCCAGTAAAACAGCAAGATATCCCTTCCCAGCAAGGCAAATGCGGGGATGGAACTTGCGCCCCTATTGAGAGATCAAAAGGGGTTTGTCCAGAGGATTGTCCTTCTTAATCGTCGGAATTATGGAAAATGTTTCAAAAAAACCAGGCAAATAATATGGGTAAAAAAACAATTGTTTTAGGAGTCTTACTTCTAGGGATTATTCTTTTAGCGGCGATTTTTGTTGGAGTGGGGTATTATACTTATTTTCTTAATGCACCTCAGGAAGAAGTTTCAAAGCCCTTAAATTTTGCAGTAATGGTGCATCTGGAAAAAGAAGCGAAGATTACTAGCGCGGAAGTATACAAAGGAACAAATCAAAAGGTAAGTGAAATAATAGATCTTTTTGAGAAATATGGGGCCAAAGCGACAATCGAATCTTCAGAATCTTACGCCAATGGCGCGATTAAATACGGGAAGAACGACAATGTTTTGAGTTATTCTTTGAGCAAAGGGATGGGGGTAGGCACCCATTGCGATATGGGTGATGTCGCTCAAATAACTGCTAAGGATTTCAACGCAATAAAATCAAGAATAGACGCCTTAGTCGGTCCTGAAAATAATTTGGGGTGCTCAGGAGGATTTTTTGACGGTAACTGGGTAGAAACAGCAAGCTTGGGCGGCTTTAAGTATCTTGACGGCGTGGTAATGCTCGCTTATCTCGGGGTTCCGCTAGAAAATCGGCCGATAAATCCGGACACCGGGGCGCCCTATTCGGATGACGAAATAACTAACGTTTATTACCATGACCCTGTCTTGCCTGTTAAGGACAGAATTTATCCTCGAATGCTCAAAGACACGCAGGACTTAAACGAAGATAAAGACGGAACCCTTTTGCTAATTACGGGCGGGCTTGGAGAAATTTCTTCCCTTTATGAAGGAAGAAAAAATTGCTTTCCCGACTGCCGCCTTACAAAAGAAGATACTAATTATATAATGGAACAAATTGACTATGCAAATTCAATCAAAGATGATTCAAAAACTTCCGCTTTGGTAATTCATTTTCCTGTAAGAACCCTTACCCCCCAAACAAAAGGGCTTGTGGAAGATTGGCTTGAAAAAATGGAAGAATATCAAAACCAAGGCAAGATCAAATGGGTTACCGTGAAAGAAATTTACGAAGACTATATCCAAAACAACTAACCCTTAAGATTGCTCAAAAAGAATGAGGGCGCATCAAAACAGTAAACAAATCTTTAAATAAGCCAAGAGCCCTTATATTTCGCATGAAAAGAATCTTGTTTTTTGGGGTAGTGCTTATCCTAATGAGCGTAGTGGCTTTTGCAGCCGAAAGCCTCACTCTAAACCCCAAATGTGATGTTGCAACTTTCATTGAATTTTGCTGCACAAGAGGCGATAATTTGTCCGTGCCTTATAATAAGCTTGAAAGTGTGTACAGGGATGGCTGCGGAAAAGAAGAGGGCGCTTTAAGTCCTGATGAATTTAGCAGATATATCGAATCTGAGTTTATTATTACTCAAAGATCTTTCGGGCAGGAAACAGTCCCGTATGTAGAGGGCATTGATTTTGCTGGTCAATCAATGGCGAATAAAGACATTATTGTATGCGTAGATGCGTGTATTGCAAAAGGAGAAACAAAAGACAAGTGTACTGAAAGTTGTAATACTAAGACAGTTGCAGAACCTGCTATAGCTCAAGATGGACTCGGGTTATTGATTTTTGAAATTGCCGTTGTTCTTGCGATAATAATCATAGTTGGGGCGATAGTGGCTTTGTTTATCTTCACCCAGAAGAAAGAAAAAGAGCTTGAAAAACAGGTGGACAAGGTAAAAAGCAAGCTCAAGAGCCTTGAGAATTCCTACCTCACAAGAAAAATAGACGAGGGTACCTACCGAAAGCTTTTCGAGCAATACCAAATACAGCTAAACGATTTGAGGGCCGAGCTTGATTCTATAAAAAAGAAAGGTCCTCCAAAAGAATAGGTCGAGGGCAAAAAAGACTAATCTTTTTTCTAAAAGCATCATCTATTATACTTCGACACAATAATTATTTTATGGCAAGACCATATTACAGCAGGCGAAGATTTTCTATAAAAAACCTTTTGCCTAAGATAAGCAAACCTATTTTTTTTGACCCTCATGCAAAAATGGAACCTATAGTTGCCCCAAAACCAGGTGAACTAAAACTCATAAAAGAATTGCCTGATAGAAAACTTAGGCTTGTTGCGCTCCTGCCCGAGCCTGACTTGTCCGGCATAAAAAGAGGGGCAAACTCGCACAGGCGAATTCCTTCGATAGCACAATTTGCAAGGCATTTTAGTGCGGGCAAGTATTCTAAAGGCGGGATAGTCAAGACACAGCAAGGGTATGTCATCGACAAAGGAAGAATCCCCTACAAATTGAGCGAATATTTTGGGGCCAAATCAAATCGTTTTCATTCGAGCGGATTATCCTTGCACGCAAACGAGGAGAGAATCAGGATAATCAACCAGCTTGCAAAACTAGGGTTTAGAGTTGTTGTCCCAAAATATCCCGATCTTGGGAGCACCGAACCTAAAAGAGTGTATCCCAAAATAAGAGGAATTGCAAGAACATTTACCCCAAAAAAACCAATAAGGTACGGGATGTCTTATGAGGATGACAAGTATTCCGGAAAACATTATCTGAAAAAATCCCAGATCCCTACAAACAATTATTGGGCGCGCGACATATACAAGATTGTGGACGGAAAAAGGATAAGGGTTGTTCCAAATTCGACAAGTTTTTTGGGAGAGGGCGGCCTTTCAGTTGACATTGCCCAAAACGTATTTTTCGCCTCGCCAAGGCTTAAAGAAGACAGGAACGTTGAGAAAATAATTGAGAAAGGGGGAAAAGTGTATTTCTTGGAAAAAGAAGGGAACAAATATTCGCCACAACTCAGCAGAGCATTTGGCGCCAAAGTGTTTGAAAAAGGAAGCCACATAGACCTCTTCATGGGTGTTATTGGAAAAAATTTGCTTGTTGACCCTTTCTTTTTAGCGGACAATAGGGGGATAATCCGAAAAGCTGCGAATGAGAACGGGCTTAGACTAATGATGGTGCCTTCTTCCGAAGTAATTTTCCATCCATCAAATTTTCTTATAATCGGGGAAAACAAAGTGCTTGTAGAGAAACGCGCAGTGAAAACAATGCGCGCACTAAGAAAGGCGGGCGTAGAAGTTGTTCCAACAGCAGTTGCGCTCAAAGCGAACCTTGAATACGGCGGGGGAGTCCGCTGCATGGTGAACGAAGTCTAAAATGGATTAATTATTATACTTCTTAAGCGCATTTTTGGAGGGTGTTTGGATGAATCGCAAAACTATTATTGCCCTAATTGTTCTAGGGATTCTTCTATCAGGGCTTATGAGTCTGTCGGGCTGCGGAAAAAAAGGGGACGAAAGCAGCGATGCCAACGTTTCAGTGTTGCCCGGCGAAGGCACAATATTAATGGGCGTTGAGCTAAATGACTTTTTATCTGATGCTGACAAGGCAAAATCACTTGGAGTAAATATTGTGAGAGTTCCGCTAAGATGGGGGCAAGTGGAAGCTGAAAAAGGCGTTTATGATTTTTCCAAATATGATGCGATAGTGGACAAGGCGCAAGCACTCGATATGAAAATATATTTCACCGCAAAAGCGCTCTCATCCTGGGGTACAGTGGCACCGCCTTCAAGCAACGGAACTTACCTTGCATCTTCAATGCCTGTGAATGAAGAGGATTGGACAAACTTTTTAGCAGAATTTGCGAAGCGATATAGAGATAGAAACATAGTTGCAGGATATGAGATTGAAAATGAAGTGAATTCGCCCGCATTCTGGAAAGGAACTATACAAGATTATGCCACTCACCTTAAGGCGAGTTACATTGCGATAAAATCGGCAGATCCTGATGCATTGGTTCTTGCATCATCACTTGCGTGCGGAATCACAAGCGACGCAAGCGGAAAAGATAGCAGTGCAAAAGTGCAGAAATTCGAGTCCGATCTAGGAACCATACTTGATACAAAAACATTTGACGTAGTATCAGTACATGACTATTATTTTCCGGATCACGAGGTGAACGGAATCACTTTCCAGACCTACCTTGATACAATAAAGAACGCAATATCTTCAAGAGGGCTCACAAGCGACATATGGATTACTGAAGCGGGATATGTCTCCGTTTCTTCCAAAGTCGGATCAAGAACTGATCCGGGTTCTGAAGAGAACCAGGCAAAATGGTTTAAAGCGGCGCATGCTTATGCGCAAAGTCAGGGAGTTAAAGTAATGTCTTGGATAACGCTTAATGACAGGGAAGAGCCCTACTTTGGAACAATGGGCATGCTTAACTCAGACGGTTCAAGAAGATTAGTTGCGGATGTATTTGAAAGTCTTGCTGTGAAATAACCTTCGATTTTTTGTTTTTTCCTCCGGCTAGTCCCCTTCATAAGTATTAAAAGCCGAGGGACTCTTTTCTCTTTAAATGGCAAACTACCAAGTATTCTTTCCGTATGACACGATGCGCCTTGAGCAAAAACAGCTAATGGAAGACATCGCAAAATCCATTGCTGAAAAAAAGACCTTTCTTGCTCACGCCCCTACAGGTTTAGGAAAAACAGTTTCCTCTCTTGCGCCCGCGCTTTCTTACGCGCTAAAAGAAGGAAAGAAAGTCTTCTTCCTTACTCCAAAAATCTCCCAGCACGAGATAGTACTTGAAACGGCACAACTCATGAACAAGAAATTCAATCTTGGGATACGCACAATTGACCTTGTAGGAAAAAAACAGATGTGCATAGACCCTTTCCTCTCAAGAGTCGGGTACGGTTTCTACGAAGCGTGCTCTAAAAAAAAGAAAGACAAGCAATGCAAATACTACAATAACACCAGAGGGTTCACCCCCAAACAAAAAGCGATTGCGAACAGGCGAAAAGCTGACATATTGAAAAAATACAATTGCAGTCACGACCAGCTAAAGGATTTATGTTTGATGAAAGAGCTTTGCCCTTACGAAATAACACTTGAAATGGTGAAGAAAGCGGATCTTATAATTTGCGACTATTCCCACTTGTTCAATGAAGACATAAGAGAGGCAATCCTTGCTCCTGCTGGAATTGTGCTTTCGGATTGCATTGTGATTGTTGATGAAGCGCATAACTTGGCTTCAAGGCTAAGAGACATGCTTTCAAGCGAACTTGATATGAGTGTAGTTGAGAAAGCGGGCAAAGAAGCAAAAAATGTTGGCGATTTTGACGTAGAATTCTTGATGACTGACATCGGAAAAGAAATAATGGGCTTAGGGAAAAAACTTTCTCTTGACAGAGGGGAAGCAGTTCTTGGTTTTGAAGATATTGATCTATTCAAGCGCGTTGTAAAAGGAAAGAGTGAGGCTGTTTCTGAAGCCGCTCTAAAATACATGGCAAAAACAAAAACCGAAGGATCGTTCTTGCTGCACGTGGACGAGTTTCTCACTGATCTCTCGCGCGAAAAAGAGAACACGCTTCACCTAATCGAGCGCCGAAACGGATTAAGAGTGAGCATTAATCCAATGGATGCTTCTGAAATTGCGGCAGATGTGTTTGGCAATGCGCACTCCGCAGTACTGATGTCGGGAACACTGCTGCCGCTGAAGATGCACGCTGACATATTGGGTGTTGATGGAAAAAAAGCGATAATGAAAGAATACAAATCCCCCTTTGATCCGAAGAATCGCCTCAACATCTTTGTGAATAAGACCACTACAAAGTATTCTTCAAGAAGTGATGAGCAGATAGAAGAGATAGCGGATGTTATAGAGAAAGTAATTTCAAAAGTACCAGGTAACACAATTGTTTTTTTTCCTTCTTTTGAAATGATGGAAAGAATTTCTCCTCTCTTGAGAATAAAAAGAAAAGTTTTGAAGCAGGAACGCGAGATGAGTGCCACAGAAAGAACTAATCTTATACATAACTTTAAGTTGCTTGGTTCAAGTTTTGGAGGAGTACTCTTAGCTGTGAGTGGGGGGAGTATCGCAGAAGGAATAGATTTTCCCGGCGAACACTTGCTCTGCGCAATAATAGTTGGAATACCTTTCGCCAAAGTGAGTGTCGAGAGCGAAGCAATGATACGCTTCTTTGACAAAAAATTTGCGAATGGTTGGGATTATGCGTATAACGCTCCGGCGATAGCGAAAGCCGTACAGGCTGCTGGAAGAGTAATACGAACAGAAACTGATAGAGGCGTTTGTGTGTTTTTGGATCAGAGATTTGCGGAAGAGCGGTATAAGAAATTCTATCCCCTGGACTTTGCTGCAAAAATTACAAAAGAGCCTGAAAAACTTGTTGAAGAGTTTTTCAAGAATTAAAATTTAATTAAGGGCTAGAATTTATTTGCTAATTGGTAGTACTTTTCAAGCAACGCTTTTTGATTAGGGTTAAGCCTGATTTCTTGTCTTGCTTTTTCTGCAATCAGAATGTTGTTCGCGATGTTTGTCAATACTTGGTGATCCGCCGCAGGCATCTCAATGCCCCACTCTCTGGCGTCAAAGAAAATCTTAAGCACCTTGTGAGCTTCCTCGCAATTTGCCCCTGAACCTTCGGCAATTTTTTTTATCGAGCTCATCTTTGCTTCGGCCCAATTGGTTCCTCTCGTTCCAAGGCGAGGCCTGCCAGGCTTGGCTGACAATGTTCCTCTCTCGCTTTTCGCGTACGCTTCCTGTATTTTTGCGATGCGTTGTCTAAGTTCACCCATCATCTGGGGTCTTGTTTTTCCGGCCGGATTTATTGGTTTCTTTGGTATGCCTGGCATAAAACAACCTGTGTTATAGAACTTGAGGCTTAACTTGTTTATTAACGTTTGGGGGCGGCTGTGTACTTTAATGTAAAACCTGTACTTTAATGAGGCGCGTGTACTTAAATGCCTTAATCAATGCCCTTTAGGATAGTTAGGTTCTGCCAGTCCATTCAGCAAAAAACTGTTTCAAAAAGGATTCCATGAACTTGTGGCGTTTCAAAGCCATATTCTTGGCAGTGGCAGTAGAAAAGTTGTCTTTCAACTTTAGAAGTTTGCTATAAAAGTGGTGTATTGTTGAAGGGTCTTTCTCTGACTCATCAAAATTTGTTCTATCAAAGGGCTTTTCAGGAACCCAAAACGGAACTTTGTGTGAAGCTCCAAACGAAAATGTTCGCGCAATTCCTATTGCTCCAATTGCATCAAGATTGTCAGCATCCTGCAAAATGAGCGTTTCAATGTCAGAAACGGTTTTGCCCTCTTTTGTAAAACCATATTCTTCGTGAAATTCAACACAATGTAAAACTTTGGGGATTAATTCCTGAGGAAATCGTGCTTTTTCTAAAATCTGTTTTACTTTTGGCAGAGAATCTTTGGGCTGGCAATATTCCTTTGTCTCATCTTGAATCAGTCTATGAACATCATGAACCAATGCTGATGCTCCTATTACAAGTCTATTCCCGCCCTCTTTTTCCTGAATTACTAAAGCAAGATTAAAGACACGTTTTAAATGTAAAAAGTCATGACCAGTCGAATCAGAAGAAAATAATGATTTTACTTCTTGCTCAATAGCATCAAATATTGAATCCATTAAAAAAATAATGACCGAAAGAAATAAAATAAGGCTTAAACTGGGAAATTTCAGTCATCGATGCCGTTTAGTATCATCCACAACTGGGAGGACGGTTTACTTCTCAAATTGTCCGCTTTTGAGCGTCTTTTTGTAATTAAATCTTATCGCCGTAGAAGTATATCGCGAGGCAAATCACAGAGTAGATGAAAAGTGTTGTGAGTCCGCCATAAATCTGGTCAAGCGCAAGGCCTCGAAGCATTATGTCGAGCAGCAGGTCTTTTGCGATTGTTAGCGGCAAGGCGCTTGAGAAAGCCGCTACAATGTCCGGCATTAGTTTTGTAGGAAACAAGAGGCCTGAAAGAAGAAGCATCGGGATGAAGATTAACAGTGAAGAGAGCACGACGGTGCTAAAGCTGTTGGCGAACCTTGCGATTGCAAGACTGAGGCAGACAAAAGAAAACGGAATCAACAGAAGCGCAAGCACTACATCTATTATACTTCCTGATATTGTTACCCCTGCAAAAAACATGGCGACTCCCAGAATGATGGTTGTTATTACAAGGACGAAGAAGAGTTGTCCCAGTATTTTTCCTCCGAGCCATTCAAGCTTGTTGGTCTTTGAAAGGGCTACCCTGAATGATATTCCCTGTTCGCGTTCAAGTATTACCGTTACTCCTGTTAGAAGGATGCTTGTCAAAAGCAACGCTATCACGAGGCTGACTATCAGCATTACATCCATTTTTGTGGAATTATATAACTGGTTTTCTTTTATCACTACGGGCCTTACGAGAGCTTCAGGGCTTTTTTTCCTGATGTCTTTTATCTTTTCAGTGAAATCGTTTAGAAAAGCGCTTGTTCCGTTGAGATCAGAAATAGTGTTTTCTTGAAACTTAATTGTGTCATCTATGAGGGCTTTTGATTCCTCAAGCACTTTCGAAGTGGATTCTAGCTGGTCAGAGAATTCCCTAATAGTTACTTTTGATTCATTAAGGTCACTTGTTGCGCCCGCAAGCATTACTTGTGCCGAATCAATCCCGTTCTTTGCGGTATTAAGGTCTATTAGCGCCAAATCCATTTTTGCGATTGTGGAATCAATCCTTATCGCCTGGTCATTCACATCTTTTTCTATGGCTGCGAGCGAAGTGGTTGCGGGTTCTACTGAAGCCTCTTTGAGCGCCTGGATGGATGAGAGTATTGAGCCTATGGCTAATCGGTAGGTGACAAAGTCCTGCCTTACGCCATTAATGTCCTGTTCATAGGAAGTTAATTTTTGTTTTGAAGAGGAAAGTTCTGCTCCTGCAGTCTGCACCTGGGCGGCATATTTTGTGCTCAGTTCGTCGAAAAAATTAATGTCCTTTCTTATAGATTCGAGATCCACACTTTCAAGATCAAGCTTTAATTTTTCGAGTTTTGGCTGTGACTCTTTTAGGGTGGAAATGAAGCGCTCAAGTTTGCTTTTTTCGGAATCCAGTTGCGTTTCAACTCCGGCAAGCTCATCCCAAATGTTTGTGAGTTCTGTTTTTGTCAGATCCTCTCCGATTTGCTGAATCTTTGTTGTTGTGAGAAATAATATTGCTTCTGCTGCGAGAGGGGAAACATTATCATAATATACATTCACATCCATCTTCCCGTTTCTTGGCTCCACAAAAAAACCCACATCCCCTCGGCTTCTTCTTATTGCGTCCCTCATTTCCTGTTCGGATCCGACCACTAGAAGCTTCAATTTGTTGTTGTCCTGCATTTTTATGAAAAATGAATTGTAATCAAATAGATTTGAGTCTCCTGCGTAAGTCACTGCGGTAATGTCTTTTGCCCCAATCTGGGCGATTTGGTTGTCAAGCAGCGGCTGTCCGCTAAGGGCAAGCATCACTGAACTGACAATTAAAAGTGGGTAAATGATTATGAGAAGCATAACGCTCTTCTGAGACCTTATGAGGTTGATCTCTTTCTTTGCGAGTTCCAAAATCTTTTTCATAATATTCAACAACCGTTCTTTGAATTACTTTGAGCTTGTCACTTTCATGAACACTTCTTCCAAGTTCTTTTTCTTGTATTTCGAAACCAACTTCTTCGGACTGCCCTGCTCAAGCACACGGCCTTCCATCAATAGTACCACTTCATCGCAGAGATATTCGGCTTCATGAATATAATGGGTGGTTATTACAACAGTTTTTCCAAGTTTTTTTAGTTCAAGTATTTTGTCCCAAATGTCCTTTCTTGCGGCCGGGTCTAGTGCCACAGTTGGTTCATCCATGAAAATTATGTCCGGTTCGTGGCAGAGGGAACAGGCGATATTCAATAGGCGCCTATAACCGCCGGACATTTCGCTGGCCTTTTTGTTTCGAAATCTTGAAAGATTGAGCCACTTGATCAAATATTCGCGCTTGTTCTCGCGCTCGGTTTCGTCGAGGTTATATATCAATCCGAAAAAGTCGAGGTTGTCTTTCACAGTGAAATCCTTGTAAAAATATTCTTCCTGCGGGACGAGTGAGAAATGTGATGAAATGATATTCTTGTTATAATTGAGCTCATTCCCCCTGAAAATTATTTTTCCAGAATCCGCCTTGAGCCGGCCCATGACTATTTTGGATAGTGTTGATTTTCCAGCGGCATTAGGCCCTAAGAGCCCGAGTATTTCACCCTCTTTAATTGCGAATGAAACCCCTTTGAGGACTACTTGTTCCTTGAAAGATTTTGTGATGGATTTTGCTTCAAGGATGTTTACTGCTTTTGCCATTCAAGAATAAGTGTTTTAGGTGTTATTAATCGTTTTGGAAAGGTCTGAAAAAAAGAAAAAAATGGAATGGCGTCACTTTGACGCATCCATTATACTTTGAGCTGTCGGGCCTAGAACGGACTTTTTCCATTCGGTTTCCCTTGCAGCCTCTCTTTTGCTGCGATTATTTGCTTCTGCAATCTTCCTATTCTTATTGCTTAATTTAGGCGAAGGCTTTAATTTTGCAATCAGCTTACTTTCTTCTTTTGAAGTTATCACATCATCCATATCATATTAATGTTAAGAAGCATTTAAGTAGGGGCTTGTTCTTGTAAGTCTAACTCGAAGGCACTGCATTAAATATAGAAAAGTCGTATGTATTAATATGAAATATTTTGCTTGCTTGTTCATATTTTTGTTGTTTCTTTTGTTTTTTGGATGCACCCAGCCAAATGTTATCCCTTTAGGGAGTACAGAAATTAGGGACTATAACGGCAAAAACCTTTCCTCGATTAACGAATTTCGTGAGAACTCGATAAAGGGTCCCCAGTACATTGACAAAAATAGTTATCTCCTCAAGGTAAGCGGCCTTGTGAATACGCCAAAAGAGTACACTTATGATCAGGTTATTTTTGGATTTCAGAATTATGATAAAGAGGTCACTTTAAATTGCGTTGAGGGGTGGAGTGTAGACATATTGTGGCAGGGCGTTAAGGTAGCGGACATAATAGCGCAATCAAATGCACTACCAAGCGCAAAAGTCATAATCTTTCACGCATATGATGGATATACAACTTCTTTCCCTATCGAATACGTTGAGGACAATAATATCTTGATGGCTTACAAAATGAACGGTATTGAGATTCCTCCTGAAAGAGGGTTCCCCTTCCAGCTCGTGGCTGAAAGCAAATGGGGTTATAAGTGGATAAAATGGATTACTGAAATCGAGCTTTCTGATGATATCAATTACAAGGGTTACTGGGAAGAAAGAGGGTACTCAAACACCGGCGACTTGAACGAATTCTTTTATGAAAATTAGGGCAAAACGCAATGCTAATTTATTTTTTTGTCTTGAATTCCATTGCAAGCGAATTTATGCAAAATCTTTTTCCCTTCGGGCGGGGGCCATCGTTAAACATGTGCCCCAAGTGGGAGCCACATTTTGAGCATCTGGCTTCGGTTCGTTTCATGAAGTGGCTGTTATCTTCTTCTAAAGTTACGCTTCCGGGCAACGCTTCGCAAAAAGAAGGCCAGCCGCTGTCAGAGTCGAACTTTGATTTGCTGTCAAATATTTTTTGTCCACAATAGGCGCATTCAAAAGTACCATTTCGTTTTTCATTCAAGAGTTTTCCTGAAAAAGCAGGTTCTGTGGCTTTTTTCTGCAAGACGTTGAGTTGGTCCTGCGAGAGCTTCTTTTTTGTCTCTTCAACCATTTCAAAATTCCTCCTATACTCCGCAGACCTTCGCGTGCTTCAAGTAATATTTCTGGTGATACTCACTGGCAGGATAAAATGTTTTTAACTCTTTAACTTCCGTTGCAACTTTTTTTCCCCATCTTCTTTCTTCGGATTTTACGGCATCAAGCGCATACTTTTTTTGCTTATCTCCTACAAAAAATATTGCCGAGCGATAGTTGCTCCCAATATCTGCGCCCTGGCCGTCTTTCTGGACAGGGTCATGAATAGAAAAAAACTTTTTTAACAGGTCGGCATAAGAAATTCTTTTTTCATCAAATTCAATCTCAATTGTTTCCGCGTGCCCCGTGTTTTTTGAGCATACTTGCTCGTATGAAGGACTAGGAGTTTTTCCTCCCGAGTAACCGACGCTGGTTGAAACTACTCCCCTTACTTTGTCAAAATCTTCTTGGGTGTGCCAAAAGCACCCTGCTGCAAAATACGCTTTTTCCATAAGAAAATTACTGCTACAAAAGGAGTATATGTTTATCTGTTAGTTTTGGGCTCAAAACAAGCGATGTTATTCCTGGTTTTGGCGGTGCTAAAGTGCCCTTCTACGCTCCAAAATAACCCTATTTTTAGGACATTTTTCGGGCTTTAATCAGGGTTATAATACTTCGCTATTGATAGGTATATATCAGACACAAACCGTGTCATGAACAAAATGGTGAATAAATATGGTTGATGGAAAAGATAACTTTGGTAGAGAAATGTTCAAAGCAAAGTGCGCAGATTGCGGAAAGGAAACAGAAGTTCCCTTCAAGCCTGACGCATCAAGACCTGTATACTGCAGAGATTGCTACCAGAACCACAAGAAACCAAGAAGAAACTTCTAAGTAACCTTCTATAACTAGTGGTCTCGAGAGGGGCCATTTTTCTTTTTTTAAAATTTTTTGAGTAGTGCTTTGCGTGTCTCTTATAAGGACATTCTTTACGTAATATTGTATATGGGAAAATTGCAAGTTGTAAGCAGCGCTTTTCTTAACGGAAATTTTATTCCTCCAAAATATGGAAGACTGGGAGGGAATGTTAACCCTCCGCTTGAGATAAGAAACGTTCCAAACGGAACAAAATCTTTAGTACTTATAGTTGACGATCCTGATGCCCCAACAGGAGTTTTTACCCACTGGGTTGTTTGGAACATTTTCCCTAAAGGAATCATTAGCGAGAATAACGTTCCTGGAATCGAGGGGCAAAATGACTTTGGTCAATCAAAATATGACGGACCTTCCCCTCCTTCAGGAACACACCATTATTTTTTCAGGGCATTTGCGCTAAGAGAAATGCTCGCACTTCCTAAAGGCAGTTCGCGAAAAGAACTTGAAGAGGTAATGCTTGGAAAAGTAATCTGCGAAGGCGAACTAGTTGGCAAGTACTCGAAGCAATAATTGCCAAACTAAAAAACTAATCTTTCAATTTCTCTGCAATCTCTTTGAGTGCATTTGAGGCAAAATATTTTGTCACAGGGTCCCTTGCGCGCAGAGTGAGGAAAACAAGCTTCTTCTTTTTCTTCGAGATTCTCTCATTCAGCGCTATGATTCTTTTCTGTTTTGATTCTGTGGGGGCACTCTTTTTTAGTTTCTTAAGGGCGGTGATTGATTTTGAAGCCTGCGTTAAGGCAGAGTCAACTCTTTCTCTCCCTGTTGGCTTTACACCCGCTTGAATCATGCTATTCATAATTGTTCCTTAAACAATTAAATACCCTTAACTCTTTCTTATTCTTATGAAAATAATGGTGGTAAGCGGATATTTTGACCCGATACATGACGGGCACGTAGAGTACTTTGAGAAAGCAAAAAAACTCGGGGACAAGCTTGTAGTAATATTGAATAATGATAATCAAGCGGTGCTAAAAAAAGGCAAGCCCTTTATGGTGGAGGGCGTGAGAAAGAAGATTGTCGAAGCGATTAAGTGGGTGGACGAAGTTGTTCTAAGCATTGACACTGACAGAAGCGTATGCAAAACGCTTGAACTTGTCGCAAAGCGCTATCCTAATGATGAAGTGTTTTTTGTAAACGGCGGGGATAGGAATGCAACCAACATTCCAGAGTTTGATGTTTGCAACAAAATGGGAATAAAATTTGTTGATGGCGCAGGGGAAAAGATAAACTCTTCAAGGGTATACTATTCAAAATAAATTCATTCTTGTATCTGGCAAAGTTTAATATTCAAAAGAATTCTATTTATTTTGATGAAAAAAGTTTATTTGGGGGCAGTTGCAGTGTTTGTGTTATCTCTGCTCTTGCTTTTGGCTTGTACTCAAGGCGGGGAAAAAAGGTATGCTCCTGGAAATCTTGAAGACCTAAATTTTTCAGATATGAACAATTCTTTGGATAAATCTTTCGCGAGTCGTTTTGGTGTTGATAGCGCACTAACCGAATATGGTGTTCCAACTACTCTTGGGGAGCTCGGGGGCGGAATGGCGGGCTTAAACGGAATTTGTTACCCTCAAACAAACTTTGACGAAACTTTCTTAGCCTATGCCGACGAGGGAATGGCGCTTCAAGTGAATTTGCTTGCTTGTGGAAAGCTGGGGCCTAGCAGATACAACACCGAAATACCAAAAGATATCGAAAATTATAAGGATTGGATTAAAGGAATAGTTGGAAGATACAAGGGAAAAATAAAGTACTATCAGATTGATTCTGAACCAAACGCAGGCTCCTACTTTGAGAATGGAAAAAAGGTTATCAGAATTGCGGATGAGGGGTTTATGGGTACAAAAGAAGACTTTGTCAGCCTGCTTGACGCGGCGTACTCTGCAGCAAAAGAAGCCGATCCTGAGGTCAAGATTCTCTGCTGCGGGTGGGCGATAGGAGATCTGTTTAATGATGGTCCGACGGTTGAAGAAGTAAATGAAGCAGTAAAAAAAGCCCCAGAGATTCACAAAAGTGCGTTTGAATTTGCGGAGTATGTGATGAAAAACGGGAAGTATGACATAGCATCTTTCCACCACAACAGCGAATACGAGGGCACTGCGCAATCAATTGTAAATTGGGCGAGGCAATACACTGACAAACCCATTTGGTTTGACGACATGGCTTCCGGGCCAAATCTATTTAGGGTTTTTAATCCTGAAGATACTTCGGCACTGAAACAGAAATATGACATAATGAGTGATACAACAAATCCGAAGTATGCCCAAGTGACTTTGGAGATGGATGCTCTGCAAGCGGAGTTTATGACGAAAAAAACTGTCACTTCGTTTGCCGCTGGAGTGGATAAAGTATTTATCGTTTGGTCGGTTGATGCACCTTCTTATCCTCTGGTTCATTTCAGGCACTTCGGGTTGATACGCGCAAGTGATGGTGGGAAAAAACCTGTCTTTTACACTTACAAACTATTGATGGAAAAAATTGACTTGTTCACAGAATCATCTAAAATCAAAGAAGATTTGTACAAATTCTCTTTTGTTGATAAGAGTCCGATTTTCGTTGCATGGAGTGATGGCGGAGAAAAATCAATTGATGTGGAGGAGTATCTTGGCACGAAAAAAGCAAAGATTACACACATAATAACTTTGCCGGAAGAGACAAATCCTTTGGTTGAAATTATTGATTCAAACTCCATTTTAGTTGGCTCTTCGCCAATTATTATAGAGGCCTAAATAGCATTATTGCCATTTTAGTTTAGGATAGTCGCTGGCAACAGCCGTCCAATTTGCATCAAAACTCCAATTACTCATTGGGATTCTTGTGTTTACTGTAAGATCCTTAAAGTAGGTGATTCCGTTCCAGCCTGAGCCTGAACTTGAAGCATCTATGAGTGTACAGTTTGTTGTGCCGTTGTAATAACAGCTTGTTGCAAAGTCGCCTGCGTTATCAAACCAATACACTTGATTTAACGTGGGGGTGGTAGTGCTGATTAGTCCACCAAAATAAGTTGAAGATCCGCTTATCCTATTGATTCTTCCTGTAGAAAATGAACTTGTTACTGATGTTCCTGCTACACCTACTCCCACAAGGCCGCCGACGTATCCTATTCCGTTCACATCTCCGATGGAATACGCGCGCAGTACGGATCCGCCCGAGTCAAGATAACCTACAAGACCGCCAATATAATTGCTTCCGTTCACGTCGCCTAAGGCGTAGGAATCAGACACTGACCCATTGTTAAAGCCTGCAAGTCCTCCCGCATTCCCGTTGCCGTCGACTTTTCCTGAAGCATAACTTTCTGTGATAGAGCCTATGTTACGCCCGACAAGTCCTCCTGCGTGGTCCCCTGCCGTGATAGTGTTATAGCCTACGTTCATGCTTGCAACATTAACATCCCCTATAGCATAAGAATCAATTATTGAGCCGCTATTTGATCCCACTAACCCTCCACCGATTGCGCGCAACGCCAGGACTTTTCCTGACGAGTGGCTGTTTGAAATTGTTCCATTGCTCCAAGCGGCAAGGCCGCCGACAAACATCACTGCAGTTGAATCTCCGGATGCCGAAGAATTTGAAATAACTCCCCTGTTGACCGCACAAAGACCTGCGGCATAACCGTCATAAGTGTAAAGCGAGGTCGCGTTTGCCGAAGATGTCGAAGCTGAAATCGTTCCATAGTTGAGTCCGACAAGCCCTCCCGCATTAGGTATGTAAGAAGTGATCTTTCCTGAAGTTGAGCAATTTGATATTTCTCCGTGATTCACTCCGACTAATCCTCCCAAAATGTTCGTGTAGGCAAGCGAGTTAATTCCCGAAACATTTTTTAGGTTTGACTGACCATTCACATTCAGATCTTCAAGATGTAAATTTGAAATTTTTGCACTCTTTGAAATTTGGCCAAACACTCCCCCATAGTTGCCATCTGCACTATTCATGTAAAGCCCACTTATAGTGTGCCCCTTTCCGTCAAATGTTCCGGTAAAGTTTGAGTCTATTTCCCCAATTGGCAAGAATCCTTCATATATGCCGGCGGATTGATTGTAGTTCCAAGTTAAAGTTTGGGCGGCGTCAAGATTTGCGCCAAGCGCATAATTTGCGTCAAGACCGTTTCTCATATCCTGTAGCTCTTGAAGACTGTTTATGATGAAAGGGTCGCTTAGTGTTCCTGTTCCCCTGCCGATGACGCCCGTTGATGCGGCTGTTATGGCATCAGCGACGCAATTCACTGTCAAAGTATAATCTTCTGTTTTTGTAAGTCCTTGAGCAGTGGCGTATGTAACAATGAACCTGCATTCTGCTGTTGGGGTGCTGTTTGTACAGGGGCATTCCTGGTTGATGTCTGTAAGGTAGAAAAGGTTTTCTGCGCCGTGCGGTAAGGTCTCGTCAAACCCTATGCTTTTCCCATCTTCCGATTTTATTCCGATAATTGTTATAGTTTCGCCGGTGTTGTTCTGCAACGAAAACAATCCGTCGCCGTTAGAATCAACCACCGCTTCCATAATGCTTATCGGAGATGATATGCTATTGGCCTTTGAAATGCCACCCCCCAACTGCTGTGATGGGCTAGCGACCATGCTAATAGTAAGCCCTACAACAATCAAGCCAATAATAACTATTACGGCTATGATTAGGAGATACTCAATCGTTCCTTGGGCTCGTTGCATGAATAACTAACATTCTTGGTGGTATTTAAGCGTTGATGGAGAATCTTTCGCCAAAAGCGGCGAGTTAGGGATATTGATTTGGATCTGAGAAAGTCATTTGAAATATTTTTTCATCGGCGCGAAATAGTAATCTATCCAGCCTTGTCTATAATTTTTTCCTTGTCCGGAAGGAATCTTTGTTTGGGTGATTGTGACCTTCGTTGACTCTTTCTTTTCTTCAAAAAGAACTTCTAGTCTTGAGCTTTCGCTTTTTTTTGGGAACTCGCTTGTCCTCCATTCCTGCACAATCCTCTTGTATGGCTCAAGGACAATGTTCTTCCCTTTTGCATATTCATCCCATGCGGTGAACTCGCCACCGACCTTGTCGCTTGCAGTGGCTTTTGAGCCAGTAAACTCGCTGTGCTTCTTTCCATCAAGCCACGCGGAGTAAATAACTTTCGCCTTGACTGGAAAAGTTTCGGATACTTTTAAAGAATCAAACTTCATGGGGTTCACCTTGATAGTATTAATTTTTTAAGAATATTAAGCTTGCTATTGGAAAGTATTTACTCAAGCTCTCTTTTCAAAATCTTGTGCGCGTTATTTATTTCCTTGAACTTATCAACACTTCCGCCTTCTCTATCTGGGTGGTGCTCTTTTGCAAGTTCCTTGTACTGCTTGTTTATCGCTTCAACGTCGTTTGTGTCGTGGTCCAGTCCCAAAGTTTCCCTTGCTGCCTTTCTTCTTTCGTGCAAGTCGTCATCTTCCATGAATATGTCCACAAATTCTTGAATGTTCTTTTCTTCATTAAGCACTGAGGCTACTTCGAGTTCTATTACTTTTGAGACAATAAACAAATTCTCGGCAAAACTGCCAAACAATTTGTGATCATAATACAAATAATGGCCTTGCATATACCATTCTGCGAAAGCTGGAACTTTCTTGTGAGCTATTCCGCCTATTGGTATCTCTATTTGTTCCTCTCTTACGCCAAGTTTCTTCAGTGACTGAATTATCTTGTTCTTGTATGAAAGAGCCCTGCGGCTTGAGGAGTCCTTTACTGGAGTCACATCAAGTTCGTGACCTTTTACCTTTATTTTTACCATCAATAATCAATTCCTTCGTTCCTTTCTATGTAAGACCCTAACCCAGCAGTTTATAAGCGTGCGCGAAAAGGTTCACTGGGTTTCCCATTTGAGCTTAGGATAAGCTCCCGCGACCGTGGCCCATTTGTTGGCAAAGTCCCATGAAGCCATTGGCTGGTTCGAAGATGAATAGAAGTATGCCTGCGTCATGCCGTTTAAGTCGTTGCATCCTATTCCGCTACCGCACATTACATTGATGTCTGATGAATTTTTGTCCCAAAAAGAATTGGATATGGTTCCGCTGCTGGACCCTATAAGGCCTCCGACACTGCCTGTGTTTGGCCCCGAATATGAAACTTGTCCGGCGGAAAATGAGTTTGATATTAATGCGCTGCCGTTTCCTATGAGGCCTCCCAAAGGAACTCCTCCATATCTAGAATCTTTAGCAAATACTGCTCCTGTAGAATAGCTGTTCGAGATGTTTACAAGGTCGTATGTTATGCCGACAAGGCCACCTACATTCCTGCAATCGCCAGTGCACCCGTTTGCGCCGTCAATTTTTCCTGTAGCATAAGAATCTGATATCGATGCGCCTCTGCCCATATACCCAACTATTCCTCCAAGATCATCGCAATCACTTCCTGCAACAGATATGCTTACGGATGATTTGGTCTCGGATATTGTGGTTCCATTCCATATTACTGAGGCAATTCCGCCAGCAATAGAAGACGCTACAAGAATGTTTCCGGATGATGATGATTTCTGTATCGACCCATTATCCAAACTTCCAACAAGACCGCCAGCTAGCGAATTTCCGCCGAAGGTGGACTTTACGGAAGTGTTCAATACGTGTACATTGGAGATATTCGCCGTGCCGTACGCAAGAAGAGGGGCAGCATAGAACCCGCCACTTGTCACATCAAAATTCGAAAGAGTCAGGTTCTTTATCGAAGAGCCCGCGGAAGCATGGGCGAAAAGCGCAGCATTACCTCCAGAAGAATTTATCATAATGCCTGATATCGTGTGACTGCCGCCGTCAAACTGTCCCTTAAGTTCAGGAATTGGAATGAATCCTGCGCCGTTATTCCAAAGCTCTCCGCCAGAATGGGTCGCAGCATATATGTCGATATTTGAAGATAGGAGATAATTCATGTCGGCGTTGATGTTCATGTCCTGTAAATCTCTAGGCGAAGTGATAACTTTTGGGTCTGCAAGTGATCCCGATGCGACGTGCCTTGTTGCAAAGCATGCAACTGTGTTTGTCTGCGAACTGCAATTCCAATCATATTTTGTTGACGTCGTAACGATTTGCGATGCCGTGCCTGAGGAGCAGGCGCCGGTTGAAGGCGGGAACGAGACTTCAGAATTGTTGTCGCTTCCGCATGCGCTCTGAGCTGTAACTGCGCTGTTTGAGTTGCTGCTTGAGGTTCCTTTCTGAACTATCTGTACCGTGCTTGTCGACGGAGCGGTAACTGTTATCGTGGTCCCTATTGTCAGGTCCGCAGGGAGGCTTGGGTTCCACCCTGATGTCGTCATCGTGTAGCTCTTGCTGTTGATGACAAGAGTTGTACCTAAGGGAAGGCCGTTAAACGCATCGGCAAAGTTCCCTGTTTTTGGGACCAGAGTAAGATTGACATCCTGTGTTTCTCCTGGACCGATATTTGATCTTTCCGTGGATATTCCTTGAGCCAAATCTTTTGCATCCTGAAGTCCTTGCACGCTTATTGTTTCGCTTCCTTGGGAAACAGATACTTGGGATTGCCCGCCTGAAAGCACGCCGCTAGTTGCGAGAATCACTATTGCAACTATTAGTATGGCTGCACCTATAATGAGTAAGTATTCTATTGCGCCTTGTGCTCTTTGCATCCTATAAGTAAATCTTTCTTTGTATTTAATTGTTCGGTTGGAATTTTTTAAGGGTGCGACTAGGCAACAAAAGTAATTCAGACACAATTTGTTGGACGAAGCAAACTGGGTTTGCGCGTCCCACAAAGTCCATTGCCTTTGTTTGGACAATAATTTTTAACCCCTCTTTCTTTAAATACCTCTTCTTCTTTTTTCTAATATGCCAAAAAACATTTCAGAAACAAAAAAGAAGCTTGACATAATAAAACGCGTGTGCACCGCGTGCAAGGCTGATTGCTGCAAGATGGGCGGTGCAGAGTTCACCAAAAGCGAAATGCAAAAAGTTGTTTCTGCTGGGCACCTTTCGCATTTTAGGAAAATAAGCGAAGACCATTATGAAACAGCTACTCATGACGGGGTGTGCGCTTATCTTGGGAAAGATAATCTTTGCTCGATTCATTCGTTGAGACCTAAGATGTGCAAGGGCTGGCCGGTACACCTTGACTTTAAGGACGGCAAAAAGATTTATTTGCTAATGAGTTGTCCTTTGACATCTTATTTATCAGAAAAAGAAATAAACGTGATGAAGAAACAAATGTCAGGGTACACTGAAGAAGTGCTCTTCTGTAACGGAACAAAAATGAATGCTGAAGAAACAAAGAAAGTTGTTGCAAAATATGAAAAATACAAAATGAAAATATTGGATTGATCTTAACGGATCCTTAAAACAAACACGTAAGTAGGTCTACAATTTGCTTTTTGGAAAGATTAAAGTAGTTCATCTGAACTAATCATATTATGCCTGATGTAGTTCTCCTAAACCTCAGCCCTTACAGGCCATTAAGCACTAAGGTGCTTGCTAGAAGCCTTGTGAAAGCGGGCGTGAGCTGTAGTGTTTTAGACTTTTCGGACCTTGAAAGAAAAACGGTTTCGCCTAATCTTGCAAAAGGCACATACGCTCCGTCAAAATTCGGTGAGTTTGTGGAAAAGGTCAAAAAAGAGATAGATAAAGAATCAAAAGAGCTGTCAAAAGTGAAATTCATCGGGATAAGCTTTTATGACTGGGAACTTGAGAAGCACATAACTTTTCCCATTTCACATTATCTGAAAAAGAATTTTCCTTCGGCGCTTCTTGTCGGCGGGGGACCTGCATTTAACACAAATCCTAAAGGGTTCTTTTCAGCCGCAAGACTTGATTATGCGATTGCCGGCGAAGGGGAGAAGGCATTTCCTGCCCTAGTGAAAGCGATAATGTCGGGAGACAAAAAAAGAATAGGCGAAGTCGAAGGGGTGTTAATGAGAAAAGGCGGACGGATAGTTTTACCTGCAAAAAAAGCTATGCTGACCCGCGAAGAAATAGAAAACTCTCCAATCACTTTCGCAAAAGAAGCCAGTGGAAGAGTTGTCACTTATACCGAAAGAGGTTGCGCGAACGCATGCGTGTTCTGTTCTGTCCCAAGAAAAGGAAAGCCCGTTGCGCTAAAGGACGAAACGATAATCGAAGGGATAAAAGAGCTTTCAGACTTGAAATATATAAAAGAAATTCACTTTGCAGATGATCAATTGTTCTTTGACAAGGAAAGGACAATGAGGCTCTTTAACAAAATCATTGCACTTGGGCTCAATAAGAGATTCAAATTCTCAGGACTTGCAACAGTGGATTCTTTTTTGAAAAATGGTCAGGTAGATGTTGAATTTATTAGATTCTTGAAGAGAGCTAATTTTAGCCAGCTTTCAGTGGGGACGGAAGCGCTCAATGATGCCATGCTAAAAGAACTCAAAGGGGGAAGATTTACTGCGATTTTGGCAATGAAAGTAAATGAAGCGTTAAGAAGCGCTGGAATATCCACTGCACACTTCATGCTTGCAGGAGGAATCGAAACCCGCGGCAAAGATTTCCTCGAATCATATTATAGAGGGCTTGTTAGAGGAATGAAACACAGGAGCGATTATTTCCAACCCGCGATTGTACAGGCGTTTAGAACATCAGCCTACTTTGACAAAGCAAAAAAAGAAGGAGCACTATTCACCCAGCACGGAAAGCCGTTCAAGGGAACGGGAAATCGATCAACCACTGCGGCGTTTGTAGTCCCAAAGGACCCGGCACTTAGGGAAGTTTTTTTAAAAGCCCTAAGAAACGGGAAAAAATCATTCAACCAATATGATGTTGAGACGATGGTGGATCTGAGCAAAAAACTTGACGCGCTTGGCCAAAACTCTCCCGGGATGACAAGACGCCTGCAAAAACAGCTCGGAGTGGAACTAAGCCATGATGATAGGGCTGCAAATTTGTGGCATAATTTCTTTTTTTTGGCAATCAAAAGAGAGATAAAAAATAAAGGTCTGCCTCAAAACAGCAAAGGCTATACTATGCTGATGGCTGATGAGGCGATGAAACAAAGACTGATGCAGGAAGCCAAATACTCTGCAAAAAAATATTCTCAGGAAAGGCAGAGGGCTGAAAAACTAAAAGGCATCTCGAGACTAAGACAAATAGCAAAAATGAGAAATAAATTCGGGGTTGGAATGGAGCTGCCTGATAGATACAGGGCAATTAGAAGGAAATAAGCGGACTTTACCGCGCACAATTAAATACAACTTCTCATGGTATTCTATATGCCTCTCTCAATAAAGCGAAAATTTAATCTCCGAAAATCTCCTAAGAACCTTGAGAAGTTCAAGGCGATGTATGCCGGGAAGATGGCTGCGGGCACGATACGTCTTGCTGATGAACGGACAAAAGTAATAAGTGCGGTTTCTTTTGTAAAATCCCTTGTCGGGAAAGAAGCCCTAAAAAGAGGAGGGGAAGGAACGCAACTGGTTTTTCCCATGCGTTCTGCTCTTGGGCACGGAGAATTTGTTAAAGGTATTTTGAAAGTCATCGCCCCGAGAACCAGGGTGGTGTTTCTTGTGACACCGCAGCACACTTATCTTTCAAGCGTTCCATTCAAGGATGCAAATAATCGGGCGATAAAAAAACGGGCGCTTGAGAATCTTTCGGGGCATGTGAGAAAATCAATACGCCCAGGAATGAAAACTGTAATTGTTGATGACGCTGATTCTGGCGGAACTTTTCGCGCGGTGACAAAGTCCATGAGAAGCATGGGGCTTATTGGCGCTGGGAAGGGAGTGGAACTAGAAAGCACTCTTCCTTTGGGCGATTTTGTTTTGGATTATTACCATACTGATACTGGCGAATACCGAAGAAGGCTCACTTTAGGTTGGGAAAAAGACTTTGAAGGCAAATCTGCGATGGACCAAGGCAACTGGGAAAGATACCAGAGAAAACTAGGGGTGTACAAAGGAGCCCCAATTCCAACACGGCCCTTAACAAGAGACTCAAACCAAAGGAGAAGAATGCTGTTCAATTTGGGCGTTGCTGTTGCGAACGAATACTTGGCAATGAGAAAGAAATAATCTTTGTTAGCGTTTAGTTGTCTTCTTGTAATCAAAGTATGAATAAGCTACTGTCGCGATGGCTGAAATCATTATCGGAAAAAAGATGAAGAAGAATGCGAACTGGGGCAAAAGCGCACCAATAGCTATAATTCCCGCGCTCAGTTTGAAAGCCTTCCCTCCGAATGCATGAGTGTTATCCCAAACCTCTTCGCTATGAAGAGTCCAAGGAGTTCGAATTCCAATAAAGTAATTCTTCTTCGCGTGGGATATTAAGTTTCCTATGGAGAAAAATAGAATTGCAAGCGCTAATGCTATCGCCTGATTGAAATCCACCAAAACCCCTAAATTCCAAAGGAGAATTAGTGCTTGCAAAAATAAAAAGAAAGTGATAAAGTTAATCATGAACAACTCGTAATGCTCGCTGAACTTCTCAATGTTTTTCTGCAAGGGGTCAAGCTTTGGAATGAAATATAAAGCGACTGCAATTATTGCGGTAAGGGCGGGCAAGAGATATGCGCTAGTTTCTTTTGGCATGAAACCATTCGCTTCGCCGCTCAAACCCCAAGGAGAAGCCATCTGTGCCGGAAGCTGGGGGTAGAAGAGGAATGTCATTATGAATGAAAGAAGCACAAGAAACACCATCGTGAAGAATCTGATGCTTTTCTTTATGTCCTTCTTCTTTGGAAGTTCTTTTTGTTTCTTTTTTGGCATGCGATAGAAAGGGAGTAAGTGTTATTTAAGGATTTAGCCAAGTCATTTGGGGGCGAGGGGTTATTGTCCTTTCGCGCCCAAACATTATTAAGGGTGCGAGGAGTAGTTTTTGTTATGCACCATATAATCGTTGGCCCGCGGAGAAAACCTAGACAAACAAGCCTGGGAAAGTACGAGAGAAAGGCGAAGGAAAGATTTGTTTTCAAGGTCAATGAAAGCCTTATTGGAGAAATCAAGAACCAGCAGGAAAAAGAAATTCTTTCGGAAATTTTTTTAAAAAAAGTTCCTGTTAGCGAAGCAATCCGATTGTTCTCTGAGCGATATAGGGTTCCTCATGAAGAAGCAAGGGCGGTATATGATAGGGCATATCAGAGCGCAAGGATGAAGGCTAAAGAGATGCCTCAAAACATAGTGAAAAGAACAATTGTACGAAAGAGCGAAGCGGTAAATTGGGAAAATCCTACTGGCGGACAATTAAGGAGATTTCGGGCTGATGTGATAAAGACATTTGACAGAAAATTGCCTCAAATAGAGCGAAACCACAGAATGTTAAGAGAATACGCGAAAGGAGAAAACGTATCCCGAATCGCGAGAAATGAAGGTCTTGCAGTAGGAACGGCCCACGTTCTCATAACGCAGGCGCTAAAAACTAATCCTTCAGTTCGAGACCAAAGAAAGCAGGCAAAAGCGGGACTCAAAGGGGTTGTTCAAGAAATAAGGGCGGCTAATCCAGGGCCAAAACAGGAAAGAGTTTTGTCCCCGCAATTTTCTGAGAAAAAAAGAGGCGTTGAACAAAGAAAACTTTTAAGGCTCCTAAAAAACAGGGGCGTGTCAATGGCATACGCCCAAGGAGCAACCACTCCAACAATAGCGGAACAATTCAACATGACAAAAGCAAATGTGAGCCAAAAAATAGTTGCAATGCGAAAAGAACAGCCCGATCTAATTGAGCAAAGAAAAAGTGCAAAAGCCAAGCAAAGGCCGCTAAAGAAAGAAAGATTTTTGCGAGAAAATAAAGGTAATGAAGCGAAAAGAGGGGTTGTTCAAAGAAAACTTATCCGAACGCTAAAGAATATCGGCGTAGCAAAAGGCTATGCTCAAGGCGAAAAACTTGGCGATATTGCCCAATCATTCAACATGACAAAAGCGAACGTTAACCAAAAACTAGTGGCGATGCGAAAAGAGATGCCTGGACTTACCGAACAAAGAACCAACTCAAAAACTGCGAGAAAAGCTCTTCCAAGACAAAGAGCAATAACCGGCGCGAGAGTCGCTCTTGATTCGCAAAAGGCTCAAAGAAACGCGCAAAAAGAAGAAAGAAACAGGCTCATACTTGAACAATATTTGTCCGGGGCAAGAATAAAGTCCCTCGGAAACGGTTTTGGGATTGCTCCAAATCTTAATTGGGCTTCAGCTTATGGAATTGTAAAAAGAGCAATCAAAGAGAATCCTTCCCTTCTCGGAGTAAGGCAAAAGGCTTTGGAAACAATCAAACTTACTCGATCAAAAAAAGTCCCCCAACCAAAAACACCGTCAGGAACGCAGCGAAGAAGAACAAACTTTCCTGTTAGAAGCGATGAGTCCATACTAAGAGAAATCGAAAGGGACGCGCTATTCGCAAGGCTTGGAATCCAAGGGAACAAGAACGCGCCGGAATGGAGAAGAGAACTTATAAAAAAGATCCATGAAAAAATGCTGCGAAAAGAACGCGAAAACATCGACAATCCTTGGTAAAGCCCCTAATACCATTTTGCAAATGCGCCGTTTGATTGGCGAGTGAATCATTTTCTTAAAAAATAATTTAAAACCATATTGAACCTTCCGACCTTTGTGGGGCGCAATAATAGGGCTCATTGGCGCATTCCTCCTTTGGATGAACTTTGTCTGACAAAGCCAACCAAACTACTTTTGTCGCCGACACCAAACCTCCCCAACTTTTTTAAGTGCTTCAAGCGGAAGTTCTTCTATGGGCGAAAAGCTAATAAACCATAGCGAACTATATCTTGCTATGGCTAATGCAACTACTATCCAAGTCAGCGCTGAACTGAAAAAGACTCTTGAGAAAAGAAAGATTGTCGATGCAGAGTCCTATGAGGAAGTAATTTGGGATTTACTCGAGGACACCATGGAACTAAGCGAAGAAACCAAAAGGGATATTGCAAAATCCGAGGCAGATTTTAAAGCCGGCAGATTTATTACTCACGAGCAACTCAAAAAAGAACTTGGTCTTAAGTAGGTGCGCAAGATGACGTACCAAATAATCTATTCTGACGATGTCAAAAAACAAATTAAAAAGCTAGACAGGCAAGTCAGCGAAAGAATAATCTTGGTGATCGAAAGATGCAAAATCAACCCTTATTCGCACGTAACCAAAATAGTTGGAACTGATTACTTTAGGGCTAGAGCGGGCGACTGGCGAATAATTATGAAAATAGAGAATAATACCTTGATGATACTTGTAGTAAAAGTCGGCAAAAGGGAAAATGTTTATGCCAAGCGCTGAACAAGAAAGCCAAAATATAACGCAATTTATTGGACACTTTTCTTAACCTAACTTATTTAACTTCCAAATACAGTAATATTTCATGCTCAGGAGAAAAAAGGCTCGAAATCTTGCGGGACAGAAGGAGTTCGAATTCAACGCTCTGACGCCCCAGAACCGCCAGTATCTTAATGATACCCAAGTAAAGCTCTATGAAAGACAAATGAGGATAGGGGGCGCTCTCTCGCTTACACCGGAAAAAGTTTATTCAAATCCGGAACTTAGAAAAGAACTATTTGAAGTCCTCCCACAAAAAACAAGAATGGACGCGCTAAGAGGACTACTTAAAGGAAGAGCGTTTTTTGCGATGGGCAACGCGAAAAGAAAAAAGATATCTAGCCTTGCATTTGACGAAAAAAAAAGACAAGCGCTACTTGACAAAATCAATTCGCTCTCCGAAGAAGAGCTGGCAAACACTGTCATTGCGGCGCAAAAACTTACTGGCGGGAAGTTCGATTCGTTTGTGCTAAAGCTACTGAAAAAATAAAGAAGAACAGGGTGGCCTGCGGGATATATCTAAATAAACTCTTTTTTGGCTGATTTCTTAATCCATAAGCACAATTAAATATCACAAAAGCCATCTATTTGGCGGTGTTATCTTTTGAAAAGAGGCCTTGTGATTGGTGAACCATGTCTTAATGACTGCTCAAAAAAACCCATAAAAGTAGTGGGCGTAATGTGCTCAAAGCGCGAAGAATACGCTTGCGCAAAGGAAGATCCGATTAACCTCGAACTATTGAAGATAGCGCTAAGCGAAGCCGAAAAAGCGGGAGCGAAAATTGAGCTCATAGATCTTCGCCACTTACAGATAGGCGCATGCAAGGAATGCTATTCTACATGCCCTGCACAATGTAGATACGACGAAGAGAACAATCAATGCGACTGTTACACTCACAAGACTGATGGCGTTTTTGTTGATGACAACACTCTTCTGCCACTGGATGAAGCTTACGATAGGCTCCCAAAAAAAGACTTCTTTAAGGCCTACAATTCTCCGGGGGACTTTGTGAAAAAGGATGAGATGTGGAAAGTTTACAAAGCGCTCTACGAAGCCGACGGGATAATATTCTCGACAAGCACAAGCTACTACAGCCGACCTGCACTCCTGCAAAACATGTTCTCCCGTCTCTGCGCACTTGACGGCGGAGTCGAAAAGCTTTGGGGCGACGGAAAAAATCTCGAAAACTCAGTCAAATATGCTCTGAACAAAAAGGCGTTTTACAAACAGCGCCTCTACGGAAAGCACGTCGCATTCATCAACGTAAGCAAAGAAGGAGACTCTGTTTCGCCTGACCTGATGAAAGCCTGCACGATGATGGGAATGAAAATCTTGCCCTTGGGAGTCGCCTATGCGGTATCATGGTATGACGATTCAACGCACAGAAATGACAAAAAGAAAGTGCTCTCCGACAAGTACGCTCTAAATTTGACAAGAAGAATAGGGTCTGTAATGGTGCGCGAAATAAAAAGAAACGAAAGAATCTACGGAATTAAAAGCAAAACAACCTGATCCAAAAGGAAAGGATGTTGTTAGCGCTTGCAAAACCAAGCTTTGATCTCCAAAGACAACTAATCTTTTTTAGTTGAGGCCTTCCCTTACAATTAAATACTTTGGAAAAGTAAGTTCTTTATGCCTCAGCGAACAAGAACTGTGTTAGGACTCGGAGAAGGATTACGAACAAAGAAAGCGATTGATCTTGCATTAAAGCACAAAAAAACAAATTTTGTCGCGGTAGAGAAAATCAAAAGCGCCCAAATGAAACACTTTGAACACCTAAAAGAAAGGGTCCGAACTGCTTGAGTTTCTAAAAAACTGATTTATTTCGCATGACCTTTTAGAGGCGTTTCTTATTCTTCGCCACCGGCACCACACTTGCGAAACGGACTTAAGCCTAAAGAGGCAATTTTCTTCAAAAGGGCTTAAAGTTAAAAGCGCTTCTATGCATCAATTGATGCATTGGTGATGCATGAGTATGAGGACAACGCTGGATCTCAAAGGTGCTCCTGAAGCAATCCTTGGCAAAGCGATGGAATATGGGCTTGCGCGCTCAAAAACTGAAGCGATACGCATGAGCATATTCGCGCTCAATAAGGAATACGGGCTCATAAAGGATTTAGAGAAGGAACTCGTTGCAAAGAAGATAACTTCGGAAAAAGCCGAAATGAAGGCCAAAGGAAAAAAATACCTTTCCGAAGAAGACGCGCTCAAAAAATACAAGCCCCTTACTAGAAAAAAATAGGGCTCTTTGATGGAACTAAAAGAATGGCGACTTGCCTTCAAGCTGAAGTGGGACAGATATTTCTCGCGATTTGACAAACAAACGCAACGCCAAATACTCAAAAAACTCGAGCACATGAAGCAACCCCTCTTGGCAAGAGGCCTACACTCCTCGAACTTCCAAGTCGAAGAAATCGGCCAATACAGGATAGCCTTTTATCAGAACGACGAAAATCACACAAAAGAGATTCACTTCGTCGGAAACCACAAGCAGTACGAAAAATGGTACAAAAAGAGCTGATTTCAAAGACACCTTTTATGTCCTCACAATTAAATACTTCAAGAAAGTAGTTCTTTAATGGCACTAGCAAGAAAGCCCGTTATTTTAAGAAATTCCTCTAAAATGTTTTTCAAAAGAAGCCTAGTGAAACTTGACCTAACCTACCAACGCGAAAAAAGAGGGCGACTGTTTTGAGGCGAAGAAAAGCAAGAGAAATTCCTGGACAACTGGCCTTTAGTTTTCCTCCAAAGTACGCCCAAAAAGTGATGTTCCCTCGAAAGAAAGCGAACGTAGGAAAAGCAGGAGAAAAATGGGAAAACATGTTCTTCTCCCAATTGACTCCTGCGCAGATAGCGCAGAAAGAGGGAGTTCCTGTGAATCTTGTAGTGATGGCGCTCGGGCGAACTCTCGGAAGCACCCCTAAGGCGGATGAGCTCTTCAGGGGCGCGTGGGTGAGGACAGGAAAAGAGCATCCAACAATACAGCTCAGGGAAAGAGTCGCGAAGAAAACATTTGATGCAGCGAGAGCGATAGCGGACCTTATGCAAAAAGATAACAGCTATGGAAGCGTTCGGGCAAGAGTTGAAGGATATGCTGAACTTGTGAGAAAAAGGGAGCGAAGCCGAAAACTTGACGGGCTCACCGGACTAAAACTTAACTTAGCCGAAAGAAAGCCCACAAGGCTTGATGAGGTGGCAAAAGAATCATTGAAGTTTGTGATTGCATTTCCGCTCGATCCTTCTAAAGCCGATTTCTCAGGAAAAGTGAACAGCAAGGGCGTGGTGTACACAAAGCATCTTGCAGCATACCTTATTTCGAGAGGAATTATTTCAAGAAGGGTAGATGCCTCAAAGGCGATTGCGCTTCTTGTCGAGAAAGGAATACTCGAGCAATTGCCAGATGCGGGATTAAGAATATCTCAAAGCTATGTTGAGAAATAACACTATTTCTAGGACATGTTTTTCGGATTTGTATGGTGCTTGAATGATCAAATACTTCCCCACGGATTGTTTTTCATGGACCCTAGATCTTAGAAATCCGCCAACAATTAAATACTTCAAAGACAATTATTCTTTATGATTCAAAAAGAACCGGGTTTTAGGGTTGTTCCTGGAAAGAAGAACTCCGTTGACAAGATGGTGTTTGATGTTTGGATTACTTTCGGGTCGCGCGCGGATCCTTTCTTTTTCACTAGTCCCTTAGCAAGGGAAGCTATACAGAATTTCCCAAAGCATTCTCCCTTGCAGAGCACGAACATAGGCGAAGTGAGCTATTCTCTCCTGTCAGAGGAATATGCTGATGAAGTATATGGCAAAAGAGGGTCGAAGTTCAGGCAGGATTTTCGCGAAAAGCACGGCCTTGGGGACAAGCCGGCTTACATCTATGAATTCTTTCCCTACAATTCTCCGCTTGCAAGGCTGAGTCCTACTGCCGCCAACAAGGAAAGATCTTATTTCCGAAAAAGAGGGATAGCGCTCAACGTTGAAAGAATCGCGCTAAGAGAACTGCTCAAGGTTTCTCCGCGGGCAATGCTTGTGCCTTCGCTTTATATGACAGGGCCCAGAGTGAAACAGCTCAGAAGAAGAGGAATGGACATAACAGGCAGCAACCAAATACTTTCCGCAAGAAACGTGCTCGAAGTGCTAAACAAGCACAAAAAGGAATACAAAGTAGAGCATAGGATACCTACGCCTAAGAAAAGAATGGCTTTCGCTTTAAAAGCGAAAATGAAATTAAGAAGAAAACGCTGACTTTTATAAAAGATTAGGACTTTATTTACCAAAAGCGTCTTCGATTATTCTTTTAGCACGTACATAAACCTCATGCGCGTCCATGTGAGGGGCGGCAGAGCGTATATTTCCTGCCTCAAAAGCAACCATTTGAGTTTTATTTAATCCATGTGTTTGAGCCCATTCCCTTAGTGCCACCCTATGAGATCTTCGAGCTTGTCTCGCATACATTTCATTTGTTTGTGCAGTGGTCAACAAAGCACGTCTCTTACTAACCAATCTCGCGGGAGAAGGCTTTGCTTTTTTATAAGGGACTTTACCTTGGTTAAACACATGCATAAAAGCACCAATTCTATTGTTGCATAAACACTATTTAAATATATCCTCAATTTAAACAATTTAATGCCCGCTCAGGGATTTAGAACCAGACTCATATTACAAAATTTTACGCTGAAGACAAGCAAAGGTTAAAACAACCTGCAAGACAGCGTCATGTTGAAATTTTAGAATCGGGGTAAATTAAGCTTTTTGTAATACTTCTTTTAGATTCTGAAGTTCACATAACTCTTTTATTTCAAAATCGGCGTTGCCTTTTGGTTCATTTTTTTTATTTAAGAAAACAGTTTTCATTCCAAAAAGCGCTTTACACAAAATCAAGCAACGCATAGGGATGGATGTCTCCAAAAACGCTTTTAGAAACGTCAAGCATGCAAAACAGTTCTTTGAAGAACTTGGATTCAAAGTCACCGTTCACTCCCCAAAAGAAATACAGGATGAACTGGTTACCCCGAAGCTATTCAAACTCAGCAAGCAAAAAGCGGTGAAAATGCTTGACTTTGTTGTGTTTGAAATGCGTGCAAAGTGAGTTCACCGGCACCGAACCTACTTAATTCTTCTTAAGCGCTTAACAAAAACTCTTGAAAAAGGAGCTTTAGCGAAGGTGCTAGGAATACAAAAAAGACTTACCTGAACATCAGGAATATGTTGAAGAAGAATAATATTATTGTGTCAACGAAATTATTTGCTGTTACTATGATGTTCCCTGCCTTCATCTGGACAACGACTTCGGTTGAAGGATCTGTTGAGTTGGCTAACGCGGTTAGTGCGGCTGGCTTAACATTGACTGTGTAATTGGCGTTTGGCAAATCGCTTCCGGTTGTGATGCTTGTTACGGTGCTATTTTGGATTACTACTCCATAATGGGTTCCTGTGGATTCATCAATAACATTTACAGTTGAATTCCCTAGTATTCCTAGCGCGTTTAACACCTGGGTTTGAGTTGTGCTTGCGACTTCTACTCCTCCGGAGCATTCAACAAACATTGCCCTGAATTGGGTTCCTATTTCAGTATCACAATCAATATTTACATTGCATGCAGGGCATACTGCACAGGTATTGTAAGTGTTCTCGCATGCGAGGTCTTTTTGCGGTGCGCCGTTGCAGTAATATGGCGACTTGCTTCCGTTAACACTGTTGCTGACCACGCTTGCGGTCGGATAAAAGTAAGTACATACACTTGTGCTTGTTGCCGTGTAGCCGACACACTGCTTTCCTAAATTCTGACAAACCTCTGTTCCGGTGTCTCCGGCCGAGTCATCCGACTTCACAATATAATAGTTTTTTCCGTTAAGGGAATATGAGTCAGTTGAAATTGTGGTTGTAGTAGTGGTATTGGTTCCAGTGCTAGTGCTGCCTGTTGTTCCAGTACTTCCTGTCGAGGATGAATTATAAAAGTAAACTCCAGCTTCGGAAGCGATACTGGCGGAGGGAACCCCTGCGCATGTAGCCAATTGAGCGCTCGTTGTTGAATAACATGGAGCACTTGCTACACAATTAGTCGCTTCCCATTTATTGCATCCCGAGCTTTGCGAATCCGGCACGCATTTCTGATAAGCATAAGCACTCGCACAACTTATTTGATTAAGTTCACAATCATTATAGCTGCAGGAGCCGGACGTAGTCGAACTGCTTGCTCCAACCAGAGTTGGACCTGATACAAAATAAGTGGAGTTACTGCATCTTATTGAGCTTGTGGAGCCAGAGTAATTGTTAAGTTGGCAAACTATCTGCCCGTTTGCGGCAGGAGAATTATTAGTGCAGCTGGCGGCTACGGCAGGATTGTTCACAACCGGTCCCGGACCCGCTGTATAGCAAAATGTGTTCCCTGCGTTAACTGCATTACAGTTGACCTGCCCCGCATTTTTAAAAACGCATTGATAAGTCGCTGCTGAAGCGAAGCTGACAAGAACCAAGACAAACAATACTACTACAAGAACTCTAAACCCTGCAACCATAATCTGTATAGGATTAGCGCTTAAAGGCTTTTTAATATATGGGTGCCTGTGCAGGAACTCAGAATATCTTAGAATATAATAGTTCCAATATCTGGAATAAGTCCGCTCTTCGAAATGCTGCTGACACATTAACCGACGCAAGCCCACTCAGAATTAAATACTCTTGGGACACTCATTTTAGAAGAGGGGTTATGGATGAAGAATTATTCTGTAAAAACCGTTGAGGATTACATTGCAAATGCTCCTAAAGAAGCCCAAGCCAAGTTAAAAGAAGTGAGGGCTGTAACAAAATCGGCTGTGCCAAAAGCGGAAGAAAAAATAAGTTGGGGCGTTCCATTCTACAGATATCACGGCGCCCTTGCTGGATTTGCATCATTTAAGAGCCACGTCAGTTTTGGGCTTGGCTTAGCAGGACTTGAAAATAAAGACCGCGAAATGCTTGAAAAAAAAGGATATGTGACTGGAAAGAAAATTATACAAATAAGGTTTGACCAAAAAGTGCCGAGTGCTGTGATTAAGCGAATCCTAAAAGCGCAAGCTAAGATGAATGAATCTAGCGTACTAAAAAAGAACAAGTGCTAGACTGCTTCGGCGCCAAACATCCAGAACTTACTTAAACAAAAAGAATAGCGGCTTTGTATGCTTCCAAAAGGTACTTTTTCTTTTACCCAAAACCTTTTAAAATATACTTACATATACATATGTATAGGTGGTTATATGTATAGTACTGTTAGGGTTGCTCTTGAAACAAAGGAAAAACTTGAAGCCCTCAAAGAATACAAAAGAGAGAGCTTTGACGAGGTCTTAAATAGACTAATAGATATTGCTCCTAAAGTTAAGAATGAACTTGTCAGCGAACTCGTAAAAGATGCTGAAAAATATGATAAGAAAGCCGCCAAGCGCTATTCGGCAGTAAGCGAGTTTCGAAAAGAACTAGAAGGTCGTTAAATGCCTTTCGCTTTCGATCGATCGGAAGAATTGGCTGATACTCTTGCAAAAATCAGCAAAAAACACAGGCCACTCTACGAAGCGGTGCTCAAAAAAATGGAAGAAATAATATTGCGCGACCACAAAACTATAGATTATTACAAAAACCTCCGAAACGACCTCTCGGACTTCAAAAGAGTTCATGTGTACAAGCACTACGTTCTTTTCTTCAAAGTTTACAAGGGAAAGAATTTGATTTATTTCCAGAAACTATGCCACCATGACGAAGCATACTAAAATCGCACAGAAAGCTAGATAATTTGTTTGATGGTATATTTTGTTGATTGGCATGCAAATACGAAAAGCTACTTTGGCAGATTTTGACTCTTTTTTTAATATAATACTTGCTTGCAAGGAAGACATGAAAGCAAAAGGGGCGGAACAGTGGCCAAGCCACCATCCGTCAAAAGAAAGGGTGCTTGACGGGATAAAGAAAGGCGAACACTTCGTAGCCCTTCAAAACAACGCCATCGTCGGCGGAGTACGACTCAATCACACGCCCGACGACCAGTACGCGCTCGTAAAGTGGGGCATTAAGGACGAAAAACCATTAATTGTCCATCAGCTCGCAGTCGACCCGAAACTGCAAGGAAAAGGAATAGCCAAAGAACTGATGGCTTTTGCAGAAGAATACGCAAAAAAAGAAGGGTCAAAGAGTGTAAGGCTTGACACATACTCAAAAAACACTCCTTCAAACAACTTCTACAAAAAGCTCGGCTACGAATTTGTTGGAACAATCATGATGCCTCAATACATGCCCGGAAAATACAACTGCTACGAAAAAATGATTTGATTACAAGTAATTACCTTGCCAGCAACTAACCCTTTTGTCTTGCCGGCACCAAACCCTCAAAACTAATTTAAGCGCTTTAAGCAAAGTTCTTTTTGTGGATGCCTCGAAAAACTTTTTGAAGATTGCTAAAAAGGAACTATTATATAGTTCGCTATGCATTGACTATATACAAGCTATTGGTGGTTTTTTGGAAGATGTTACTACGATCCAAGTTTCAAAAAAAGTCGTTGCCGAATTAAAAGGGGTAAAGCAATACCCTAGGCAGACCTACACTGAACTGATCCTTGAGATGTCAAAAACATTCAAGGCCGTACAGATGCAAAAAAACCAGTATGACGAATTTTTGCACAAGGTGCAGCAGCAGAAGATGAAAGAGCTTTGGGATAACAAAGCCGACGAAGCATGGGAAAAGGCTTGAAATTGGTGAAAAAATGTTTAACTCCGGCGACGTTATTTTGGCGAACGTGCAGTTTGCTGACTCTTTTGAAATAAAAAAGAGACCTTGCGTAGTGCTTTTTGAAGAACTAGGAAACATTGTGGTTATGGGTGTGACAAGTAACCCGGGGATGAGTGGAATCTCATTGACTAAAAAAGAGGGCGCAATCAAGGACAGCGTGATTAAGACAAACTATATCTTTACTGTGGGCGAAATGCTTGTCGAAAAGAAACTCTTCGAACTCAGCGCTGAAAAGAAAAAAATTGTTTATGACGAACTGACTAGAAAACTAGGCAAATTAAAACACTAATTCTTAG
>ERZ1292640.23-Hain-H43-02um-R1-23-length-154642-cov-15_pt1 | contig 154642 bp, 153 predicted proteins | sample MGYA00564404_ERZ1292640 | MGnify/ENA primary metagenome ERZ1292640 (study PRJEB36523, sample SAMEA6512636) | groundwater metagenome | collected 2019-01-08 | study: AquaDiva: Metagenomics assemblies of 32 groundwater samples
TACTCAAGAATAACAATAAAAGAGATAAATTATTTTCGCTCACGGGACTATCACCTCCTATGGTATTGCTTTCCAGCAACTTAAGCTAATAACTTATTTTTTGACTCTTCTTTAAATAAATAAAAATTGTCATCTTACAACCCCGTTCTCTTGCGAGAACGGTTTGGGCTTCTTCCTTTTCGCTCGCCGCTACTAAGGAAATACATATTTGTCTCTACTCCTCCTGGTACTGAGATGTTTCACTTCCCAGGGTGCGCTCTTTTATCATAAAGATAAAAATTGTCCGATTTAAATCGGACAGGGTTTCCCCATTCGGAAATCTCCGGATCAAAGGTTGCTAAGCACCTCCCCGAAGCTTATCGCAGCAACGCCACGTCCTTCATCGCCTCTTAAAGTCAAGGCATCCACCGTACGCCCTTAAATTTCCTGTTAAGAAATTTGAAAACCACAAATCCAACATTACATTGGAATAAAACAATTCTTTTTTATCTGATTATCTTATCTAGACCGCTCTAGTAATCAAACATAAAAAAAATTCTCTGTCTGGACACAAAAGACCCTTCTATAAATGCCCGACAGATTTTTAATTTTCAAAGTGTCATTCGTCCTGATTTTTCCACAAAAAAACCGCCTTTTAGGCGGCTAACAGACAAAAGAAAGTCTGCTTATTAGCGCCGCCTTTTTAAACTGTTTCTTGTGATATTCATACTGATTAAAAGAGTATAAACTATCATCAAAAGGAAGTCAATAACTAACAAAGGGATAACCTGTGATTTGACTGCTTATTTATAATCTATTCCATTCGCTTGTTAATATGCCAGCTTGACGTAAAATTTCAGAAAGTAAACTTTTGGATATGTCGCCTTTGTGTGGGTTAGGAACTCTTAATTTTAAATTACCTTTTATCATAAACATATGACGTCCACCAGAATAAGGTCCAAAAAATCCAAAAGAGTTTAAATTTTTAATCAACTTTTTTACTGAAATAGGCTTAGGCATTTTTCAACAAAGAGCTAGTGGATGGAAAACGAAATCCGGGTATTTTTTTATCTGACTTTATGGACAAAACTAACCAATCCTCAAGTACTTCTTGAAGTTCTTTTCTACAATCTTCTAAGGTTTTAGCATTAGCCCAAATCCCCTTAATATCTGGTATTTCGCCAAAATAAGTTTTATCTTCTAAAAGCTTATATTTTGCTATATGTAATTTTTTACCTATAAAATCTGTTAACATACTACTTAATATACCACAAATGCGCAAAAACTAAAAAAGATGTCAACCAGAGTGAACTGGGGACATCTTTTTTGCAAGAAAACTATAAGAAATTATCTTGAGAAATTTTATAAATTAGCCACGAACTTCTTCACCAAGTTTATCAATGAATCGTCCAGCTGCATCTTTAGCACCCAAACCAAAAGCTAAAGCACCAGCCAAAGCTAACATTGCGACTATTCCTGAGAAAAGAATACTCATATAGTCACCTAGTCCTAGTTTTCCAAGCGCAATAATAATTGCAAATATCCAAACAGCATACTTTGCAACTGTTGCAAACATATTTGCTGCCCTTAAACCCATAGCTTTTGCTGTAGCCAACACTGCTTTTGAAAGACCTTCAGAAACAACTGCGGCAATAATTAAAACAAAAGCGGCAATCACAACCTGAGGCAAGAATCCAAGAACGCTACTTCCTAAGAAAGAAGAAACGTCACTCAAGCCAACTAAATTAAGGGAAGGAAGAAGAAAGACGATTATAACAAACCATCTTACTACTTGCCCAATAAAATATCCGGTATTAAGATTTACACCAGCTTTTCTAAAGAAATTTTCTGCTCCAATAGCTTTGAAAAGACTGTCTATCTTAAGACTAGTAAATATTTGTTCAATTGCTTTAGCAATCAAAGAACCCAAAAACCAACCTATTATAAAAAATACAATTGCGACCACAAGCCTTGGAGTAAACTGCACAAAACCAAACCACAAACCTTGAAGTGATGCATTAAAAACGTCACCCCATGAAAGCCAAATGTTACTCATAAATTTATTTCGCCTCTTCGACGAATCAGCCGATGAGGCTGAAATTACTAATAAAATACTCTACTAAGTTTCGACCTTATTAAAGTCCTATTTATATTATACCAGTTTTTAAATTTTCCTTAAGATTTATAAATAGACTGTGTGGATAACCCCCACACTTACTTTTAAAAATCCTTGAAAAATATAGCTTTAATTAAGATGAAAAACCTTAGCAGAAGTAAGTGTGGGGGATAACTCTTTTGCCTGCAAAACCACTTGGTGCGGGTAGTCTAATATATCTCGTACTAATTTATCATACATATTTAATCTATAAAGAAACTCTTTTGTCTCAAAAATAGCATAAATAAGCTCTATTCCCATCTCTGCTTCAATTTTTTTAATTCCCTCTTCTATTTTATTTCGTTTCATTTTATCTCCAACAATAAGTAAATCTACTCGACTATCATGATTTTTAATAAAAATGCCAGAAATTATGATAAGCTTAACTCTCCCAACTTTTTTAAAATTATTTAAAATAGTCTGCTTGCTTAAAGTATCTGACCTAAGTAATAGACTTTCAAATTCTTCGCCATATTTAAAAAGAGAATTAAAATACCATTCTGAAGAAATAGCGGAACGCTTTTTAATAAAACCAATTGAAGAGAGCAATTTAAGTTCTTTGCGAACAATTAGCGGACTCACTCGACTTCTTTTCATCACATCTTTTACAATAAAACCTTTACCTTTATTCAATAAAAAAAGACGCATTATTTTTACGCGCGCCGAATTGCCTAATATCTTCCCTAGAATTTCCATTTATGTATAATACTACATTTTTTATAATAAACAACACTAAAAAAACGGAAGCCTTGCTTCCGTTTTTTTAGTAGTATCTCGCTCAAGATTACTTTAACTCAACCTTGGCCACACATAAATTCTTGCTAGAATTTTGCGCAGCCCCCGCCTCAGCGCCGTCGCGCTTCTGGCCGAAAAATTGAACTATTTGAGTTCAATTTTTCCTCCTGCAGCTTCAATCTTTTTCTTTAAATCTTCAGCTTCAGCTTTCTTCATTCCATCTTTCAAAGTTGAAGGAGCGGCATCAACTAAATCTTTCGCATCTTTAAGCCCAAGACCAAGCACTTCTTTGACAATTTTCATCACTGCAATTTTCTGTTCACCGGCAGACGCAAGAACGACACTAAATGTACTTTTCTCTTCAGCTACTTCTGCACTAGCTGCAGGACCAGCCACTGCAGCAGCTGCAGCCGATACTCCAAACTTTTCTTCGATTGCTTTCACCAAGTCATTGAGTTCCAAGACCGATGCGCTCTCGAGATCTTTCATAAATGAATCAAATTTTGACATATATTTATTTTAATTAATTAATAATATTATTTATTTTTTCTTAGCTACTTCGTTTACTGCAAGAGCCAAACGTTGCATCGGAGATTTAAGCAAGAACGCAATTTTGGAAAGTAAAACTTCCCTACTAGGTAATGTTCCTAATTCTATCATATAAGAACTATTAACAAATTTACCTCCAAAAATACCACCCAAGATACTAACTGCTCCTTTATGAGTTTTCTGGAAATTATATACTTCTCGCGGTGAAGAAATAGCATCTTTAGAATATGCGATAGCAACTTCTCCGGCAAGTTCTGGTATCTCTCCTTCCGCTTTGCCTTTGAGCGCGCGAGCGAGTAATGTTTTTCTGGAAACTTTGTAATTCACACCTTGATCTCGAAGGTTCTTTCGAAGTATTGTTTCATCACTGACTTTCAAACCATGAAAATTAACAAAGACTAAAGATTCGGAGTTTTTAATTGCTCCTTCCAATTCTTTGATCATTTCTGCTTTTTTTGATTTTTGTAACATAATTTTTTTTATCCTAAACAACAAAAACGGCTTTAGCCGTCAGAAATATCGACCCACTAAATAGGATTTACGCAAATAATTATTTGCACCTATTTTCTCTGCGGTATTTTTAATATAACATATATCTTCTACTTTGCAACCTGTTTTTGATTATTTGCATCAGTTGCCTGCACTGCATCCTTATCAAAATAATCTGTAGCCAAAAGCACAATTAGCCCCAAAATTATCATTGATGCAAAAATCGTAAAAATTTTAAAAAAATGCTTGGTGACCATAAGTTTATTATAACACCATATTATTTGTTGCAATAACTGTGGCAGGACTGACAGCTTGATTACCGGCAAGATCTTTAAAATTAGTGCTAGTAAATGTTATGCTCAGAGTTTCGCCTACTTTTATGTTTGTCGAAAGAGTTAAGATTATAATTCCACCAGTTAGTTTATGGACACTTGAAACGGTATGCCCTGTGACTGCAAACTCACTGTCAGTTGTGTTGACCGTAGTTCCATTAATATCTTTACTAAATGTGACTTCTATTATATTCGCTGATGTGACTTTTGCGGAAACAAGAACTGGTGGTGTTGTATCTGGGAGAGGATTCGGATCTGGAGCAATTAAAACTGTCACAACATAATTCTGAGTAGAGCCATCGGAAGCAGTAACTGTATAAGTAACTGGATTCGTAAAGTCTTGCGCCACACTTGTGTTCGGACTAATTAATGCTTTGTCTGAAATTGTAATAGTGGGCGCAAGAACTTTCACATCAGTACCAAAAGGAACAGTTAAAGAAATAGTATGATTAGTTTCATCAATAACATCAGTAACATCCGTGGTTAAGCTTGAAAAATTAAATGCTGTGATTGCTTTTGCAGAGTTCTTGTTTATTGGAGTAGAATTTGGGTCGGAAGAAATTTGAGATGGGTCATACACTTTATATGGTTGCAAGATCATTCTGTTCCCACCAGAATAACCAAGTGGAAACCAACCCGAAGCGCCAATCCAATTTCCGGAAGGAAAAGTTTGAAAATTATTAAACAAGTCGCCCCAACCCACCCACATATTGCTATCTACATTTGAAATATCCGTATGGACAGCATCAACGGTAACAGTATTGGAATTATACACAATAGTAGTCGTGTAACCGGCAGAATCCCATTGAATGTTCACATCGTAAATTCCATCACGGCCATTCTGCGGATTATTGTCTCGATCAATAGTATCTGTTCTCAAAATATCGCTCGATTCAAATCCCAGTAATGGATTATGAGTAAAAATACCTTTGATAAGAGGAGACGAAGTATAATAAACACCACTACCATAATGTTGCACTTTGAATTGCTGGTTTAAATAATGATCAACATAAACATCTCTCCAATCGTATACATTCGAACCATTGAAAGTCCAAACTTGCCAATCGTGACCGTCGCCGTTCCCCACGCCGAAAGAATATTTCGGAATATAAATATAAGTGGATGGGATTACTGAAAATTTCAAATGATTATTTTCCGGAATTTGCATATTGTCGCCCAAACTGTCTTTAGCCGTGAAATAATATTCGTAGTCGGCCGATCCGTATATGCTGTTAGGAGTAATATATAATTCGCCATTCGCAAAATTTCCATCGCTTAAAATATCCGATCCGGACGGAGTCTGGTACATGTTGATTTCCCGCACGGAAATTCCCGTGGATGCATTTATAATGTGGAGCGTTACATTTTGTGGCGCATTATTATTTGGATCCGTATATACAACTTGGAAAGCAAACGGAGTCAGATTCGCTCTTCCCCTCGATGGATCAATTCCGTCCCCCGCAAAAGGTCCGAAAGTCGGAAACGCAAGTGTTGGAATCGTTGGCGCAGATTGATTTTTGTAAACCGGATAAGGTTGCAACATCATGCTGTTGCCGCCAGTGCGATTGAGCGGCGAATTTGGAACAATACCTTGCCAACTTCCAACCGGAAAAATTTGAAAATTAAGATTATTAAAAGCGCTATTCCAGCCCACCCACAAATCATTATTCATATTCGCAACATCCGTATGCCCGGTAGAATCAACCACAGAACCATGGGAAATAGTATAAGTATATCCAGTAGAGTCCCATTGCAGAGACACATCATAAGTCATTCCATTCATATTATTTTGTGGATTGTTTTCTAAACTGGAAACAATCATATCGGCCAGTTCAAATCCCTGCTCTGGATCGTGATTAAAAATTCCTCTTTGCAAGCACTGCGAACACCAATACCCTCCGGGATAAGTTTGGATTTTAAATTGCTCGCGCAAGTAATTGTCCACATAAGTATCCGACCAATCGTAAACATTGGAACCGTTAAAATTCCAAACTTGCCAGTCGCGACCGTCGCCGTTGTCGGCGCCAAAACTGTATTTGGGAATATAAACAAAAGACGAAACTTTGACATCACGAGATAATGTACTGGTATTCCCCGCAAGGTCAGTAGTTGTATAGGTGATAGTGTAAACACCAATTTTCTTGGTGTTTACACTGCCGATTGCATTTACGGAAATTGGTCCGTCCACATCATCGATAGCCGTCGCTCCGGCATCAGAATAATTAGAACCAAGCATAACTGTTTCCGGATTATTTCCTAAAGCGGTGATAACAGGCGCAGTAATATCAGGAATTGAAAGGGGTGCCACCACATGAACTAATCTAATAATTTGTGTGGCAGAATTTCCCACTGCATCTTTTACATTATATGTAATTGTATAGTCGCCGATTATGTTAACATTCACAGGATTTACTGTAATAATATTTGCAGTAATATCTCCGTCGACATCATCAAGAGCTGTAGCGCCAGCATCAACGTAAGTAGTACCTTTTATAATATTAAAAGGATTATCGCCGATGATAGTAATGACTGGAGAAACTTTATCTACTGGTGGAATAACAGGAATGATTTTTTCTTCGGCGGGTAGAATAGGATCTTCGACTAGAGTTTCTACTGGAGATGTTTCAGATTCTGTTTGTAATATTGGTGCTCCTCTTCCTCCGCCATTATGAACTACAATAGCAACACTTGCAGGAGTAATTGGGACAGTAGGAACAATATTAGGAACTGATACTACAATAGTATCAGGCGGAGGCGTAGCCTCCGCCTGATACTATTGTAGTATCAGGCGGAGGCGTAGCCTCCGCCGTCTTTACTTGTGGAGAAACATTTTCTTTTGCTGGTTCTGGTATATTATTTTGTGATGTATTTGCTGTGTTCGCTAATTGTTCTATAGTAAAAATTGCATTTGCGGAAATATTGGTAGCTAAATTTTTTGGGATGTTAAAAATTGACTTAGTAAAAGAAGAAACAGAATTAGCCACTGCACTCACTCCACTCAACACACCATTCCCAAATGCTGAAGCAATTTGATAAGAACCAACGATGGTATTAGTGACAACCGTTTTAGTAAAATTTGCTGTTGGATCAGCAACTGCAAAAGCTAAACCTTCTATTTTGTGAATCATAGAAAGTTCTGGAGGAGAAATACAAGGATCCCTAGAATCCTGTTCGTCGTTATTTTTTAATTTATCAAGCGAAGATTTTACATCAGAAACAATTCTATCTCCTTGATATTTTAAATACACTTTTGAAAAATCATGTCCATTATTATCATCGCCTCCACTTAGAGAAATATGAACATTTGTCGGTAGAATTTTTATAAAACGAGCTACCATAGTGGCAACAACATTATCCGTGTCAGAAGTTACATATTTTCCATCGCCAGCGACTTTATTTGCGGGACTTCCTACACCGTAAACACCGATTGACTGACTAGGAACTCCACCTTCTTTATCGGCAACTTTGTCATAAAAATTATTAGCATAGAAATTTCCCTGCGAATGAGCAACAAGTAAAAGTTTTTGAGTTGTAACTTTTTGGCTCGCATCATTCAGCATCTCAATAAGATCATAATCAGATTTTTGATCAAAAAATCCCTGCTTTACAGCATCAATCAAATCCCCTGCACCGGCAAGATGGGTGGGGTTGTAGAGATAATCTACAGTTAATGGTTCGTTATTGTAAGTTGGTAAAAAGTGATCTTTTAGACTGTCTTTATTTTGAATAGCGCCATCCTTATTGGTAAAAATCCCATTTATTGTTAATACAGTATAACCTTTTAAAGAACATAGCTCACTAGCTGAAACATTTTTAAAACAAAATGAAAACAACAAAACCATAACAAAAATAAACATTATTCTCTTTCTCATATAAAAAAATTATGAAACTTTAATTTGATAATTTTGAAACATCTATATCACACGTTTGATCTAAGTCTGAATAACTTCTTACATTTTCTAAAAAATTATTTCTTGAGTCTTTCCTCTCTTTTGTATTAAATTGCATATCTTTTACAAATGAACGCAATTTGTCACCGTCATTAAAATATTTATCCATAATTTTTTTATTATTATCATCTCTAAAAAGAACACTACCAACACACTGATATCCCCTACTTTGTTCCCTTACTACTTCTGTTGCCGTAATAGTATTCACTATCGGTTGCACTGTTTCCATCTGCAAAGCCAGCGCATACTGCAAAAGGACCGCTCTGGTTTTCGCAGAGTTGGGATATTCTTTAAAGACAGCAAGCTCTACATCATCTCGAATGCCGTTATTGTTTGCATCAATCCCCTGTACAGTCTGGTCGGCAAGCACGCCCGGATCTGGCGGAAGATTTTTACCCATTACATCATCGAGAGTTAATTTCGTTGCATGAATTTTCTCCACCTGCGCATTTGTCTTATCTAAATTAAAAAAATGCACGACTCTCACAGCCACCAAAATTAAATATAAACCAAGTAAAATTAAAAAAACCCACTTCATTATTTTAAAAATTCTGTGGGCGAATATTATTTTTATTTTTTCCATCACTCAATTATATAGAGTAAAAAATAAATTACAAAAAAATCTGTGGAAAACTTTTTTTCCCCTTCACCTGGTGAAGGGGAAATGATTATTCTTTATACTGCAACCAAGAAAAAATTTCTGAATCAAAATCTTTAATATTAGAAAAATAATCTGGAAAATTATTTATTTGTAAAATTTTGTTTTCTTTTCTTGAAATTCCACGATAATCATCGTAACTACTCCACTTATAAGCACCCAAATATTGCAAAGCTGTATTTATATCACCAACTCCTTCATCTTTCCATTTTGAGTTAATAAGTTTTATTGGATTAAGGTGTATATATGAAAAAAGATATTTCGCTTGATTATCATTATTTATATGAGTAGCTTTAAATGGTCTTTCAAAAAGAGCTCCTACTCTATTATATTTTCTATTAAAATATTTAGCATAACTCATGCAAAGTTTATGCATAAATAAGGTTATATTAGCATCTTTTTCACTTTCTTCCCCTTCACCAGGTGAAGGGGAAACTATATAAATATGAAAATGGTTTGGCATCAAAACCCAAGAGCCAATAGATATAAGCGTTTCCCCTCTTTCAAAATCCCAGGCATCAATTTTCTTATCTATGATATCATCACGGAAATTAATCTTTTTTCTTGAATTAGAAAGATATAATAATTTTACAAAATGATTCTTGTCTTCATTATTTAAAAAAATTTCTTGTTTACTATTGCCTCTATTGTAAACATAAAAAAATTCACCAGTAATCAAAGGAACTTTTCTGTATGTCATTAGTATAATATAACATTTCCCCTTCACCAGGTGAAGGGGAAACTAGTGGTAGCCGTTGAGGAGTAGGAAAATGACAAAAATGATCAGAATAACAACAGCAGAATGCCAAGAATCCCAGTGTGAATAGATGTTTCTTGCCTTTAAAAAACTAGAAAACTTTTTGGTGGCTTCAAAAAAGATAAGAACTGGCAAAATAGCTATCATCCACCAAATTTTGAATATGAGTTCAAACATATAGTGATTACTCTTTAATTAAGCAAAAACTTTGTTTTCTAATTTTTCTATTCTTTTGTCGTGAAGCATATCTGTGTCTGAGAGTTCTATCACATCTTCTTCTGTTTTTTTAATAGATTCATTGGTGTCTTCTTTAAAACTCTTAAATTCCGTACGAAAATCATATATATCTGTTTTAAGTTCTTGCTTTAAATTTAACAAATCTTCTTTCGTAGCCATATTATCTAATATATAAGCTGTATTCTTAGCTATAATATCAATAGATTTTGTATTATTATCAGTAGTTACAGATAAATTACCAATCAAATTAGCTAAATCTTTAATAGATTTTGTATTATTGTCAGTAGTTACAGATAAATTACCAATCAAATTAGCTAAATCTTTATTTGTTATTTCTTTTTCCATAAGATAAATTATACTAAACCTAAATTTTTAATGCAAATAAACAAAAAACCACCCTTCACCATAAAGCTCAGGGTGGTTTTTTGTTATGTTTTTTTAATTAGCTTCTGCGTTCATCTTTGCTTTTGTTTTCGCGCCAATGAGACCGTCAGCTACTAGACCATTATCTTTTTGCCATTTCTTGATGACGGCAATCGTCTTTGGACCTAGTTTACCGTCAACCGCTAAACCAAGAGCCAGTTTAGCATTCAAGAATCTTTGTAATTCCATAACCGCATTACCTTGACTTCCGTTCTTCAAGGTAACGGTGCCGAAGTTGTAGGTTCTGGATTGAGCGGCAGCGCTGACAACATTGCCGACACAAGATTTGCCACCAATGGTTGTGCTGAACCCAGTAATCCTATTGCCACAACCTGCAATCGCAACTTGCGCAACTGCACCCACACACAAAACTCCCGTAGAAGTATTATATTGATTTCCACCTGAACATCCACCTACTACTTCTACAACTGGAGTTACACAAGAATTAGTTGATGTATCTAAAACTTGTGGAAACGCACAAGTCACTAGAGTTACTACCGTAGGAGTAGGATTTGTAGTTATAGTTGTTGTAATTGTAGGTGCAGTTCCATGAGCAATGGAAACCTTACCCGTTCCTGCAAAATAAGTATTATCTTGATGAGCTGCAGTAGAACTAGTTGACCCCCAAGTACCAGTAGCTTTTGAAGCACCACCCAAACTTAATTTATCAGCAGTTGAATCACCAGTCAATGTGGCTACCGCTGTTCCACTTATAGCTAAATTATTAAGAACTGTGAAAACACCAATGGTTTTTACACCACTGCCACTTAATCCAAGATTGTAATAATTTACTAATGTAACTGTTTGCGCAGCACCGGTATAATTAAATGTGCCGACTGTGCTGGCAGCCAATTGAGTTGTGGCTGTAAGAGTAGCAGCGTTAGCATAATTAAAAGTACCAGTATTAGTAATTACTCCAGAAAATGTATGGGTACCAGTACTTATAGTAACGGTTCCGGCATTTCCTAAGGTAGTTGACAAGGTGACAGGGGTTACCGCGACTGATTCATTCCAGATACCACCACTACTTACAGTAACAGCTAGTGAGAAAACTTTAGTGCCAGTTAAACCAGAAAATAGTATTGTACCTCCACTATTAATTATCGTAGTACTTGAAGCAGTAAATACACTGGTTCCTACATCTAGAGTGCCAGTAACTGACAGAGCGCCTGTCGCGGTAAATGTATTTGCCCCTAAAAATAAAGTCCCGGTTGTAATAGTGGTTGTGCCAAGGGCGGTTGTCGTCCCAGTTAATGTTACCCCACCGGAAGTATTGGCAATAACAACATTATTATATGTTATATAAGCACCCATAGTCTGAGCAGCACCTCCGTTGAAAGTAATCGTGCCAGTACTATTAGACGTCAAGGTTCCAGTACTCGCTAGATTGCCTCCAATATTGATGTTGCTTGCCCCTGTGGAAGTAAGCTGAGCTCGAGCTACAATACCACTTGGGGTAATAGAGCCTGTGGTAGTGATGGTACCAGTACTTGCGCTGACAACAGAACTACCAGTAGAAGCACCTCCAACAATAGAAATACTGGCCGCAGAAAGTGTTCCCGCTCCGACTGCTACAGTCGAGCTACCTGCTCCTGAAGAACCAACTAGTGTAAGCGTACCGGAAAGAGTAAGAGAATTTGATGCACTAAACGTAAGACCGTTTGTTGCAGCGACTGGATCACTGATAGATACTGATGTTGCCGCAGCAGCTGTATCTACTGTTACTACATGAGCAGCACCGATAGTTACAGTATCACCTGCAACTGGAACAATTCCTCCCGTCCATGTACCCGTAGCACTCCAGTTACCTGTAGCTGCAGACGATATTGCTGCCGCTTCAACTTTGTTAGCACCAGAACCCAAAACCACGACCAAAGCCAAAACAGCTAGACTTAAAGAAAAAACTTTTTTAAATATTTTATTCATATATATTTTAATTACTTAATAAGATGGAGTTCGACTCCATATCTCAACTTCGCTCGGACATTATGAAAATGAATTTTCACATGCTCCTCACTTGTTGGGACAATTATAATAAAAAGACCTATGCTAATAAAATTAACACTATAATTATACAATTAAATAAAAACAATAACACTATTGTATATGTGGATAACTCTTCAACTATGCTCAGAGTAAACTTTTTTATAAAATACACAAACAAAAAACCACCCGGTAAAGGGTGGTTTTTTGTTTCAATTCTTTATTCGACCAAAGAAGAGAAAGTTTTTTGTTTACCTGCACACCTTTCAATTTTTGAAAGGTTGTGGAGGAATACTTTTTAAGGCGTATTAACCAGAGTCAAACTACAATTATGTAGCTGTTACGTATACTGAAGCGGTGTTGAAATTTGGAAGACCCCAAGTTTGAGCCTGAGCGCCCGTACCTGCATCATCCAATGCCCAATAAACCTGAGTGAGCTTTACTCCATTGTATCCTGCAGTTCCACCAACTGGAAGGTGTGAATATACAGTAAACGTTCGAGATGTACCAGCAAGAACGATGAAGTAAGTAGAACCATCAGTTCCACTAGTTGCAGTTGCTGACATTGGAGTAGAGTCTGCTAATGTTCCTCCTTTACCAGCAGTTATTACCGTCGCATTATTGTTGGTTGCGGTGGCAAGATCAACTGTTTTGTGGACATAGATAGCGCTACCTGCTGGAGCGGTCACAGTAAATGCTATCGAGTAGTCAGCAGAGATTGAACCGCTGGTATTCGTAGTGGTTGCTGTGGTTCCTCCCAATACAATACTAGGAGCGTATCGATAGAAGTATTGTTTATTTCCTGCTACTGTAATAGCTCCAGTGCTTGCGTCATTAGCAAATCCATTCGTAGTAGCTGTAACTAATGTTACAGTTGATAATAGATTATCACCTGCAACTACGAAGCTTGAAGCAACATGATTTACTTTAGCCCAGATTGACAATGTCTTTGTTGTGCCAGCAGGAATATCTACATTCAAACTAGCAAACGAGAAAGTAGCAGCTCCTGTTACAGAAGAAAGAACATTTGTTCCATCGCGAAGTTCAAATGAAGCAACAGCCTCTGAAACAGTAATGGTACCACCAGCTTTTGTTGATGTACCAGAAATTAATGAAACATTAATTGGTCCATCTGTAGCTTTAAGATCAACATCCAGCATCTTAACAGCAGTCAAAGTACCAGCAGTGGTACTAAGACCAGAAACTGACTGAGCTAATGGTGAAGTTCCAGCCAAAGTAGCTGTCAATGTACCAGTAGTTGCAGTAGAAGTACCAGAAAGGTTTATAGTACGATCTGGAGCTGCTGCAAGAGCATATGTATTTGAGAAACCAGCACCATCAGTTGCTCTTATTGAACTAGAATCAGCAACAGTAGCTGATGCACTAGCTTGTGTAAGAACTGGACGAGTAACATTTACTGTCAACACTTTAGTTGTTCCAACTGGAACTGTGACATTAAAGCCGTTGAACTGAACTTGCCATGCTGAACCAGCTGTTGTTTCTAGAACTGTGTCCGCAGAAAGAGCAACAGTTGCTAGAACTGTTGAACCATCCATTAGAGACATTGAACTAGCAGACAACCAAATACGAGTGTTAACATCTAACCATAGACGACTAACTTTCATATCAGAACCAGTAGCCTTAACTTTGATACCCATAACATTTTTAGTCTCTCCTTTGTTAACAACCGAACTGTCTGCAGGAGTAGCATCATAAGTTACGGTAACTGAACCTTCACCTGTTGAACTTACGACAACTGCACCAGAACATGAAGCTCCTGTTGTTGGACTAAATCCTGCTGTTGAAGAACAACCTGCTGGAAGACCTGCAGTACATGCAGCTCCTGTTACAGAATTAAATAATGCTCCACCTGTACAAGGACCAGTTGATGCTGGAATTGCTGTACAAGCTTGACCTGTTGTTAAACTGTATCCAGAAGCTGAAGAACAGCCTGCTGGGAAATTTCCAGAAACTGCGCCACCAGCAACTAAGACAGCATTTGATTTAGGACCGAATACTCCATCAGATACTAAACCACGACCTGCCTGCCAAGCCATAACGGAAGCCTTAGTCATAAGACCAAACTTTCCATCAGCTGTAGCTCCTACAATTGATTGTAAGCAAGAAACTTCTGTGCCTACTGAACCTACTCTTAATGTAGATGTGATTGAACAATCAGCTGCAGCAGTGTTGCTAACAGCAACAACTCCTACGAACATAACTGCAACAACTACAACTCCAAGAAGAAATTTTGATTTTAATAATTTACTCATAAATTTTTTCTAAATTTTTACGCCATTAATTAGTTTCGACAAAACTAAAAGCGTATTTTTCCTATCATTATTTTTTACCCGCCAATAAATTAATAATTGCTAATAATGGGGCGACTAAATAAATAATGAACAGAGACACTTTAAACTTCAGCCTTAAGCTGAAACACTGAAAACAATTATTTATCCTTCAAGAAATTCTCGGAGGACTATTTAGTTTTCAATGACCTTTCAATTTATTTTCACTAAACATTATTTGAGATTTTTTCGACGAAATCGCAAACAAGAATAAGGTGAAAACAAATACAAATTTATGAATACATAAATGCGCAAATGCGTACTTATGCAAACATAACAACATTATAATATATCTCTAAAAAATATAGCAATATATTATGTGGATAACTCGCCTGCCTATCGGTGGGCGGGGCTTTTAAACCAATATCCATGAATTTATCTTATCTTATTTTTAAATGAAATGCAACTCTGTGCCCCCACACCTGTGCCCCCACACTAGGTGAAGGGGAATTCCCCTTCACCTAGTGTGGGGGCAGTTTGCACTAATTTTTCAAAAAGTATTTGCTCCAACGTTTAGAACCCTCTCTATTAAGGACACCGTCTTTTACCATAGAAACAAGTTCTCTCTGGAGTGTCTTTTCACCGCAAGAGAGAAGTGACCCGCCAAAACTTTTTGCTCTGTCCTTTATGTCCTTTATTGTGGCATTTCCACCAATAGTTTTTATAATATTTATTATATCGTCACGTCTTTGTTTTTTTAAAATATCAAAATTTTGTAACCCATTAGATCTTGCCTCAGTGTTAATATTATCGGACAGAGCTTTCAGTAAAGTACTTCCCTTTTGAACTCCAATTCTAGTAGAAACACAATGTCCGATAGGATGTCCCTTAGGTGCTCTATCTACATAAGGCACTGCTGACATCTCTTCCGTAAAAAACTCAGAAAGATCCATTTGCCTATTGATAGTTTTAACCTCACCGATAGATTCTTTAACAGATTGATTTAATTCTAAAAACTCTTTTTTAAGAATGGAGCAATTCATTTCAGAAATAATATTTACAGCAGAAGCAATATCTAAAAAGGACATAATTTGATTTATTTTGTTACTTATGTCAAAGGGCATCTTTGACATAGATGTGTCCGATATAATTTCAGTGCCTAATGTCCTTAATTTATTTCTTAGTGGTTCATCTTGATCTATGATGTCCGTAACCATATAAAGCGCAGTAATAAGCTTATTAGTTTTTGTATAGGACCCCGAACCAAAGCCTACGGCTTGGTACGGGGCAGGCATATAAGATGTGTCTTTTATGATGTCTCTTTGAGAATTTTTGAGATTTTTTTCTTCCTTAAGCATTTGTCCATTATATACACACACGTACTTATTGCAAGTCCTTTATGGAAAAATTAAGAATTGTTTTTTAAATGCATTGCGCAGGCTGTCGAGCCGAGCATAGCAAATTTTTAACAAAAAATTATGTGCGCATTTTAAAAATAGATTCTTAGTTTTTCCATAGAAGCAGATGAAATAAATTTATGTTAAAATACTTGCATGGCAAAAAATGACAACAGTAAAAAGAATGGCGGAAATTTTAAGAATGATAAAAAAATATCAACAGGATTACAAACTCACACCAAGCACGGAATCATGGCAATTATTTTTTTTGTTCTGGCATTGTTTTTTTTAATGGCTTATGCGGGTGTGGCAGGAAAAGCCGGCATATTTATTTACGACATTTTCAAAATGCTTCTCGGCACTATCGGTTATTTTCTATTGCCAATTTTATTTATCTTACTCGGATATTCATTCATAAAATCAGAAATATTAAACATAGGATGGACACGCACAATAAGTGGAATAATGTTTTTACTTTCTGGTCTCGGAATAATAAACATAGCAGGTGGCACAGGCAATAATTCTGGTGGACTATTTGGAGAAATATTATCAACACCATTTGTCTCTCTTTTTGATATTTATGCAAGCTTTATTTTGCTCGGAGCAATTTTAATAATTTCAATTCTAATGATGCTTGATGTAAAGCCAAATTTCGCGCCATTTTTCATAAAAATTTGGTCTTTCTTTACAAAGAAAAAAGTGGGACCTATCTCTTTAAATGAAAATGAAATAAAAGAGGTGGAGAAATCTATTGAAGAAGATGAAGAAGAAGGAAAAGAAACTACTAAAGAGAAAGTAAAAAAAGCTCTGGGTATTAAAAAGAGTGAAGAGGAAGAAGAAGAAATTCCGATTAAAAAAATAAAAAGTGGATTAGGTTCTTATGTTCCTCCCCCACTCTCGCTCCTTGAAGAAGATCAAGGAAAACCAAATACTGGCGACATAAAAGCGAATGCAAATATTATCAAACGTACTTTAGCTAACTTCGGCATTGAAGTGGAAATGGATGAAATAACTATCGGACCAACAGTTACGCGTTATGCTCTGAAACCGGCCGAAGGGGTAAAACTTTCCCGCATCGTGGGCTTGCAAAATGACCTCGCTCTTTCACTTGCCGCGCACCCGATCCGCATAGAAGCGCCAATTCCTGGCAAATCTTTGGTGGGAATTGAAATTCCCAACAGATCAAAATCAATCGTCGGATTGGCAACTTTGCTGGCTGACGAAAAATTCCAAAATTCTTCGAAACCTTTAACTATTGCGCTCGGTCGAAATATTTCCGGCAAGGCTATTTTTGGTAATATGGTAAAAATGCCACATCTTCTCGTGGCTGGCACAACAGGTTCTGGAAAGTCTGTCACCATCCACTCTATAATTGCTTCCCTCTTGTATAGAAACGGACCAGACGATTTGAAACTTATCTTAATAGATCCTAAACGCGTAGAACTTACTCTTTATAATAATATTCCGCATTTACTCACACCGGTAATCACTGAAGCCAAGAAAACAATTCTCGCTTTGAAATGGGCAGCTAAAGAAATGGATCGTCGTTATGATATTTTAGAAGCAGAATCTGTGCGTGACATAGAATCCTATCATAAAAATGTTTGGAAAGAAGGAGTTAAAAAAACCCCCTCTAACTCCCCCTTATCAGGTGGAGAAAATAAAGAGGGGGTGGATCGTTTGCCATATATCGTTATTATTATAGACGAGCTAGCAGACATAATGAGTACTTATCCTAGAGAACTCGAAGCCGCAATCGTGCGCTTGGCGCAAATGTCTAGAGCAGTAGGCATACATTTAATACTCTCTACGCAACGCCCTGAGGTAAATATCATTACTGGTTTAATTAAAGCAAACATTCCTGCCCGAGTGGCACTTAAAGTATCTTCACAAATAGATTCACGTACAATACTGGACGCTGGAGGAGCAGAGAAACTTTTAGGCGCTGGTGATATGTTGTATTCTTCAGGTGACGCTCAACCAGAAAGACTGCAAAGCGCATTTATTTCCGAAAATGAAGTTAAAAAAGTTGTAAAATATCTAGCTGATGCATATAGAGATGAGGTCTCTGAAGAAATAACCCTTACTCCGGGGTCTGTATTAAACGATAAAAGTATTTTTGAAAGCTCTCTAGAAGATATAAATTCTAATGACGATGACGAAATGTATGAAGAAGCTCGTATTTGTGTAATGGAAGCTGGAAAAGCTTCAACTTCTTATCTTCAAAGAAAATTAAAGTTAGGATATGCGCGAGCGGCACGACTAATGGATAAATTGGAAGAACGCGGAGTCATCGGCCCCGGAGATGGCGCAAAACCCAGAGAAGTATTGGAAAAAATAGAACGTACAGAAAATGGAGAAAATATAATTTAAAAAAGGCAAGACCTAACATGTTAGGTCTTGCCTTTAATAAAAATGAACCAGAATACTAAAAAAATAATTAAAATAGGAGGCTTCTCTGTTTTTTTTATTTTTATTATTATTTATGCAATTTTTGGGTCTAAAGATTTAATCTTTGGGGTAAAAATTAAAAATGTAAATCTAGTGGATGGTGCTACGGTAACAGACAATATAATAAAACTGACTGGTAATGCAAAAAATGCAATAAATTTAACATTAGACGGACGGAAAATTTCAGTAGATGAGCAAGGCAACTTTAGTGAAATAATTGCGCTTCTTTCAGGATATAATATAATCAATATCAAAGCAGAAGATAAATTTGGCTATGTTGATGAAAAAAATTATAAAATAATGTATCTACAAAAATAATTTTTCTTTTTGAAAGGTCCTCGGTTCTCTGGGTCCCTATCCCAGCCAGACCATTTCAAAAAGTAAAATTATTTAAGTAGATTAAAAAAGTATGATAAAGAAAAAAGAGAAAAAAGAAGACAAGACTGTGGGTGGAGATGCTTCTGTGTTAAATGATACATTAAAAGCCATTCAAACAAAATTTGGAGAAGGTTCAATAATGAAATTTGGTAATGCGCCAAAAGTGGACATCAATGTCATACCGACTGGTTCTATTGGACTTGATATGGCGCTCGGTGTTGGAGGAATACCACGTGGAAGAATTATTGAAATTTTTGGTCCAGAATCTTCAGGTAAAACCACACTATCCCTCCATATCGTCGCTGAAGCGCAAAAAAAAGGAGGAATTTGCGCCTACATAGATGCTGAACACGCAATGGATCCAGATTATACAAAAAAACTGGGAGTAAATATAAATGACTTGCTGATTTCTCAACCAGACAATGGCGAGCAAGCGCTAGAGATCGTAGAGAGTTTGGTGCGAACGGGAAAAATTGATGTCATTGTAGTAGACTCCGTCGCCGCACTTACTCCTAAAGATGAAATAGAAGGTGATATGGGAGCATATCATGTCGGCAAGCAAGCACGCTTGATGTCGCAAGCCCTTCGTAAATTAACAGCCATTGTTGCCCGATCAAAGACCGTGGTTATTTTTATAAATCAAATCCGAATGCAAATCGGAGTAATGTTTGGCAACCCAGAAACTACTCCAGGAGGAAAAGCGTTAAAATTTTATACTTCAGTTCGGCTTGATATTCGAAAAATCGCTCAAATAAAAAAGGGAGAAGAAGTTGTGGGTTCACGTACTCGCGTCAAAGTCGTTAAAAATAAAGTAGCCGCGCCATTCAAGCAAACGGAATTTGATATTATTTATAACGAAGGTATTTCCAAAGAAGGAGAAATAATGGCTTTAGGAGAGAAATTTAAAATTATAGAAAAAAGCGGAAATTCATATTTTTACTTACCCGCCATAGCTTCAGCGAAGGCAGGTGTGACAGAGAGTTCGGAGAAAGTAAAATTAGGCGTAGGTTACGATGCTACTCGTAAATTCTTAAAAGAGGAAAAGAAAATTTCTGAACAAATCTTAAAAGAAATTAAAAAAAAGTTTGCCGAAGAAGCTTAAACTCGTTCGACATATTCTCCCGTTTCGGTATTTATTCGAATTATATCTCCTTCTCCTATAAACATTGGAGCATTCAAGGTTGCGCCATTTTCTAGAGTGATAATTTTATTGCCTCCTTTTGAGGTGTCTCCTCTAACAGCAGGCGGAGCTTCTTTTACAAAGAATTCCATTTTTATTGGCAAGATGACCTTAATAATCGTTTCTTCGTCGTCATTATCCCAAATTACAGCAGTCACATTTCCATTTTGTTTTAAAAATTTTCCCACAGTCCCGACCAATGCTTCACTGAGTTTGAATCTATTACTTTTGTCTTGTGGGTCGCAAAACCAATACTCACCTTTATTTTGATATAAAAATGTAATATCACGCTTTATAATATCTGCCTCATAAGCAGATTTAGAAACATGAAAAGTGGCAGGGAAAACTTTTCCTGATATTAAACTTCGTAATTTAACCTGATTTTGCGGTTTTCGCTGTTGAGTGCGAGCAACATGAGACTCTACTACTTCACACGGTTCATCATCGTGAATGATTATTTTCTTTTCGCGAATTTCACTATATTGAAGCTGAGGCATAACCTTATTTAACTACAAATGGGAGCAAGCCCATAAATCTAGCGTGTTTTATGGCAGAAGTTAAGGCGCGTTGATTTTTAGAAATCACACCGGTACGCTTGTGGCTCATTATTTTACCATTAGGATTTAAAAATTTCTTTAGAATTTCAATATCCTTGTAATCTATGTATTTTATATTGTTTGCTGAAAAATAATCTTGTTTCATATTGTTTTGTTCCCAAAGCCTTGCTTAGGGGAATCCCCTAAGCAAGGCTTTGGGGTCTAATAATTTAAAACGGAATATCTTCTGGGTTAATATCTTCTTCAGGATATTCTATGGAATCACTTTCGGCTCCTTCACTAGCTGGAGCTTTAGAGCCGGCGCTAGTCGTTCCGGCTGTACTCCCACTCTGACCTCCTTTAGGACCAAACTGCGTACGATCAGCAACTATTTCCGTACGATATTTTTTCTCCCCGCTTGTTTTATCATCCCAACTTCTCGTTTGCATTCTACCTTCAACCAATATAGAACTACCTTTTTTCATATATTGCGCAACTGTTTCTGCTTGGCGTCCAAAAACTACTATATTATGATAATCAGCGGATTCTTGACGAACGCCATTTTTATCTTTCCAAACACGATTGGTGGCAATAGAAAATGTGCAAACTTTTATACCTGAAGGGAGAGAGCGAAGTTCTGGGTCGCGTGTAAGATTTCCTATTAAAATTGCTTTATTTAAATACATATATTTTTTAATTAAACTGCTAGCATTGCATCTATTTCTTTATCAATCTCTTCTTTGTTTATAGGAACAGACATTTCATCATTTTTACTCTTTTCTGTCTTTATTTTTCTGTGCGCAAACTCTCCACGCACAAATCTTTTTACATTAATAGTATTTTCCTTAACTGTTTTTAATATTAAAAATCGAACAATATTAGGATCAAGATTAAGCTTCTTTTTTAATTTCAAAATTTTATCAGAATCCATTGTGAATTTAATCCAACCAAAATACGCTGTTTTAAATTTATTACGTATATTAGAGATAACTTTAACCATAGGGTAAGCAAGTGATAACATTCTTGGCATTTCATCAGAAATAACAATACCATCTAGTGACAAAACAAGCTCTTTTAAATTGCCAAAAGTAGCTGGTACTTCTTCTTCTAAAAGTGTAGGAACTAAAAGATAAGCAAGTTCATAAACTCTGGAATTCACTTCCTCTGATATTTCATTTTCTACTTCTTGCATTTTTTTATACTACCAAAAACTTTTTAAAAAGTAAAGACTCTCTTGGCATTTGCAAAAATAGTTTTCGCGACTTCCGCCTCTGGCAAATTTTTAATTTCAGCAATTTTCTTAACAATTTCTTTTACATAAACAGGTTCATTGCGCTTGCCACGATATGGCACAGGAGCTACGTATGGGGAATCAGTCTCCGACATAATCATATCAAGTGGTATATTCCTAATAACTTCATCATAATCATGCGTAAAAGTAATGACTCCAGTAAAAGATAGAGTAAAACCAAAATCCAAAAATGCTTTGGCGTCTTCCCAAGTTCCAGCAAAAAAATGAACATTGCCTTTTACTCCAGTAAATTCTTTTAAGATTTCTAAAACATCTTGATATGCATTCAAGCTAGAATCTTTTGGATTATTTCTAATATGCAACATAAGTGGCTTTTTAGTTTCTTGCGCTAAAGAAACATGTTCTCTAAAAGTTTTTTTCTGTTTTTCTATTGTATCTGTATTACAATGAAAATAATCTAAACCACACTCTCCTATGGCTACTACTTTTGGATCTTTTAAAAGTTCCCTATAAGCATCTTTATCAAATTCTTCAACCCTTGTCATAAAACCTTCACCACCGATTTCTTTATCATCATGATAAGACTCTTCAAGATGAATCGGATGCAGACCAACAATGGCAAAAACTCCTTCCTTATATTTATTAGCAATTTCCACTGCTCTTTTTGACGTACTAAACTGACTTCCAACATTTATTATCCAAGTGTTATTATCAAAGGCACGCTTAATAACCTTGTCTCTGTCATCATCAAAAGCCTTGAAATTCAAATGTGAATGTATGTCTATGTATTTAGGTTGCATAATTATTCTTTCCTTAAAAACAATGGTTTTTCTGGTTTTTTGTGTCCATTTAAACAAGAAAGAATTTTTTCTGATGTGTCAGGCATTACGGGCATTAACATCCACGCAATAAACGCTAATTGTTGGAATAAATTAGAGACAATTTTAATGGCTTCTTCTGGATTAGTTTTAAAAATTTTATATGGTTCTTTTTCTTGAATTGTCCTATCTAACTCTTGAATTTTAAACCAAATTTTATCCATATATTTTTTTATATCAAAAACATCCAATTCTTCAGCATGAGGAAACGAACCAGCCACTACTGTCCGCACCGCATAATTTTCCACCATGGTTAATATCCGTGAAGCTAAATTCCCTAATCCATTTGCAAGTCCAGAATTATAAGCTTCTTTAAATCTTTCCATGGTAAACGGACTATCTTCAAAAGAAGAAATCTCTCGCAAAAGAAAATAACGCAAAGCATCCGTGCCGTATTCTTTTACAATTTCATCTGGATTAATTACATTCCCAAGGGATTTAGACATTTTTATTCCGCCTTCACCGGTAATAAAACCATGATAAATAATGGTATCGGTGGTAGGTAATCCTGCAGACATCAGCATCCCTTGCCACATGACTGATTGAAATTTAACCATATCTTTGCCGGCGGTCTGGACAGTTTTTCCGTCAACCCAAAATTTTTCAAAAATTCCTTTACTGTCAGGCCACCCTAAGGTGGAAATATAATTTATGAAAGCGCCGAACCAAACATACATCACTTGCGTGTCGTCTCCTAGTATCGGGATACCCCAAGAAAAACGTTTCTTGTTGCGAGAAACTGAAAAATCCTCCATGCCGTCTTGCACAAAATCAATTGCCTCTTTTCGGCGCCATTCGGGAATTATTACTTGATCTCCAGCCAGATATTCTAAAAGCTGTTTTTTATAATTACTCAATCGGAAAAAATAGTTTTCTTCTTCAACCATTTCCGGTGTTTTGTTTGGGTGCAGCGAACACTTTCCGTCCATTAGGTCTTTCTCGGTAATAAATTTCTCGCAACCGACGCAATACAGACCTCTGTATATTTTTTTATAAATATCTCCTTTGGCATCACAAAGACGCCAAAATTCTTGGGATGCTTTTAAGTGTTGCGAACTAGTAGTTCTAATAAAATTATCCAAGGAAAGGTTTAAAACCTCTTTCAACTCCAAAAATTTTTGCGCATAAAAATCAACATATTCCTGCACATTTTTCCCTTCTTTTTGGCTAGCTTCCCAAATCTTTTGACCATATTCATCAGTGCCAGTGCTAAAAAAAACATCCTTCCCTAAGAGGCGTTGGTATCGAGCCAGAACATCCGACTGTACGAGTTCAAGGGCAAAACCAATATGTGGGTCTGCGTTTACATAGGGGATCGTTGTCGTAATATAGAAACTTTTTTTACTCATTTTTCGTTTTAGCTAAAATTTTATCTTTTTCAATATCACTTAAAAATTCCATTAAAATCACCGCTAAAGGAATAGCAAGAATCGCTCCCCAAATTCCACCTAATTCAAAACCAACAACAACAGCTAAAATAATAACAATTGGCGAAAGTCCAACAATTTTCTTTATAATTAGAGGAGTAAAAAGAAACACATCAAATTCATGAACAATAATATAAGCCATAGTTACCATAAAGGCGCTACCAAATCCATTGGAAATATAAGAAAAAGCAAAAGTTGGAATAAGAGCAACAAGAATACCATAAGGAACCATTTCAAAGATACCTGTGATGATAGCTAAAAGTAATGCGTATTCTATGCCCAAAAGAGAAAGTATTAAATAAATAAGAACTCCAACAACAAAACCTAAAAGCATTTGCCCTTTTACCCAAAGACCTATTTTTCGGCTTGAGCGCGTCCACAAGTCTACTATATAATCATCGTATTTAGCAGGAACAATAATGTAAAGAAAATTCTCTATTCCTCTTTCTTGTATTGAAAAATAAAAAGAAATAAGAATAATTAATACAAAATTAAAAATACTTCCGAAAGCCACTGAAAGAATTTGTATAAATCCGCCAGAAAGATTAAGCACGAAAGCTTTCGATACAGATAGAAGCGTAACAAGTGAAAAATTTCCTGAAAGAGATCCAACTATATCTTTAGCGCCAGAAAATGCTTCATTTTGGAAAAAATTAAAAAAAGAAACATTTGGAATATATGTTGAAAGAAAAGTAGAAAAATTATAAATTTCTGTTATCAAAAGTGGAGCAAAAAGATAAAACATTCCACCTAAAAAAAGAAGTGCTATAACATAAAAAACAACAATCCCAAAAATTCTATTCTTAATTCCTATTTTTTTAAAATGTGGAACAGCTGAATCAATAAAAGAAGCGATTACAATTGCCGTTAAAACTACTAAAACTAAATCCATTAAGAAATACAATAAAAATATAAAAATTGGCACCAGAAAAAATTTCACTATGGTGCTGGTGGATATAGAGATATGATTAAAATCACTTTTTTCTGGCATAAAAATATAATAGCATAAAACTGTCTTGATAAAAAATAAAAAGAAAGGGCCGAAGGAAAAGCGTCGGCTCTTCCTTCGGCCCTAAAAGACCTTGATTTTTACTTTCGGCAAATGTGCGAACTGTTCTTTTTTCGCCTTTGCCCGTTTTTTTAGGGTTACTACATACACTTCATCGAACCCTAATTCAAACGCTTTTAACAGGTCGTCGCCGTTTATCGGGCAAAGCACTGATCCCGCATACAAAATCGGCGAAACGACGACAACTCCTTTCCCGACAAATTTGTCTTGGAGTTTTTTCTCTTCATGTTCCAAGACATCCCTCATAATCATCCTCTCCTCCCATGTTTTTGTGACCCTGCGATTAAGTTCATCGTATTTTACGACATACCCAGCTTTTTCTAGGGCGGCACTGATCTTTGTTCCGCCTCCACAGATTACAACAACATAGTTGTCTTTTGCTTTTTTAACAACAAAATCAAAGAACTTTTGGCTGTCGGTTATATCGCCGGAGCCTTTGACTAAAATATTTTTCATCTAGAACCCTCCTTTTTAGTTGTAGTTTAGGAACATTTTTTTTAAATCTACTCTTTCCTCCAAGATAGTCAACTATAGAAAATTATTTAAAGTATAAATAATTTTTAAAAAACTATGCAAATGCCGGTAAACCAATAAGTTTTTTGCCTATCATAATTTTACCAAAATTTTTCTTGCCAAATCTTTCACTCGCGCCTATGATTTCAAGATAAAGTGGATTGCCCTTTTTGTCCAAGTCCAAAAAAATCAGAGGGGAAAGTTCCACAGTTTTATTAACTCCTCCTGTTTTAAACTCTATATTTAAAGCATCTGCTTCTTTATCGTAACTTATTTTCATATTATGTATATTATAACTTATCTATAGTTTTTGCAACCCAATGCATAGTCAAAACTATAATATATTCTTTTTTCCTTTTTATAATAACCATTAAATAATTTTTATTAAATTTCCTATATAATTCTTCCCTAAAATTATAAGTTGACCTGACTAAATTAGGATTTTTAATTGTTTCAAGTACAAACTGCTTGTTTATTTTTCTCTGTTCAAGTTTTATTGATGCATGTTTAGTAAAAATTATTAACATATCAGAATTTCAATATTTTCAAAAATTTAGCCTTTTCTGTGTGTTCCTTAAAAGGCCCAATGAGTGCTAGATTGAGCTTGTTGTTTTGAAAAATATCTTTGGCTAAGTATTGGATTTGAACTGCAGTAACTTTGCGAATTTCTTTAGCTTTTTCTTCAGCTGAAATTATTTCACGTTTTAAAAGCTCTTGCCCGCCATGAAAATTCGCAATATCGTCGCTTGATTCTAAGGAGAGCTTCATATTTCCTATCAAACATTCTTTTACTTTATTTAATTCTTCTTCGCTCACTTTAGAATTTTTTAATTTATTACATTCTTCCAAAACGGCCTTAAGCACTTCTTCTATTCTTTTATTGTCCACCCCGGCAGAAATTTGAAAAAATCCATGGTCGGTATAAGCATCATTATAAGCCCGAACATAATAACCAACGCCCATCTCCTCGCGAAGCTTTTGAAAAAGTCTAGAGCTCATTCCCCCGCCAAGCACCCCACCAAGCACTGAAAGAACAGCACTTTTTTTATTAAACAAATTTAAACTTCGCACTCCTAAAACAAAATGCGTCTGATCTGTCTTTTTAAAAGAAACTAGTACTTCCGGTTTTGCTTGCGCCTCTTTTACTTTTGCCTTTTTTATTTTCTTGCCTCTAGACACTTTTTCAAAAATTTTATTCACTTCATTCATCACCTGTTTCTCTGTCACCGCTCCAGATACAACTAAAACTGTAGCTTCTGGCAAATAATGTTCTTTTTTATATTTTACAAAATCATCATTCTTCATTTCTAAAATATTTTTCTTCTCACCAGCAATATTCCATCCCGCCGGCTGATCACCATAAAGCAATTTCATCATCAAATCTTGCACATGTCTTTGTGGCATATCTTCATACATATTTATTTCTTCTATAATTACACCCTTTTCTCTCTGCATTTCAATCTCTGGAAAAGTAGAATTAAGATATATATCAGACACAATATCAAAAATCTGACTGAAATGTTTAGCATCAGACTTGGCATAATATCCTGTATATTCTTGCGCCGTGAAAGCATTGTATTGACTACCAAGAGCGTCTAATTCTTTTGAAATATCAATAGCCTTCGGTCTTTTAATAGTCCCCTTGAAACACATATGCTCTAAAAAGTGCGAAATGCCATTCACTTTTTTTTCTTCATATTTTGAACCAGCTTCCACCAAAACCAAAACAGTCGCCGTCGGATTGTCTTTCATTGGCACCGTAATAACTCGCAGACCATTCTTTAAAACTTTTTTAGAGAATTTCATAAAATCTATTCTAGCATAAAAAATTATTTATAAATATCATAAAATATACGGCTATATTGACTTTTGTTTAAAATATGATAATCTACTGTTTAGATACAAATTTTTGTGCCCCTATAACTCAGATGGGAGAGAACTCCCGACAAGGGAGAGACAGTGGTTCAAATCCACTTAGGGGGACCAAAAACAATCGGGAGAAATCCTATTCACATATAAGCCCTTCTTTACCGAAGGGCTTTTTTATTTAGAGTGTGCTAAATTTATATCTTCTCTTTTATATAATTTTTTAAATCTGTCACTTTTACTCTCTCTTGCTTTCCTGTGTCACGGTCGCGGACAGTAACTGTGTCATCTGTCAGCGTATCAAAATCAACTACAATACAAAATGGCGTGCCAATTTCATCCTGGCGACGATAACGCTTACCAATATTACCATTGTCATCAAATTCACAAATAATTTCTTTACGAAGCATTTCAAAAACTTCTCGGGCTTTTGACACAAGCTCTGGCTTGTTTTTTAGAAGCGGAAAAACAGCGCATTTGATTGGAGAAAGTCTTGGATCAAGTTTTAGAAATACCCTAGTTTCACTTTCTTTTAATTCTTCTGTATAAGCGTTATCCAAAAACATTAAAAACAATCGAGCCAAGCCAACAGACGTCTCCATAATGTGTGGAATAAATCTTTCTTTACTTTCTTCATCATAATAATCTAGTGCGACGCCTGAAAATTTTGAATGTTGTGATAAATCCCAATCCCCTCGAGCATGAATGCCTTCTACTTCTTTAAAACTACCTCCAAAAAAATCAAAAGCATATTCGACATCGTAGGCCTCACTCGCATAGTGCGCTAATTTTTCATGTTTATACCATCTTATTTTTTCTTTTGGAATACCATATTTTAGATACCAATCCCATCGTGTTTTTTTCCAGTTTTCATACAATTCTTTTGTCTGTGACTTATGATGAAAATACTGCATTTCCATTTGTTCAAATTCCCGTGTTCTAAAGATAAATTGACGAGCAGCAACTTCATTTCTAAATGCTTTACCTACTTGCGCTATACCAAAAGGCAGCTTGGGGTGCAGAGAATCAAGAGTATTTTTATATTCTAAATAAATACCACCACAGGTTTCTGGTCTTAAATACATAACATTCTCTTCAGTTAAAACATCTACAGGTGAACCAAGGTTCGACTTAACCATGAGGGAAAAAGATCTTGCCGGGGTAAGATCTGCTGATTTACAATTTGGACAAATAAGCTTCTTCTCTGCTCTTAACTTATCAAGTTCTTTATTTAAAAAATCAAGAGGCATTTTATCAGCAACAATCCCAAAACTTTCCAAAATATGATCAGCTCGAAATCTTGATTTACAATTTTTACAGTCTATTTGTGGATCGTTAAATCCACCGACATGACCGGAAGCCACCCATGTTTGTGAATGCATAAATATTGCGCTGTCCAAACCATAAACATCATCGCGAAGTTGAACCATCTCTTTAATCCATGCATTTTTTATATTTTCTTTTAAAAGAGTTCCATAATGACCATAGTCATACACGCCAGCAACCCCACCATATATTTCAGAAGAAGGATATACAAACCCACGCCTTTTACAAAGCGAAACTATTTTCTCCATTAAATTATCTTTATTATCTTTTTTGTTTTTTTCTTTCATATAAAATCAATTATTTTACAACAACCCCTCCACCGACAGGAAACGCCACATCATCATTAAGCTTAGTATTAAGACCTATCTTGTTTACTGCAACATCTACATTAGCAAAATCATCATGTCCAGTCAAAACTGCGTTATTTATAATTAGTGGAATCGTATCAACTTGAGAAAGTGAAGGCTTTAAAGAAATTTGAAAAGAAACGTTACGCGCTAGACTTATGATTCCAGAACCCTTTGGTATTCTGTCTACATTCCAAGTTATTTCCCTTGTAGAATCATTATATGTTAAATCCTCGCCGAGAGGAAAAATTGGCCCAACAAAAGTTGTCCATAAAGGAATGGTAGCTTTTATTTGCGCTTTCGAAATACTATTGGCAGTATTAGAAATAGTCCACATAACAGTATAAGTGGTCGTTTGTTCGGCTTTTGGGGGTATCGGACCAGTATTAGTAAAAGATCCAGAATAATAAAGTGCCTTCCCAAAAAAACCAACATCTGAGATTATGCGAACAATTGCTCCATTTGAATTTTTAAGTTCATTTATAGCGGAACCTTCCACTGCCTGATTGCCAAAAATACTTACATCTAAGTTGGTTGTTGGGTTATTTAACATTCCACGAGATGCAGAAAATAAAGAAAGCGTGGAAACAGAAAATGAAACAGAACCAGAATCACCTGGGTTCACTTCTTTTAATTGGCTTTGAGAATTTTTATCCCAAGTAATTATATCGCTGGATGAATCATAAAAACCTTGTGAAACAAGTACGGTATCACGATTAAAAGCATTTCCAGAAATTTTTGCACTTATCTTTAAATCACCTATCTTCGTATCTAAATTATTTAAATAACGAATTTCTGCCATTATTGGTGTCTTTGCGTCTACCGTATATTCGTTTTGAGATATGCCATGTATAAAAATATTAGCTTCAATAAAAGGTTTTTTAATTAAAACAATATCCTTTATAGAATTAAAAATAACATCAATAGTAGACTTATCCGTATCAGACTGCGAGCCACTTGAAATATTAAATGTTTTTTCATCTCCATCAAAAACATCAATCATCTTGCCAGTTATAATAATATTACGCTCTGCTCCAGGAGCAATATCACCCAAATCCCAAACATTGTTGCCAAAAGAAGGCGCTGGCACAGATTTTTTAAAAGTAAACCCAAATGGATAATCAACCTTAACAAGAACTTTAGAAATTGCTTTAGTAGCGTTCAATGTAGCTTTTACGTTTAAGGTAATTTCTTGATTTGGACTTATTGAAATAGGAGCATCTACTGAAAGATTTATCGGCGTGGAAGTTATATTTACATTAAAAAGTTTTTCTTTTACGAAAATAGCATTAGACCCCGCTACTCGATATTCAAGAGTTACTTTTATTGGACGAATACTTCCTTGTTCTCCAAAAAGTATTAATTTTACATTTTCATTACGAGTTGCTCCAGCTGGAATTTCTCCGAGTGAGGTGCGAAAATGTTCGGTGTTAGAAGACAAATCTACAGCTGAACTTTTAGGATATTCCATAACTAGATCTACTAAATCTAATGTGGAATTATTTCTATTTACAATCCCTACAACAAATGAAAGCTCTTCACCTCCGGCTGTAAAATTATTTCCAAGAATAGAAATATCAATATTGTTATTAGAAACAGCATTCCCACCAATAAAAAAAACATAAGTGGCATAACCCAAAGTTAAAACAAAAAAAATTATTGAAAAAATAAAAAATTTCTTAAATCTAGATGTTTTCATAAAAAATTTATCTTCAGCATCAGTATTAAATTCAACTTTTTCTTTTGTCTTCCAAGAATCCAAGGCTTCATTTTTATATAAATGAGAAAATACGTCTCGGTGCTCTATTTTGGTCTTATAATTCTTACTAAAAAGCTTACTTTTTAAATCTTCAAGCCTATTCAACTTATTCATATCATCTAACGACATATACGCAATTGTAGCATCTAAAAGAAAAAATTAGAAGAAGTGATTTCTATAAATGCGTCTCCTTGAGAGCTTTGTTTATTTGATGCAATACTTCAGGTCTTGATTTAGAAATTTCAAACACCAAATTTTCTTCAAATGGAGATTTGATAAGATTTTGCAATATCTGATTTTCTCCAATGTATCCTAGGTTGTTAAGGATGCGCAAAACAATAATGGCCTCGATATTTCGCAATTCTTTTGTATTTGCTTTTTCTAAAACAGATAGACCATTTATTAAATCAACAAACAAAGCCTCATTGGGCTCAATGCCGGCAAGCAATCTTTTTAATAAATTAGCAATATTGGAAAAAACTTCAAAAGTTCCAGAATTTTTAGAAAGATTTTCCAACATATTTGTTTTTGAGGCGCTAGTCACTCGCCAGAAATTCGCCCCTTGCACAAGATCTATTTTTACATAAGCAAAATCCTGTAAAACAAAACGCAACTTGGAAGACATCTTGCGCACGCCTTGTGCTGTGGCATAAATCATTCCTAAGTCGCGAGTAAAAATAAAATAATATTTCCCGCATTCGCCAGAATTCTTACTTCCTAATATTATTCCCTCTGTGTGATAAATGTGATGCATTATTTATCTTTTCTCAATTTTTACCTTAAAAACTAACTCATCTATTTTTATCTCTTGCCATGAGTTTATCGAAGGGTCTTGTCCATCATTTTCTTTAAATTCTATTTTGGAAACTAGCACTGTCTTTTTCATGTCATTTTCAAATTTTTGAATTAATTTTTTACCTGCATCATTGGTTTCGAAAACAATTGAGATAACATGACTTGGAGTAAGACCAATCTTTTTTCTCATATCCTGCAAAGCACGCACAAGCTCGCGATAATCTCCTTCTTGTTTTAAATCTTTTGTAATATCTGTATCGAGACTTACTTTATTAATGCCCATTTTTATTTTTAAAATATAAACAATATTTTTGATATTTAATTCATTTTTTATTATCTCAATATATTGGTCAGACAATTTTTCAGCAATAATTTCTAGCTTATTTAATGGTTGACGAACTTTAATACCAGCTTTCTGTCGAGCTTCCAAACCAAGGGTTACAACACTTCTAACTGTTTCCATCTTCTCTAAAACTTTCGGTTCAAAAAACGAAAAAATTTTAAATTTTTTCGTTGGCCAACTCGCCAAATGCACACTCTCTCTGTCATCTTCATTCTTTAATCGTAGCCAAATATTTTCTGAAGTAAATGGTGCAAAAGGGGCTAAAAGTTTTGTAAGAGTTTTTAGCACAAAATATAAAGTTTCTTTTGCTTCTTTTTCTCCATTCTTAATTCTGTCGCGAGAACGACGCAAATACCACGTAGAAAGATCTCCAATAAAATCTTTTATTGCTCTGACTGGCTCAAGCAACTTATAATCATCCATTTTTTTTGTGGATTCACTAATTAATTCGTCTAGTCGCGCCAAAATCCATTTATCTAAAATATTTTTAGAATTTGGCTGATTATTTGTCTCTAAATTTTTATCTCTGTAAAGCTCGTAAAAAATAAGTACATTATAAAGCAAACCAAAAACTTGTTGATGAAGTAAGGCAACAGTTTTTTCATCAAAATTTTTAGATTCTCCTGGCTGATTGACCGAATACATCCAAAGACGAAGAGTATCAACACCATATTTATCCATTGCTTCCCATGGATCAACAATATTGCCGAGAGATTTAGACATTTTCTTGCCTACAGCATCCATCAAGTGCCCGAGACAAATTACATTTTTGTATGCCTTATTTCTCCCCATAAGTATTCCAACGGCATGCAAGGTATAAAACCACCCGCGAGTCTGATCTATCGCTTCTGAAATAAAATCTGCAGGATAATTAATTTTTTTAACTGAAAATGGATAATGATCTTGCGCAAATGGCATACACCCAGAATCAAACCAAACGTCCATCACCTCTTTGGTGCGTGTTAATTTTCCGTCGCAACTACAAACAAGATTAATTTCATCAATATAAGGTTTATGTAGATCCATCTGACCACCACTATTTCTAGGCAACTGTAAAAAACCACATTGAAAAACTTCTGCATTCTGAATAACTGGATATTTAGTATTTAAATTATTTAATTCTTGCTTTATACTTAAAGCTTCATAAGAAGACAACAAAAGACGAATTGGATATTCATGAGATATAATCAAAATATTTTTTCCAGAATATTTTTGCTCTAAATCTTGTAGAACATAAATCATCCTTTTTCGAACATCTTCATCTGTTTCTTTAGATATTACTACTTCAGACTCTCGTAATCCCTTGTTTATAATAACTTGATCTTTAGTAAATCCAAAAGTATTAGCTATAATTTCTGCTGTTTGTTTTGTTCTGGTAAAATTTGAAGATATAATAACATCTGGCTTGAATTTTAAGCTTTTTGACATTAACCTGACTTGTTCTCTACCTTCTTCTGTTAAAGCATCATTATCCTCACCAGGATTAAAACTCTCCACATTTTTTATATTAGCAAGAGAACCTCCATGTCGCATCACAAAATATTTATTTCCTGACTTTTTTGTTTTATTTTTTAGGTCTTCAATACTTCCAATAACATCAATTTTTTTACAAGACTCACAGATCCAAACTGGAAGCGGGGTACCCCAATATCGCTCACGAGAAATTGCCCAATCTTTTATCTCCCTTAACCATTCACCAAAACGTCCGTCACGAATATGCGCCGGTTCCCATTTTATTCCTTTATTCTCTTCTATCATCTTCGCTTTTATTTTTGAATCGGAAACTTTTATATACCAAGAATCTCGAGCATAATAGATAAGCGCCGTATGGCAACGCCAACAATGAGGATATGAGTGTTCATATTTTTCTTTTTTAAATAAAAGTCCCCTATGCGCTAAATCTTTTATCACGTCTACAGCCACATCTTCATCTCGTACAAATCTGCCTTCAAACATCCCTGTACCTAATAAAAATTTTCCATCAAGCCCGACAATGTGATGCTTTGGCAAACCAATCTTTGTCCCAAGTTCAAAATCATCCTGTCCATACATTACTGCTGTATGCACAACTCCCGTGCCGTCTTCAGTCGTCACAAAATCCGCTCCGTAAACCTTAAAAGCTTTTTTTAATTTATATTTCTCGCTTTCAGAAATTGTATTTTGAAGATAAGGATAAAGTGGTTCGTATTCTAAACCGATTAAATCTTTACCTTTAATTTCTTTAACTATTTTATATTCTCCGTCTATTGCAGAAAGTCTTTCTTTAGCTAAAATTAAAAATTCTTTTTCTATTTTTATTTTTATATAAATAATATCTTTTCCTACAGCCAAAGCAACATTTCCAGGCAAAGTCCACGGAGTTGTCGTCCAAGCAAGAATATAAGTACTGGTGGAAATGTTACTTTTGCAGGGTGTCTCGCAGGCTGACGAGCCGAGAGGCAGCGCTGTGTCAGCAGACACAGACAGCGACCCTGCAGAAGTAACATTTCCGCCAGTTACTCGAAACTTCACATACACTGACAAATCTTTCACATCTTCATATCCTTGCGCAAGTTCGTGCGAAGATAAAACCGTGCCACAGCGTGGACACCAAGGCACTACTTTATAATCTTTATAAAGTAAATTTTGTTCATTTATTTTTTTTACAACATTCCAAACAGATTCAATGTAATCATTATGATAAGTGACATATGCATTTTCTTGATCCACCCAATATCCAATCCGATGGGTAAACTTATTCCAAATATCTAAATATTCCCAGACACTTTCTTTACATTCTTGATTAAATTTCGCTACACCATATTCTTCAATCGCTTTTTTAGAATTAAGCCCAAGCTTTTTTTCTACCTGCAATTCTACCGGTAATCCATGCGTATCCCATCCACCTTTTCGGCGAACATGAAAACCCTGCATAGTTTTATATCGAGGAATTGCATCTTTAAATGCTCGAGCTTCCAAATGATGAATTCCCGGCTTGCCGTTCGCTGTCGGTGGACCTTCATAAAAAACAAACTCCCCTTTAGGTGAATCTTTTTCTAGAGATTTTAAAAAAGTTTTATTTTCTTTCCAAAATTCTAAAATCCGCTCTTCGCGAAGAGCTGCATCACTTTTTTTGTTAGAATTTTCTTTCTGAACTTCCTTGGCCATTATTGAATAACTTTAACACAAAAACCTAATCGGCTCAATTAGTGGGAATTGAGCCGATTGGAATAAATAATAAAAAGTTGAAAATTAGTATAGAATTGTTTATTATAAAAGTATGGAAGGACAACCAATGAAAATAGAAGAAAAAGAGCTTATAAAAAAAGCAGCAATACAGTTTCCGGATGGAGAAATTTTAACTGGAAAAGGACACGATGAAATACTTGAACGTGACGAATGTTTAGACAAAATTTTTAGTACTCAATCTCTAGGTAAAAGAAGTGAGGGATTCGTGACAAATAAAGGACGATTCGTATCTAGACAAGAAGCTGATGAAATTGCTTTCAAGGCTGGGCAAATTAAAAAACAAAGAGGGTGGCTCCAAAGCCAAGATTTAAATTTAGAATAAAATTTAGATATAGTTACTCAGAATTATTGTATTATAAGTTGTGGCTGACCCTAATTATTAATTATTCTTTTTTAAAAGATTTGTAGATAATTAAAAATAAAGAAATTGTTGAATAAATAATAGAACCAAAAAACGAAATTGTTTCTCTTTGAAACCAAATAAATCCATTTCCTTGTGTTGGAACAATAAAATAAATAAATAAATAAATAAATAAATAAATAAAAGTAAATTTTTTCCAAACATTGAATTTTGTTTCACTGAGGATTGAAAAAATAATAGTAAAAATAAAAATTGGTATAAAAATCAAAAACAAATTGACTCTCTTATCATCAATACAACAAAAATCTCTATAAAAAGATGGTAATTCTAAAATTCTATTAAAATATGATATTACATAAATAATTATCATTACAACTGAACTAAAAATCATCCTTTTTTTTGTAACCCACTCTAAAAATTTATTCATAATTTATTTAAAAAACATGTTAAAAACCTTAATACGACACATCAAGGTTGTCCTCATTAGTTTTTAATGTCACTGCCACAAACCCCTGCTTTTTAGTTGTGGTAATATTCTTCCCAATTTTTTCTTTAATAATAGTTAAGTCAATAGCTTTTTTATAATTAAATGTATATTTTTCTACATTCTTAATTGTTATTTTTGTATCTAAATCAGTCAGAACTCCTTTCTTCTCTTGCCAATCATAAACTATATTAGTATTTGGAACGATTGTAATAATACCATTTCTGATTATTTTATTGTAAGAGAATTTAAGTTTTGTATTATTTTCTCTTAATTTAATAAAAGGAATTATTGTTGTATTTCCAGAATTGTCCGTAAGAGTTACAGATGTTTTTGTAATAATTATTGTTGGATTTTTATCTATTGCATCTTGCGCAGAGAAAACTACATCTTTGGTATTTATATTAAACGTTACTTGTAATTCTGGAGGATTTATATCATATACTGTTATCCCGTCTAGTGTAGCTTGTAATGTTTTATCTATTGTTCCATCTCCATTTTGATCAATTTTTAAATCAGTGTTTAATACTTCAGAATCAGGAGTAATATTCATTGTGGCTATAGTAGAAGATGAGGAGGGAATACCTTGAAATGAAGTTGATTCTGAAATAGAATTACCTTCCTGTTTTTCCACGTCTAGAGAAAAGCTACCCTGTTGATATCCTTGCATTTTCAGAGTATAAGAAATACCGGTAGGTATTGAAATAAATTGTACATCCCCTATTTTTTCATAATTTACACCCGGAATTTCTTGTTTAATTTCTTTAGTTATTGGATCCTCGCCTGTGTATCTACCTTGGGTATCCATAATTCCTAATGTAAGTGGTGAATGAAGGGTATAATGGAGACGAGGTTTGTTAGAAATTAAAGTTGAAGTATCGTTAACTAAAACATTATTCGTATCAATAAAAGTAGAATCTTTAATTTCAGAATTTATAAAATCAAGAAGATCTGATACTTCTAAGATGTCTCGATGAACTCTGTCTGGAATATTTTCTTCATTATATTTATTTAAATCCACCCACCATCTTTCGACATTTGGAGATTGTGACATCCATAAAGCGCTTGGTACCACTACAACTCCATCTCCATCAATAACTTTACGAGGTTTATAGGAAAGATATTCATTTCCAGAAAAATCAACATATGCTTTGTAATCTAATCCCACGGTTGTTTCTTCTCCCCATCCTGCAACTTGAATCACTTTCGTATTTGGTGACGGCTGCCAATTGTCAAGTATTTGGTGCACAGCTTGTGCTTGATCATATAAAGTATTATTACCATTATTTGGATGTACAGTATCACTAAAAGATGGTTTAATTCTGCTTTCTTCTGTTCCTAAAATATAATTTTTTAAATCAACTTCATCTGAAATATTTAATCCGTATATTGATTTTTGTAAATTAAAAAATAATTTATTTTCAAAAGTAATCAAATTTTCTGGAACAAATGGAACTTGAGGCATTGTAAAATAACCAGCTGATGGTAAAAGATTATAAACAGAAGACATATTTTCAGAAAGCTGTCTTGATCTATCTGCTCTCATGATAAAGCCAAAAGGACCAATCTCTGAGCCATGTAATAAATTAATCACCGCGTCAGGTGTACCTACTTGCGGAACTGCAATCAATATAACCTTATCAATTTTATCATAAAGAGGATTATTAGTATCTTTTAATTTCTGAATTAAAGCTTTCGCGACCAAGCCTCCATTGGAATGAGCAATAATCGTAACCTTTCCAGATTTAGAACTTTTTTGTAGATCTTCTAACTTTTTAAAAATAAAAGACTCAGAAAAGTTTTGAAACGTATTGTACGAAATATTACCGTTAAAACTAGCTCCATTTGTAATAATATCACCAAGAGAAAGTCTCCAATCATATGGAATAAAATCATAATCTGCAATAATTTTTTCATCATTTTTCCACTTTTTTAGATCACTAATAAAAGATTGATACATATTGAAGCTATATACATCGTCAACGATTCCTGTTTCATCTAATTCTCCATTATTTTTTGTATCATCTTTAGTATGGATAGTACTATTGATACTTTTTCCTTGATTATCTAATGCAAGATCAGCGTGATTTGAATCATTATGAGATACCCACAATTCTTTATCACCAGAACCGTCTTGTTCATATAATCTAGAACCCATTATCCCAGGCAGAAAAAGAACATTAGAAAAACAATCCACAGTATATACTGTAACTAAAGGCTTCATCACCACTGTTCCATTTTCACCCGCCAGAACGCAACCATAGTAACAATATGTGCCAGCTAGAGCATTTGCCGTCCCAGAAAAGTCAAAAGTTTTATAATAAATTGCTATTCTTCCACCTGCCCCTCCGATTAATCCATAAGGCCAAGAACTATTTCCACCATTTGCTTGGAAAGCACCAGTGCCACTTATTTTATTTGCATTTACATAAATACTGCCTCCACTAACTCTATCATAATTTCCATTTGCTGAAACAATACCATCATTTTTAAAAATATTGTCTACCACCAAACGAATCGCACCACCACCACGACGACTCTCTGTTCCACTCCCAAAGTCTACAGGCTCTGTATCTGAACCATAAACAGGTTTCGCCATGGCGCCTCCGCCTTTTCCGCCATAACTCGCCCCAGCTTCATAAAATGTATCTGGAGTTCCAAGACCATTAATATATCCTTTTCCATCAGCAGAAATTGAAGAACCATTTTCAATATTAAGATTTGAAACTTTTAAAGAAAGTATTTTCTCAGGAATTACAGTAATATTTGAATTTCCTAAAATGGAAACTAGGTTTGCATTAATAATCTCCCCACCTGAAAGAGTAAGTGTTGAAGTTTTATCAAGAATAATATCTTTGGCTGTTATATTTGCCCCATCCTCCGATGAAACCTTTGCGCCATTAGAAATATTTATATTATTTAAATTAAACGGGCTATCATTTTTTTGAAAACGCCAAGAATTATTCAAATAAAGATCATTAGATGATTCATCAAAAAGACCCACTGTGCCATTTTCACTGCAAGTCATGCTCCAGCCATCATAACTGCCACAGCCTCCTTTGGCTTCTGCTTTACCAGTAAATGAAGAATTTTCATAATAGAGAGCTACTCGTCCCCCACCACCAGGACTTTTATAATAAGAACCAAACATAAGACCCCCGCCATTAGCGCGCAATACTCCACTTCCTACAATTTTTTTAGCAGTCACATAAATACTGCCACCACTGCTTGAAACATTTCCACCAGAAGAGACAATGCCATTATTAGTAAAAGTATCAGAAACTACTATACGCATAGCTCCTCCGCCATAACCCACTCCACCACTTCCTAAGTCAGTGGGCTTTGTAGCTGATCCATAAGTTTTTGAATATGTAGCAGCACCATTACTAAGTCCGCCATAACTCGCGCCAATACTATCATTAGATGAAGCTCCAGGACCTTGATTAGCGCCATATCCTTTGTTGTCGGCTGAGATAGACGCGCCGAAATTGATGGTGAGATTAACGGCATTAATTTTTACTCCCTTAAAAGCGCTTGAAGAAAGAGGATCGCCTAAAAGAATCAGCGTCGCGTTATTGGTTATCGTTAAATTATTAAAAAAATATTCCCCAGCCGGCAAAGAAATGTTTGAACTTAAGACTACTTCAGCTTCGTCCGCATCGTTAATTCCATTTCCGTTTAAGTCTAGCGGAGAAACAGCAATAGCTTTCGGAACAAAAAATACCCCACAAAACGCAAAATACAAAACAAAAAACGAAAACAAGAGAATCGATTTTTGTGGACGCATATAATTTAAAATTATTTATATGGTTTTATTATCTCATAGATTTTAAAGAAAAAGTACTTAAATGTGGATAACTACTATCTTAATCCAAGTTTTTCAAGTCTAGACGTGATCGCGCCTTTTTTTCTGCCAAATTTTTTTGTCAGGTCGGCTATTGAAATACCAGAACCGAATAATTTTCTTAATTCCTCGTCTTGCTCTTTGCTCCATGGGCGATATGCATTTGGATGTTTTTCTCTAATTTCGGCAAAAGGTTTTGGGCGCGCCGAGTACGGCGCGCTATCTTTTTTTTCTTCCTCATTTTTCTGATTTTTAATTTTCCCTCCACAAGTAATTACAAAATCATCATGCATTTTTTTGAGATTGGTTACAGAAAGTTTACCAAAAACTTTTATCGCCTCAATAGATTTATTTTTAAAATCAACATCTTTTTCTAAAATTTCTGGGTGCACTTTAAACGCATGCTCATTAATGCCAAGCAGATAAAGACCCGAGAGCCTGCGCACCCGAGAGAGCGCCACATAACCTTGTCCAAATTCAAACACTTGCGACAAATCCATTACTGCCGCATCCATGCTCATCCCCTGACTCTTATGCACTGTAATAGCCCAAGCCAATCGAAGCGGAACCTGCGTTATTTGTGCGCGAACTTTTCCATTTTCTTCCACCATCCAATCCGCGGGCGGGATAATTATTTTTCGTTCATTTCTAGTTTTAATAACTGGATACCCGCTAAATTCTTCAAAACCGGTCACCACTCCAAGCGTACCATTCACAAATCTTTCTTTTTGATTATTTTTGGTGCACATCACCACCGCGCCGATTTTAAGTTCTAAATTCTCTGGCGACAAGCATCCTTTCTTGAGCGTCTCCACCACTTTTTCATTTCCGCTCCCAGACATTTTAAATAATTTTACTTCTTCCTTTATTTTCGCAAGCTCAATATTGTTTACCCGATCTACATCCATATTATGTGAAAAAAGTTTAGTAATATTTACAATCTCTTCTCCCATATCATCAAGGTCAATCTGCCGAGTATTTATAAATTTTCTATGGATTGGAGAAAAATTATTCGCGCGGATGCCAGAGAGCACGGCAAGAAAATCTTTATCATCTTGGCGATGCTGTTCAGTTAAGTAACAAACAAATAAATGCGCCCTCTCCCAAGCCCCACTTTCATAAGCAAAAATTCCCACAGGTCCGACCTGTGGAATAAGTGAACTTTGTTTATTTTTATTCTGATTATTTTCTTTGTCCTCTCTTCTAATAATCGGTGGCAATTGAAAAAAATCACCAACCAAAACAATCTGGATCCCGCCAAATGGTTCATCATTTTGTTTTATTTCCCGACAAACCAGATCCACCATATCAAGCATATTAGAAGAAAGCATAGAAATCTCATCAATAATCAAAACCCGAGTCCGATTGACACGCTTGCAAATATATTCACTGCTCGCAATTTTATCTAAATCATATTTATCTAATTTTGTTCGAATACCGATACCGCTCCAAGAATGAATCGTCATCCCACCGATATGCGTCGCGGCAATACCCGTCGAAGCAGTAATCGCAGGCTCCACGTCGCAAGTACGCAAATAATTCACAAAATTATTTATCGTGTGTGTTTTCCCTGCCCCCGGTTCGCCCGTCAAAAAAACATTCGCGCCAGTTTTTAAAATATTTAAAGCTTCACTTTGAGTCACGCCTTATTCTACTACATTTTCTTTGGCGCCACGATGCCGAGAAGATACAACCCATTTTTCATTACAAAAGAAAACGCATAAGTCAGAGCAATTTTATAAGAAGAAGTTTTGTCTTCTTTATCCACTATCATCGTATTGCCATAAAAACTGTTAAAAGCGCGAGCAACTTCTATTAAATAATTCGCAATATGATGAGGTTCGTATAGAGATGCGGAACGCAACACAATTTCCGGAAATTTATATAATAATTTTTCCACTTCAAAAATTTCAGACGAAAAAGCATGCGGGTCTGGCAAAATATTTTCTTTTTGCGCTTTTTCTAAAACTGAATTTGCACGAGCATAAGAATATTGAAGGTATGGTCCTGAATCCCCCTCAAAAGAAATTGATTTTTCAAAATCGTAAATAATATCTCCACCAATCCCTTGTTTAAGGATAGAATATTTTAATGCAGAAACACTTACTTCATTTGCCACCTTCTCTTCTTTCTCTGGAGAAAAATTTCTGTCTGTCATTTTCTCTAAAATAGCGTCTCGAGCGTCATTTAATAGTGATTCACCAGTTATCACGTTCCCTTTTCTAGACCCCATCTTACCAGAAGCGAGGCGCATCATCCCATGCGTAATGTGTCTCATCTTTGCCGCATGTTCCGGATGAATCAAGAAAATAACCTTCATCACAACGCGCATATAATCCATTTGCTCATTTGCGGTAACCATAATAGACAAATCCATTTCTGGATAAGTTTTAAATTTTTCTTCTGTCAATCCAAGCTCTTTGGTTTCATAGGTTGGTAACCCCTGCGAAGTAATGAAAACTCTAGTGTGCAATTTTGGATCGTATTTTTCTGCTTTAAAAACAATAGCGCCATCAGATTCTTCGAAAATCTTACCAATATTTCCATTAACAATATCTTGTCCAATATCCGCCATTACGCTTTCCAAAAAATAAAAATCAAACTTTGTGCCAAGTATTTTATATAAATCTTCAAAAGCCTCCATTGTTACCCTAAAACCCCAATCATATATTTCATTTATTTTTTTGTCTTTTTTGTTATCACTTTTTATATAAAGTTTTTTATTTATTTCATCTATTTCTTTTTTTGCTTTTTCATCAATTTCATAAAGCTCTGCTCCACTAGCATAAGCCCGCCCTATATTTGATGCTTGTAGAGCATTTGATCCTGCCTTGCTTTGCAATTTTTCATTTTCCAAAAGTCCATAAATAGCTTTAGCTACATGCAGACCAAGATCTCCCTGATAATTAGCCCGAACAACTTCTGCCCCAGAAAATTCAACGAGGCGAGATATTGATTCACCAATAACATTACTCATAAGATGCCCAATATGAAAAGGCTTAAAAGGATTTGGATCTGTATATTCCACCATTATTTTTTTCCCTTCTAATAAGTTATTTTTCCCAAAACTTTCCGCACTATTTAAAATTTCTTCAACACTATTTGCAAAAAATTTTCGAGATAAATAAAAATTAATAAAACCATTGCCAGCAATTTCTACTTTTTCAATATTTTTATCAAGATTTAATCTAATTATTTCAGTAATTATTTTTTCTGCTAATTCTTTAGGATTTCTCTCAACACCTTTTCCTATAGCTAAGGCCACGTTCGTAGAATAATCTCCATTCTTCAAATCTTCCGGGTGTTCAAGAACAATATTATTAACTTCTATGTTGAGATTTTTAAGCGCATCTTTTATTAAATTTTTTATTTCTTGCTCCATCTTATTTTTTTCCAGTGCTTCCAAACTTTCCTTCCCCGCGAGCCGACTCGCTTAATTTATTGACCTCTTTTAATTTTGCAATAATTACAGGCATAATCACAAGCTGTGAAACTTTATCCCCTTCCTCAAAAGTATACGGCTTATTGGATAAATTTACCAATAAAGTATTGTATTCACCTCTATATCCCGCATCAAAAACTCCACCCATGTGATTAAAACCTTCTTTTGAAATACTAGATTTATCCATAACAATAGCTGTATATCCTTTAGGAAATTCTAGAGCGAATCCATGCCAAAATCTATAATGCTCGCCCGGTTTTACTGTCACCGTTTCAATAGCATATAAATCCATCCCCACATCTCCAGAATGATGATATTTCGGCAACTTCGCATTTTCTTTTAATTTTTTAACTTTGATTATCATTCTTTTATTTCATAACTTTTTTAATCTTCTCATAAATTTTATTATGAATATTTTCACGAGTATCCATTTCACCATCTTTTACACATTCAATTTTAATCCAACCTTTCTGCGTCTTCGCTAGCCAAAGGGCACTCTTGCGAGAATTCTCTAAGAATTTAACGTCTTTTTCATGCACATCCTGCTTCTTGCCTAAATATTTTCTCTTGCCGTTTTTATTGCCGTTGCCATTTCTTTCTTTAATTAATTGCAAAACAATATCTGTCGGCACACTTAAATAAAATACAGCATCTGGCTTTGGAATTTTAAAAACTTCATATTCCATTTCAGCGAGCCATTTCAAAAAGCTTTCTCTTTTCTTTGTATCAGCAATTTTACCACCCTGATGAATCTGGTTAGCGCTGGCATATCTATCAGCAATAACAATATTTCCATCTTTCAGCCAATTTTCAATTTTCTTACTTGATTCAAAGCGATCTGCCGCATAAAGAACAGACGCAATTTTCGGATGTACTTTCACAAAATTATAATACTGCTCAGACAAACAATGCCCAATGAATTTACCAAAGAAATTTTTATAGTATTCTGGAAAATCCAAAAGTTTCACCGTATAACCTTCTTTTACCAATCGTACACGCAAGAGCTTAACCTGTGTAGCCTTCCCACTTCCATCTGTACCATCTATAACTATGAGTTTGCCCTTTTTTGCCATTTTTTTATTTAGCCTCTCTTAAAGACTCCATTTCAAATGAATTTATCAAAATGTCATCATCCACATTTACTAAATAAGCCAAAGCTTTAGCTGGTTTTTCAACCGGCATGGCCATATTAAAATTATTTTTATGATCCCCTGCTTTTTCAAAAAGATCAGTATGAATAAAACCAGGATAAAATCCCACAACACTGATGTTAAAAGGAGCAAGTTCTATTTGTAAACATTTAGTAAAGCCAGTTACCGCCCATTTTGAAGCATTGTAAACAGAACGTTCAGATCTTGCATTAAGACCAGCCCTTGAACTAATATTTATAATTCTTCCGTATTTTTGTTTTTTTAATTGTGGAACCAATGCATTCGCAACTAAAAAAGTTCCAAGTGTATTTACCAAAAGAGCATTTTTTATTTCTTTCGGACTATTTTCCTCAATTGGGCCCTTAATCCAAACTCCAGCACAATTTATTAAACAATCAATTTTTTTATATTTTTTAATAACTTGCGAAAATGAATTTTTTATTTGCTCAGCGTCTGTAACGTCACAAATAATACCATCGCACTTTAATTCTTTAGCAGTTTTCTCTACTTCTTTAATATTTTTACCTAAAATTACAACATAATTTTGGGAAGATAAAATTTTAGCTGTGGCTTTTCCTAACCCACCGTTTCCGCCTGTTATTACAATTACTTTTTTGTTTGACTTCATATTTTATTTCTTCCCCTTTAAAACTTTATCAATTTTTCTGGCAATCATAATCATATCTTTCTCTTTTCTACCACGAGTTGTTTCGGCTGGAGTGCCGATACGAATACCAGAAGGATCAAATGGTGAACGAGTTTCACCCGGAATAGTATTTTTATTGCAAATAATTCCAGCTTTTTCAAGTTTGGCTTCAGCTTCTTTTCCAGAAATACCTTTTCCATCCATCCAAGTATCCACTAAAATAAGATGCGATTCTGTTCCTCCAGAAACAATTCTCCAACCTAAACGAGTAAGCTCGAGAGCCAATACTTTTGCATTCTTGATCACTTGTTTTGCATATTTTTTAAATGCTGGTGAATCGTCTTCTTTGAGGGCGACGGCAATTCCGGCAATCTGCCCCATATGCGGACCTCCCTGCAAACCTGGAAAAATCGCTTTATCAATTAAAACTGAAATATCTTTATCGTCTAATTTTTTATCTTTTCTGGAAAAAATAATTGCGCCTCTGGGACCACGGAGAGTTTTATGGGTAGTTGTAGTAACTATGTCTGCATATTTAAAAGGTGTCGGATAAGCTTCGCCCGCTACCAATCCAGCAAAATGAGACATGTCCACCATTAAATACGCTCCACAAGCATCAGCCGCTTCACGACACTTTTTAAAATCAACAATTCTAGGATACGCTGTAAAACCAACAATTATTAACTTCGGCTTTTCTCTAATGGCATCTTCTTTCATTTTTTCATAATCAATGAGTTCAGTTTTTAAATCTATACCAATAGGCACTTGCTCCCACATCTTGCCAGTAATAGAAACTTTCTGACCATGAGTCAAATGTCCGCCAGAAGAAAGAGGTAATCCCATCACCTTGCCACCTTTTGGCACAAGAGCAAGATATACAGCTAAATTTGCCGGTGATCCTGAAAGTGGCTGAACATTTACATGCCATAAATCTTTTTTTAATTTGAAAAGTTTTAAAGCTCTATCTTGGCAAAGAGTCTCGAGCTCATCTATATATCTCTGCCCTCCATAATATCGAGCATAGGGATATCCTTCTGCATATTTATTGTCAAAAATAGAACCAAGCGCTGTCAAAACATCTTTAGAAACATAGTTTTCTGAGGGAATAAGATTAATCACACTTTTTTGTCTCTTTGTTTCATTTTCAATAAGACTCTCAATTTTTTTATCTCTCATAAACCAAATTGTAACACTATTATTTTATTTTTACAAAACTACTTTTGAAATGAAAAAATCTCATTCTGACCGTCAGATTTCATAACTATCGTACCCAATAAATCAGTGCGAAAAATATTTGCTCCAAATTTAGCTAGAGTATCCAGAGTTTCTTGATGTGGATGACCATAATTATTATTTTTACCATCAGAAATAGATGCGTATTGAGGAGAAACAGCTTTCACAAAACTTGTAGATGAAGAAGTCCGAGAGCCATGATGCCCGACTTTTAAAATAGTGCTTTTTAATTGAATTTCAGAATTTTCTCCAAGAATTATTTGTTCTGTTTTTGCGCCAGCATCACCGGTAAGTATTACAGAGGTATCACCAAAAGATAAACGCGCCACGACCGAACCATCATTAGTTGCCCACTCTGAAACATCTCTATCAGGAAATAAAATATTAATCACTGCTCCTCCTCCTATGTCTAATCTCATTCCTCTTTTGGCTAAAATATCTGGAATATTTTGTTTTTTCATTTCTTCTCTAAGACTTTGATAAGTTTTAGAATCTGTCAAAGTGCCAGACTCAAGAACAACCCCTACTTTATAATTTTTTAAAATATCTAAAAGCCCTCCAATATGGTCTACATCCGGATTAGTAATAACTATTGCATCAATACTCTTATCAAATGGAGACATCACTCTTTGTAATGGACCCAAAACTTTACGCGGTGGTCCACCATCAAACATTACTTGCGTCCCAGTCGGAGATTCTATAAAAAGTCCGTCACCTTGACCAACATCTAGCATTGCAAAAGTAAGTCCCCTGTGAGAATTTTCCCAATCTATTTTTACTAAAAAAGCATTTATGAATAAAAGAAATATAACAAAAATTAACAGGCTATATTTCTTGCAATTTTTCAACATGATATAATACTAGCATGAAAAAATTTGAAGAAATAAAATTTAATATAGGAGAATTAAAAGGAATTTCTACTAAAAATATTGAAGAACATCTGAAACTTTATGCGGGTTATGTGAAAAATACTAACCTAATAATTGAAAAAGCGGAATTACAAACAAGGTTTGGTTTTGAATTTAATGGTATGCGAAACCATGAATATTATTTCAAATCTCTAGAAGGCGGAGCAAAAAAGTTACCGGCAAACTCACAACTTAAAATAGCCATAGAAAAAGACGCACCATATTTTGATTTATGGCTTAATAGTTTTAAAATTCTCGCCATGACTCGTGGTGTCGGCTGGGCAGTCTTAAATTATGACAAGCAAACTAAACAATTAATTCATACGTGGATAGATGAACATCATTTAGGACAACTAAATGGACTTAACTGGATTCTGGGTATTGATATGTGGGAACATGCTTTCGTTGCTGATTACCAACCAAGCGGTAAAAAACAATATGTGGAAGATTTTTTTGCAAATCTCAATTGGGAAGTGATAGAAGAAAATTTTAAAAACTCATTGAAGTCATAAAAAAACTTTTTATATTTCTACCGAAAAGTCTATAAATAAAATAGGCGTAAATAATTAGTGTTAAAAAAAGTGGAAAATCAGGAAAAGTAAAAGCAGCAAATGGCAGATTAGAGAAAAAACTTATCACCCCAAGTTCATAGTGTAAAAATAAATATGAAAGATAGCCCACAGGCACAGCTAATACATAATAAATAAGTCCAAGGAAACCAGTAATAAACCCAAGCATCATTGTAAAAGGAATAAAAGGTAAAATTAAAATATTTGCCGGCAGAGCCACAAGCGAAAAATTTCCCATTTTATAAAGAATAAATGGAAAAACAAAAATATAAGCAGCACAAGTTACTGATACTATGTCTCGTAATTCAAAAATTTTAGGCACCCACAAAAAATATTTTTCAATTCTTGGCGCGAGAAAAATCACCGCAACTGTCGCAAGAAATGAAAGTTGAAAAGAAACATCAAAAACGAGAAGAAAAGGATTAAGGATTATCATAAATACACCAGCCAACAATAACGCTCGCGCAACATCATAATCTCTTCCTGTTGCCCGAGCTACGAGAGCAAGTATCGCCATTATTCCCGCTCGAATAGCAGTTGAACTCCCACCAGTCATTATGATAAATAAAAATATTGCTAAAATTCCCATTCCAATACCGAAATTTTTAGGAAGAAAGCCAAACAATTTCATAATCCATTCAGCGACAATCGTCACGTTATATCCAGAAAGAGCAACGATGTGTATCGTACCGGTGTTTATAAAACTTTGCCGTAAATCTTGACTAAAAGAAGATTTTTCACCCAAAATAAGACCGCTCATAAATAAATTCTCAGGGGCATTAATGGCAAAATTTATTTTTTCTAAAAATTTATTTTTAACAGAAAATAGCATGCTTTGAATTAGATTACCATTCCCATGCGAAACAATTTCAATTTTTGGATAAATCATTACATATAAAATTCCATCTTTGCGCAAATAGTTTACATAGTCAAAAACTTTACCTTGATCAGTAATAAAATTTTCTGACTTTTTTAAAATTCCCGTAAAATTGATCTCATCTCCGTATTTATAATCTGTATCTAAACCAGTAGATAAAAGAATTTCCATTTTGGTGGAAGTCTGTATTTCTACTGTTAATTGCTGACTATTTTCTTTAATACTAGGCTCATCTGTGATTTCTCCCGAAAAAATAACTTTTTGCCCCACTTGCGATTCGAAGAAAGCTGGATTTGGCACATCAACCATCTGAAATCTAAAAATCCCAAAAGAAAAAGCCAAAATAAAAATTGAAGCCAAAATTCCCCAGTTATTTTTTGAAATTAAAGTAAAAAATAAAAATAATGCACCGGCAATCACGCTAAACAAAACAACTAAATATAAATCTACCAAGACAAAAGAGCGCAAAAGCACTCCCATCAAAAAACCAAAACAAATTATAAAAAAAACTCTATCACGCATTTAAAATAATTATTTTTTCAATTTCACTGGAACACCCTCTGTAAAACTCGTCGCTATTTCGTCCGCTCTTTCATTATATTTGTCTCCATTGTGTCCTTTCACATAAGTCCATTTTATTTTAAAATCTTGCGTAAGTTTATACAATTCTTCCCAAAGTTTGCGGTTCAAAATAGGTTTATTACCGGCATTGCGCCAATTATTTTTCTGCCAATTAAAAATCCACTCCGTAATTCCTAAAATCACATACTTAGAATCAGAAACAATTTCCATGCTGTCAAAGGGCATCTTTGACATATTTGACATATTTAATTTTAGATATTTTAACGCCTCTATCGGCGCTGTTAATTCCATTTGATTATTTGTCGCATATCCTACCCCTCCACCAATTTCAAAAATCTTATCCATTATCATAAAAATAGCTCCCCATCCAGCCTTACCTGGATTTCCTTTCGCCGCCCCATCTGTATAAATTTTCATATATGTTTTTCTTGCATTTTTCATAATTTTTATAATATATTTTCTATTCTTAATCTTAGCTCTTCTCTACCTTTAAATCTAGATAAATCAAAAGTAGCCAAAAGATTAACCATTTTCTTTTCTGTGATAGATACATCAAAAGAATCAAAATCAGAAAAAAATGAAATAGCTGTAGCCTTACCAGATAAATCAGAAAAAATAATTTCTAAATGTTCCTCAGATCCATTTTTGCCAAATTTTTTTATTTTTTCTATCTTAACGTCAGGAAAGAAGAAAATAGGCTTCAAATTACCTAAACCAAAAGGTGCGAGCTTTTCTATCTCCTTCCAATTTTTCATATTTACAATACTCAAATTAGATTTGATATCATAATTTGCAACATCTTCTTTTTTATCTCTTTTTACTTTGTGAAAAGAAAGAGACAGCGCTTCTTCCAAAAAATGAATTTTATCATCATGCACAGTAAATCCTCCTGCAAATTCATGCCCGCCAAAATCTACAAATGATTCACTATTTTCACTCATCAGCTCCACGACAGAAATTGATCCATCGCTACGACAAGAACCCTTGATACAATCATTTTCATCTTTTGCCCACACAAAAACAGATTTTTTATATTTATCTGATATTTTTCCTGCCACCAATCCCAAAACTCCGACCTTCCATTCTGGATTACCTATCACAATCACATCTTTCATATCTCCCCCTTCTAATTTCTTATCTATGTGTTTATTCACGTCACGCATAATACCTTTCACAATATTTTTTCTTTCATCATTTATTTTTGATAAATGATTTACCAATATGCCTGCTTCTACCTCATCTCTCGTAGAAAGAAGTTCATAAGCCCGCATGGGGTCATCCATTCGCGAAGCAGCATTTAATCTAGGCGTTACCATAAAACAAATATCATCAACTGATAAATATTTTTGCTCAATCTTTATTTTTGCCAAAAGTTTTTGCAAGCCTGGACGAGGAGACTTCTTTAACACCTTCATCCCAAAATACGCAATAGATCTATTCTCACCAGAAAGCGGAACCATATCAGAAAGTGTTGCTAAGCCAGCCATATCCAGCATCCATTTTTCACTACCGTTCTTAATACCAAAATATTCGCCATATTTACAGATAAATCCTTGCATAAATTTAAAAACAACACCTGCCCCACAAAGCATTTTTTCTGGGTATGATTCCACGGAATCATACGGCGTACCGTCAATTGAAACGCCGCCTGTTTTTGGATTCAAAATTGCATAAGCGCGAGGTAAATCAAAAGAGACAAGCCCACCTTCGCTAAAGCTCTGACGAGGCACGTGATGATCAATTATTATCACATCTATACCATCCACTTCTGCTTGCGCCACTTCTGCAAATGCTGTGATTCCTAAATCAACAGTAATTAAAAGTTTAACATTAGACTTTGCAAATTGTTTAATCGCATCCATATTTAAACCATAACCCTCAGAATTCCTTTGAGGAATATATACTTCAAAATTTTTATAATTTATCAATTTAAATAAATCAGTCAAAATAACTGCTCCCGGTATGCCATCACAATCATAGTCAGCATAAATGATTATTTTTTCTTTATTCTCTATCGCTTCATATAGCCTAACGCAAGCTTTATCCATATCCCGCATCAAAAAAGGATCATGAAAATCTCGCTCATAATCTGGATTGAGAAAAATTTCCGCTTGTTCTATATCAACAATACCTCTTTTTTCTAAAAGTGTTCGCAGTAATTCTCCATATCTTTGCATAACTGAAATTTTAACATATAATATAGAAAGTTTCGCAAAATAAAGTTTTGGAATAGTCTGGCTGGGATAGGGACCCAGAGAACCGAGGACCTGAGAAAACTTTGATTTTGTGAAACTTTCTATGGAAAACTGTATTTTTTGCAAAATAATAAAAGAAGAAATTCCTTGCATAAAAATTTATGAAAACAAAAACTTTTTATCCTTTTTAGATATACAGCCAGTGTCCGATGGACATCTTTTATTGATTCCCAAAAAACACATTGTTTGGATGCAAAACGCTAACGATGAAACAATCTCAGAAATTTTTAAATTATCTAAAAAATTAATGCTTGCTATTAAAAAAGGAATCGCGTGTGACTATGTCCAATTATCCATCGTCGGCAAAGATGTTCCACATTTTCATATTCACCTAATTCCAAGATATTTTAAAGATAGTCTGCCGATGTTCCCAACAAAAAAATACAAAGATAAAGAATCAAATGAAGCTGCCAAAAAAATTATCGGAGCATTTTGATTCCCGGCAAGGTTCCATCTACCAAAAAATCAAGCATAGCACCACCGCCAGTAGACACAAAAGAAAATTTATTTTCCATATTCATTTTATTTATTAAAGATACAGTATCTCCTCCACCAATAATACTTTCAGCTTTGGATTTCGCGACTAATTTTAATATTTTTTTAGTAGCTCCTGCTCCGCCATCTTCATATTTACCAAGCGGACCATTCCAAAGTATAAGTTTTGATTTTTTGATTAGAGCTGCCAAATTTTTTACTGTTTTTTCTCCTATATCTAAGATAGCGTCATTTTTCATTACAAAATCCGTAGGTAAAATTAATTTCCCACCACGGCGGGCAGGCTTATTTTTTAATAATTCTGCAATCTCATAATTTTTATTACTAACTAAAGACTCCCCAATCTCGTAACCTTTTGCTTTCAAAAAATCATGGGCCAAGGCTCCACCGATAAACACATAATCCGCTAATTTTAAATATTTTTTTATAAGAGGCATTTTAGTAGAAAATTTATCCCCGCCTAAAATAAATAAAAATGGGTGTTTGGGTTTTTTGAAAGCATGAGATAAATTTTCTAATTCTTTCTTAAACTCCAAACCAGTAAAACTCGGTAAATATTTAGGCAATCCTACTATTGATGCATGTTCTCTATGAGAAACTGAAAAAGCATCATTTACATAAATATCTCCTAAGATTGCTAACTTTTTAGCGAAAGCTCCATCATTTTTTATTTCACCAGGAAATTTTCTGATATTATCAAAAAAGATAACTCTGTTTTCAGCTATTTTTGAAATTGAAAAAAAACATCTTATCACGGGCCCAAGGTTTGCTTTACCATCTTTACCAAGATGGGTAATTAAAATTATTTTCGCCCCTTTTTTAAGTAAAAACTTAATAGTTGGTAAAGCTTTTTTTATGCGAAAATCATCTTCCACTTTTCCATTTTTAATAGGCACATTAAAATCTACTCGCAAAAGCACCGTCTTTCCTTTTAAATTTTTTATTATTTTAATGCTTCGCATATTTTTACAATTTCTACAAACTTTTTTACATTCAAACTAGCGCGGCCAGGGAGCAATCCGTCCACTCCTCCATTTTTCAAAAAATCTTCCGCGCTTTTTTCATTAACAGAACCACCATAAATAATCCTCGTGCTGGATGCATCCGAACCAAATTTATCAGAAAGAATTTTACGAATAAAAATAGTCATTTCTCTAGAATCAGCCGAAGTCGCATCTTTACGATTTACTGTACTAGAAAGCGCCCAGACTGGTTCATAAGCAATGATAATTTTTGAAATTGAATTCTTGGAGACTCCCGCTAAACATTCTTCTATTTGTGTTTTAACTAAATTAAAATAACTATGACCCTCGTCACGAACACTTTCCCCCACGCACAGTATTGGCACAAGAAGAGCTGAAAGTGATGCTTTTATTTTTTTATTTATATCATTATTATTTTCCCCAAGAGCGCGTCTTTCAGAATGGCCCAATATCACGTATCTAACACCAATACTAGAAAGCATAAAAGAAGATATTTCCCCAGTAAAAGCACCCACATCACCACCGAAAGCATCCTGCGCGCCAAGTTTTATTTTGCTAGTTCTAATTTTTTTTAATCTTTCTAAATAAATAAATGGAGAACAAATTACAACTTCGGTTTTCTTAACTCTAGAAACCTCTTTTGCCACACCAGAAAACAACTTTTCCGCTTCTTTTAAAGTAAGCGGATTCATTTTCCAGTTGCCGATGACAATCTTTTTAGACATGACAAAATTATAGCATTAAAATTATCTAATTTCTTTCCATCTTTTTATTTTCCATTTACCCCCGGGACCTGTTGTAAAAAGGGGTTGAGACAAGCCTATCGCATAGCTAACCTTAGCTTCATTCTGCATCGTTAGTCCATAGCCTGTGACCTCTCTAAGCGTCACATTATTTTGAAGTTGAATTTGTCCATGCGGAGCATAAAGCAATAGATTACCTGTGGCGGCATTTTGTACCTTAATAGCCAAATTATTTCCTCCAGATTCAGCACTATTATTTCTAGACACAAGCATCACATAAGAATCAGTATTATCAGTGGATCCGAAATAATTTGAATTGTTTTGAAGATAAATAAATCCTTTTGTGTCTCTATTCAATGGGTCATCTGCTATAATGACAACACTTTTGTTTCCTACGCTGTCATCAACTTTAATTGTAGCGCCTCCTTGCACCATAAGCTGTCCTTTTATCCAAATTGCTCCTGTTAAATTAAGAACCGCGTTATTTCCATCTACAAGCACATCACAATTTATCTTGGTGGGACCAAGCGTTACGCTAGTGGTAATATTATAAGGGCATGGAGACGAAATTGTATCTCCTGCGATAGCATCATTTTCCCATTGATCAAGTAAGTCATCTGAAATAGGCATAATCCCATAAGGTTGATCTGCGCTGTTCGGATATTTAGTCCCTGTTACAGTAGTATCATTATCAATGTTTTGATAATAAGCATTTTGGTCAACCTTTGAATTAGTAATACTATTGGCATACATATTTACACTAGAGTGTATATTATCAATACTGCCAGAACTCCCTGCGGAAACAGCGCTGCCAGTCACAAAATTATGATTTTTATCATCCCCGTCAATTGGTCCGTCTGAATAAATATTGCCAAAAACTCCGGAGTTATTTTTCATACGTACACCTCCAGGACCTATCTGCACAGCAAAACTAAAATTAAAACCATTAGTAGTAGTAATATCTTTTAGAACAGTCCGAAAATGACTGTTTACACTGGCTATTGAAGTAATTTCTTTTTCGTTGGCTCCGGTAACAGCAACGGTTGAGTTTGCGCTACTATTGTTAAGAGTTAGAGTTTTCGGAAAATTAATGGTGATATTATTTTTAATTCTAAAATATGCATCTTCACTTCCCGATTCCGCTAAAAAATACGATTTTTTTGAATTTAAATTCATATTAGCATTTCTAAATTCCCGCACCGTTGGACTTACGAGTCCAGTGATTATTGCTAAAGAAATAAAAAGAAAAAATAAGACAGATATCAACATTGCCGCACCAGACTGATTATTAATTTTTCTTCTTGTTTGCTTTTTTATTTTCATAATTTTAAATTCGTAATTCGTAATTCGTAATTCGTAATTGATTTTAATAACTGCCTCTTAAAACCACTGTGTCATAAAAATCTTGAATATTGCCTGATGGATCATTAATGGATCTTAGAGTTAAAACTATTTTGACAGCTTTTCCTTTATTTGTATTTATTTGAGTAAAAGTAAGAGCCATAATATTAATGTTCGGGGTATTCAAGTTTCCTGTAAGCGTTCCATTTTCAAGAAGTTCAATATTGGAATCGGAAAGCAGGAACTCTACTGTTTTCGCCACTCCAGCATCATCTGTAGTTGCAAGATTTAAATCGCTAGTACTAATTAAATTTATGCCATTTGCTTGCCTGATTTCTCGCGACATTCTTTCTATTATATTTCCACTTTGTACTAACTCAGCCTGTATAGTAGTTTCTTTAAAAGATCTAGCCATTGTAATCATGGCATTAATCACCACTGAAGAAAGAACAGAAAAAAAAGCAATATAAAAAAGAAGTTCTAAAACAGCATAGCCATGTTCATAAGACAGTGCTTTAGGCTCTGTCCAGACAGAACCTAAAGCACTGTCTAGTATTATTTTTTTATTTTTTTTTATCTTTATCATGAAAAAATATCTATTATGTAAAATTGCAAGGTTTTAGTGATGGTCACTCCACCTTCTAGCCAGAAGACTGTTACTGTCACCAATTTTGCTTTAGGATCATCTGTGCCACTGCTCGCAATATCTTGAGTGTCATTATCGCGATTCACACCGGCGATAGTCACCCTGCGAGTAAAAATTCCCACAGTATTAGCTGTTTGAGACAATGTCCAAGTACCGCCAGAAAATGTCGGATAATAATTTGTACTGACGGCTAAACTGGAAATATTGCTCCACGCATTATCTCGAAGTATCCGTACCGCTTCTGCTCCTTCTTCTAATAAAAATGTTGCCTGCGTTGTATGAAAAGCTTGACGAGAAACATAAATAGATTTTTGAGCAACGGCCGTCGCCGCTAGGATTGAAACAGTAATAATTGAAATAGCCACCAATATTTCGACCACCATAAACCCCGGATTTTTAATGATTTTTTTCATATTAGTCTGAACTAGCAACACCTGTGGCAGAAATTGTAATAATTTTGGAATAGTTTATGGTGGAAATAGTCACAGTAGCAGTAGCACTTGGACTTCCTGAAAGACGATTGAAGAAAATTTCTCCTGATGATCCACTCACAATACCAATAGTAACATTCGTAATACTTGCAGGAGTTACAATATCTATTATTTCATTGCCAACCGTGTCTGGTATAAAGCCTGTCCCTTTAAAAATTATAACTTTATCAGATTGGAAATGTACTCCGTAGGAAGACGAATTAAGTGATGAAAGCGTTTCTCCACGCGCTTTGTCTATGGATGACAATATATCAACAACTCCGCTTTTAAGCACTTGCATCTCTCTTGATTTTGAAAATTGTGGGATAACAACTGAAAAAATAACACCCAGCACAGCAACTACAATTAATAATTCCAAAAAAGTTATCCCTCGTTTGTAATTTTTTTTCATAAAATTAATTCATCTTAATTTATGCTACCCAAAATAGAATAAAGGGGCGAAATCATTGAGATAGCAAAAAATCCGACTCCAGCCCCAATAACAATCATCAGCAGTGGCTCAATAATAGTAGAAAGATTTTTAGTTTTATTTTCAACTTCCTCTTCGTAGAATAAAGCAATTTCAAGCAACATATCAGACAGTTTTCCTGTTTCTTCTCCGACCTCAATCATCTCTGACATCATTACAGGATACAAATCAAGATGAGTCTCAAATGCTTTGGAAAATGGCTCCCCTTTTTCTATCGCCAATTTTGCTTCATTTAAAACTTTTTTATAATAAATATTTTGTACCACATCTTCGGTTATTTCTATAGTTCGAGTTAAAGAAACACCAGAAATTAAAAGTGACGAAATGGTGCGTGCTGTGCGAGCAGTATTAAGTTCTATTGTTAAATTATTAACAACAGGAATTTTTAAAATAACAAAATCAATATAGGGGGCCATAAATTTAGCGCGAAAAAGTGAAAAGATTCCAAAGGCTGCACAAAAGATGATTACAAAAGTTAGTATTAAATTATTAGAGAAAAAATTACCAAAGAAAATAAGAATCTGAGTGGAAAAAGGCAAAGTCACGCCGAGCTCTTTGAATGTGCCTGCCAAAGTTGGCACCACGAAAGCAAACATCAAAATGCCAATAATAACCATTGCCGACATAATTACCCCAGGGTAAATGAGCGCGCTCTTTATTTTCTTATTCAATGAATTAGACTTTTCTAAATTTAGCCCGATGTCAGAGAGCGCTCCTGCAAGATTCCCAGACTCTTCTCCTGCGCGAATCATTGAAATAAAAAGTTTTGAAAAAACATCAGGAAATTTTGAAAGAGCAGTTGAAAAAGTTTCCCCGGAATTTATATCATTTGCTATAGAAGTTAAAATTTTACCGAGTTTAGGATTCTTTGTTTGTTTTTTTAAAACTGATAAGGCCCTAGAAAGTGAGAGTCCCGCTTTTATCATCCCGCTCAAATTTTTAGTCAAAATAATCTGTTCTCCAACCTTCACTTTTTCAAAAATACTGGATAACGTTAAAAATTTATCAGTAAAATATTTATTTTTTTCTGAAATTGATAATGGAATAATGCCACGAGAACGCAACTCTCGAGCAAGAGCATAGCGATCAGTAGCATCTAAAATGTTTTCTAAAATTTCACCTGTTTTTGATTTTGCGCTGTATATAAAAAGCATAAAAAATTTAAAAAAAAATTATTCCGAAACAACTCGGAATACTTCTTCTAAAGTGGTAACACCCAAGACTGCTTGAAAAACTCCATCTTCAATCATTGTCATCATCCCCTCAGCTTTAGCTTGCGCCTCCATATCATCTTGAGAACTTCCTTTAATAATCATTTCTTTAATAGTAGCTGTAACTTTTAACACTTCATGCATCCCAATACGACTTGAATATCCATCTTCAAATTCAGCGCTCTTTACTGCTTTATAAAAAGGAATTTTGTCCCAAGTATCTTTTGGGCCTATAACATTTTCAATTTTTAAAAAATCTAATACTCTATCTAAATCAACGATCTTTTCAAGATTTTTTACCTCGACAGAAGATAAGAAATATTTTTCCTTATTTGAGGTAAGCCTACGCACTAATCTTTGAGCAATAATTGTCTTCACTGTTGCTGTTATCAAGAAAGGTTCAACTCCCATATCTATAAGTCTTGGTATTGCTCCAGAGGCTGAGTTGGTGTGAATTGTAGAAAGAACTAAATGTCCAGTTAGAGAAGCATTTATTGCTAGTTCGGCTGTTTCTCCATCACGAATTTCTCCCACCATTACAATATCCGGATCTTGACGCAATAATGAACGAAGCCCATTGGCAAAAGTTAAACCAATCTCTGGTTTTACTTGTGTTTGATTAACTCTTGGCATTTGATATTCGATAGGGTCTTCCACTGTTGAAATATTCACTTCTGGCCTATTTAAAATATCAAGCATCGTGTAGAGTGTAGTCGTCTTCCCGCTTCCTGTTGGGCCAGTGGCGAGCACCATGCCAGTTTTTTGTTTTAATGAATTATGTATCCGTTCCAGTCCTTCACCATGAAAACCAAGCGTTTCTAAAGAAAAGCCATTAGTATTTTCTTTTAAGATTCTAATAACTGTCTTTTCTCCAAAAAAAGTCGGCAAAGTAGAAACACGAAAAGAAATTTTTTCTCCATTTTGTTCTATTTTAAATCTGCCGTCTTGAGGCAATCTTTTTTCATCCAGTTTTAAATTAGATAAAACTTTAATACGCGCCGTTATCCCAGAGCCGGCATTTTTTTCCAAGACCATCGCATCATGCAAAATTCCATCTATTCTATAACGCACGGTAAGTTCTTTTTCCCCAGGCTCAATATGAATATCAGATGCATTTTGCAAAATTGCGTGAAAAATCAAAGAGTCTACTATTTTTACAACTGGAAGATCTTCCGCTATTTCTTTTAATTCTGCATCGGATTTTTCACCTTCTTCTCCAAAAGGAGCATTTATTGTAGCACTTTCTTTTTGTATAATATCCTGAAACTCTGATTTCAAACTTTGTCGATACTGAACCAAAACAGACCTAATAGAAATTGTGTCAGTCAGTCGAGGTAAAATTTTTAAACCAGAACGTTTTTTTATAAAATCAATTACAGGCAAGTCATCAACATCAAGCATCGCTACTTCTAAACTATTCCCATTCTTCCCGCTTTTTTTGTAAGCGACAATATTGTAATTGCGCGCAATCGGCTCAGGAATAATAGAAAGTACAGAAAAATCTATTTTTTGATTATTTAAATCAATGAACGGTATACCCAAAACAGAAGCTTCCATTCGCTTCAAATCTGTTTCAGATATTTTCCCATCGGAAAGTAAAATATCGCCAATTTTTTGTTTTTTAGTTTCAGCTTTTTTAAAAGCCTCTTCAAGGTCTGCCTTAGACACAAGCCCTTCATCTAAAATAACTTTTTTTAACTGTTCTTCATTGATTTGCATTACAAATATAGTATAGCAAAAAAATCTCCCAAATGGGAGATTTTTTTGCTAATAATTAAAATTAAATTAATTCTCTATATACCCCGGACTTTTCTTTTGTGAACAAGAGTTACTTCCACAAGTCCATGTCCATTTAGAAGGACTACTTATTGGATTTGTGCCAATAATAGTGCCATCACCACATGTATAGTGGTTACTAAAACAAGTAGTACCACTAGAAAGTGTACATGATGTATTTGATCCACCATTAGAACCAAGACAATCCCAGGCAGAAGAACCATTACCATTCGCTGGGGTACCTGAACTACAAGTATTGTAAACTAACGGAGAAGAACAGATACCATTAATAAGTGCCGGTGCACACTTTATTCCATCCCAAATAGTTCCAGTATCGCAACTCGCAGTGGCTAAGGCAGTGGCAAGTTGTTTTGCATTATTATAAAGAAAGAATGCTCTACTTTTATGGGTACTCTCAATTATATATGGAATAACAACACCTGTTTTGGTACCTACATCATAAGTACCGGTAGTTGGGGGCTTAATAGGGTTTGAAGTTGAAGAAACAATAGGAAAGTTAGCTGAAGTAGCTCCGCTATTATTGGTACTACTAGTTACAGACGACCCAAGAACAATTTCAGGATTTATTACACTCCAAGAAAGAGTTGTGGTACAACTGTTATTTCCTACTGTTATTATACAATTAGAAGCAGTTAGAGTACTGGACATTGCGGGGGCGACAACAACACCATTAAAATTGATCCAGCCCACGACTTCACTTCCCCAAGCGTAACCCGAAAAAGCAGTACCCGATAAAGTTACACCATAACTAGTGCCTGTAAGGGAAATCCAACCATCCCAACCACTACTGCCATCTCCTCCAGACAGAGCTTTTGCCCAACCAGTCAAGCTACTACCAGCCACTTTGGCATTATCAGCAGTAGTTCCACCTCCAGTTGGAAAACCAGAAAGTTCTCCAAACTTTACCCAACCAATATTTGATGACCAAGCATAACCAGTAAGATAACCAGTTGTTAAATTTTTAGTTACGCCATAACTTGAAGTCGCGCAATTATTACCAGGATTCGTACAATTAAAACTTATCCAGCCAATATTAGATGACCAAGCATAACCAGACATATTGTCCGTAGAACTTGCTGAAACTATAATAGGTGAAAGACAAAAAACAAATACTAGAACAAAAATAATTTTCAAGAAAGATTTTAAGAAAGAAATTTTCATTATTTTAATATTATACCATTAAGATTACTAAAAAGGGTATAAAATTGAAATCTATACTGTGGATAACGATACTAGCTGATACTAGCTAGATACTAGCTAGGACAGTCCTCGCTAGTGGTGTCAAATAAGATAACTTTCCACAAAATTATTAAAAGATTTAGTGTCTCTAAAATAATCAGGAAAGACTTTTTTATTCAAAATATTGCCCTCTAGCCTATCGACACCAATATAATCTTGATAACTAGAGTACCTATAAGATTTTAGAAAATCTTTCTTTTCACCAAGTGATTCTTTAATTTTCTTTTCCCAACCGGGGAATTTTATATCAAGTGAATTAAAATGAATATATGCAAAAAGTTTTCGCATATAAATGTCGTCAGACTTTACACATTTTGATTTAAATGGTCCGCCAAACAAAGCACCTTGTCTTTGATATTTAATATTAAAAAACATTGAATATCCTGTCCCTAATTTTCTCATAAACTTTGTTATCCCTCCATCCACTTCTTGGCGTATCATTAAATGAAAATGATTAGTCATCAAACACCATGCGCCTATAAATACTAATGGTTTTCCTTTTTCAATCACCATTATTTCTTCATAACTTTTATGTAGAATGTTTGTTAAATTGTTGAGCTTTATCACATCTTCATTATTTGCAACATATAAAAGCATTATGAATCTTTCATAATCTTTCTGTAATTTAAAAATATTTCTTTTATCAATTCCTCTATTCCAAAGGTGGTAGTATTCACCAGTGACAAAAGGATCTTTTCGCAACATCTATTTAATATAACACACTAGCTAGGACAGTCCTAGCTAGTGTTAAAAAAACAGTCCGAAATATTTCGGACTGCCCAATGATAGTTTTAACAAAATCATCAGAAATGAAAATTTTTGGAGATATTAACGGGACCAAATCGGCATCAGATTTTCGTCAATATAAATGCTGAATACCAGCCCGGGCATACCTTGTTTAAAGGTGGAAAAACTTACATCCCAGGTCGCTTTTGACTCAAACGATCTAGCCAGGTCAAAAATCGCGGAAATATTAATTAACTCCTTCACATACTTGTTTCCGCTTAATTTTATTCCCCCGATATCCCCCGCGGCGTAATAATAATGAATTTTGTTGTTATTTTTAACGACCCAGGGGTACACAACTTTGTAGAATGTATTGAACAAATAGATCTCGGGGGAATTTACCACTTTGGCAAATTCATCCTGCATTTGAAACCCCGCGCCATTTATTTCAACCTCTTTTTTGAGGCTCCCTTGTATCTGCCAACTTTCGGACATGGTCCGATAATTAATCGACGCGCTAACGCCGTTTTTTCCCGCTTCCTGCAAATGACCCAATGGGTGTATTAACGCCGCCGATACGAATCCAACAGAAGCAAGGCGGACAGCTTTTTCCCCAAGTCCGGCATCGTAAAAATTTATTAAGCCGGTCTCACTGGAATAATCCACATTATTTCTAATTTTCCCCGTTTCATTAGGGTTTTTGAAAAACTTCACGTCCGCAATCCAGATTTTTTCGGAACTCGCAACGTTTTCCGTCTGACCCTTCCTATATGAAAGGGCGAGTATTAAATTTTCTTCCGCCGAAGCCACGGAAACCGTTGCCAACAACATTGCCGCAACCAAAATCCCGATTATCTTTTTCATCCCGCACCTCCAAAAAATTTTAGATTATTTTATTGTAAAAGGACAAAAAACATCCTTTATTGATTGTTTAATGTATTATACTACTTTTCTATTTTAAAGTCAACTACTTAGAAATGTAGGGTAATTTCTGCGTAATTTGTAAAAAATTATTTATTTTCCAATTTTTCAATGCGAGATTTTACACACTAGCAAGGACAGTCCTAGCTAGCCTTTAGCTAGGATTGTTCTTGCTAGTACTTGCCAACATCTTACGGAAGCATTAATTTTCCTAGTAGGAGGTTGTTGCAAGTAACTTGACCGCCGCCGCAAACAGCATTACATTGATAATATTGACTAGGAAACCTGCAGTAAACGGTTATACAAGTAGCTGCCTCGGTGAGGGTCCCACCTGCGGGACACCCGTATGTTTGTCTATATATTGGGAAGCCAGTCTTTGATATGACGTTGCCGCCAACATCTAGATCACCTGAAACATTTACATTGCCACTTTGGTCTATAGCCATTGTTTTTACTCTAGCACTGTTAAGAAATTGTAAAGTGCCAGAATTAGTCTGTAATGAGTAACTCTGTGTTCCCGGTGATTGCAAAGTAAGCGCTGGACCAGGCCCGAAACCAACCTGGCCCCCGAAACCAGCCTTGCTCTTGCTCAAAGGTCTTAATAAAGAAACATCTCCCATAACAGATAATTTTGAAGCTGGACCTGTCGTCCCGATGCCAACATTGCCGTTTTTAACTATAAGACCATTAGGAGCAGGAAGGTGCGTTGCATCTCCTGTATTGAGTACTAATCCCCCAGCTTTTGACTGACCTGAAAAGGTTACATTCAGTGGCGTATCGGTATTATTACCAGGTGGAGGTGCTGTAGGACCAACATATTGACTATATGCAGAAACAAAACTAACTCCAGCTACTAATATTAATGCTAGAATGATAGATTTTATATTTTGTATTATTTTTGTTTTCATATTATTTTAATTTATTATTAATAATTTGTTTTAGTTGGAGCGGTGGTGGAATCAATAAGTTGCTTTAATTCTTTGGTATTCACTGGATTTGAGGTAGTGGCTGGAGCAGTGGTGGAATCAATGAGAGCTTGCATTTGTTGAGCTTCAGTAAGAGTTGGAGGAGATTTTGGTTTGAATAAAAAATAAAAAATAAATAAACCTAAAACGATAATAATCAGAACAGATACTGCTATCTTTTGATTTTTAGTCATAATTATTTATAAGTATAAAACAAAATAAAGATAAAGGGAACTTGGGGTGTGGATAACCCCCACACCTTTTATTTTATTTAAGACTTTCGGAGATTCTTCTTTTTAGTTGTCCTAACGCTTTTCCATCTTTCTTTAGATTATATTCTCTCGTTCTGGCGTCATGCTCATTAGCGCAAGCTTCATAATAACGAATTTCAAATGGTCTCCTTGCTTTAGTTGAACGATTAAGTCCATTGTTGTGTTCCGAAAGTCTTCGCTTCAGATCATTAGTTGAACCAATATATAATTTTTCATCTTTTAGACTTTTTAAAATATACACATAGTACATAATAACCATTATATGATCTGAAGTTATAAAATGAAAGGTGTGGGGGATAACCCCAACAGCTTCATTGACAAAAACTATATTTTCTGTTAGAATCTGTTAAGAATAATATTGTACAAGAACTGACAAAAATAGGACTGAATGTCCTTTGACATAAGAATAAAAAAATAGATTGGCTCATTTCGAGCAAAAAAAACGATACATACTAAAAGGAGGATGTCATGAAAAAGATACTTGCAACAGCAGTACTAATGATGTTTGTATTAGTAGGATGCGATGGCAGAGAAACGACATCGGCACCGACACCGACAGATCCAACGCCACAGGCAACATTGGTTTCTATCAGCGTTACTCCGAGCAACCCGACCATAATGGTCGGGGCGACACAACAGTTCATTGCTATCGGGGCATATTCCGACAGCACGACACAAAATCTGACGGTCTCCGCAACTTGGAGCTCGCCGGACACAGGCAAGGCGACAATTTCGTCAGGCGGACTGGCCACAGCAGTAACTACCGGATTGGTAACAATTACGGCGACGTCAGGCAGTGTTTCGGGAACAGCTACATTGACGGTAGTAACCGTAACGTCACCGCCAGCTCCATATACAGCTCCGTCTGGTTGGTCACTTAGTCAAGTAACAACAGACGGAGCCAGTATTATTACTACGGGATCAAATGTATCCGGCGCAACCGCAATAGCTTTCAATAGCGATGGAACGATCAAGTGGCAAAAAAGTGAGCCTGGGACTTACGGAAAGTCCAAGGCAACTGGTGACTACACTTATGTTACCAGAACATACCAAACCGGAATTGACTACAATTCCAGCACATCTATCGAGAAGATCAATAACTTGACAGGCGAAATAGTATCTACTGTTGTTGTGGGCACACAAACAGACCCCAATGGAGCAGCAGCTTCTTATTTAGGCTCGTTTGCAACCAGCACCAACGCAGTGTACGTCGCAGGAAGCGACGGCAATGGTTCGACAATCAAAATCTCCAAACTTGATTTGTCGTTAACCAACAAGACCTTTTTGTTGGGATACAAAAGTAGCGACTTAAGGGACATGGGAACAGTTGAAAGAAGCACGTCGTTCGGAAATTATTTTTATAGTATAAGCTCAGGCAGTATTGATGCTTATACATTAGACGGCGTGTATTTCGGGTACACCCTTGCTCTTCCTGGAGCAGAGTTCGTCAACACCCTCCACAAAGGCAATGTGCAGTATGTATCAGGCTTACAAGCCGGAACAGCCTACGTCTGGGTTTATAAAGACGGAGACCTGCAAAACAGCTTCCCCTTGGGCACAGGATCTGCCGAAGGAATGGATTTCGGTCCTGATGGCGAAATGTATGTAGCCATCAGTGGAGGAGTCGGTCCAGTCAGGATTGATCACACCACCGGCACCATAGCCTGGACCGGCACTACTGCCGGGCACTCAGTTGCTTACCTGAATGGCAAAATCTACGTCGCCACAGGAGGCAACAAAATTGAGGTATTTGACGCCATAACAGGAGGTAAAATTAATTGATAGAATCATCAAGCTCATAGCCCATCTTCAACAAAGTTGAAGATGGGCTATCTTTATTTTAATTTAAGGCACAAAAGACCTTTTTACGCTAAAAATTCTTTAACTTTTTCTTGAAAGAAAACTTGCATGTTTGTTTTTGATTGTTGTTTCTGAAGCCAGATAATCGCTTCATCGTCTAAATCCTCTGGTGATGTTAACTGCTCGCAAAACAATCTATCATTAAAAGTGTCATTATATTTTTCTTTTGCATCTAAAATTAGTGTTTCTAAGGTTGCATGTTTTTCAAAAAGAATAAAATATAAATCAACATAATCCTTAAAAGATCGCCTACGTCCAATGGTATAGGCTTTCATAGAAGCAATATCTAAAACAGAAGCTAGCGGTACAATGTTTGTATCAATAGTTTTATATTTCAAAATGAATGGATAATGCAAAAAAGTCATCTTAACATTTTCCACCATCAAAGTAAGTTCATTTTTTGTATTTACTAAAACAGAAACGGAATTGAATTTTTCTTCAATTTTTACAACTAAAGTTTTCTTAATAGGGTCGGGTGAAAAAAAATCTAAATCAACAGAAATACGATGCCCTATTTGTAAAGCTAGAGCTGTGCCTCCAGCTAAATAAAAATTATCACGCAAAAAACCACACATATCCCAAACCTTTTTTGTTTCTTGATTTAATGATTCGTAATGCATATTTTTTTAACTTAAACAAACATCATACGCGCTAATTTTATGGCAGAAGGTCTGACAGCTGAAACAGAAATATTATTGAGAACTTTTTTGACTTCCGGAATACCATAAAAGAATTTTATCCAACGCCAATGCTCAAAATTGCCATATAAAATGGTATTTGTAATAATTGTATTTTTCATCTTTATGGGATCACATTTTTCAAAATCATATGACCATAATATAGACTTAAAATTATTAGGTATTTTATTCATATATACATTATAACATAATTTAGATTGCATTTAAATAGCACTTATGATATTGTTTTCATGTATGAGTCCTGTAGCAACAGGGCTTTTTTTAATAAAACTTAATAAAAATTGCGTCGCGTTTTGGCCGCGTCCTAAAGGACTTACGCGGCATGATTCCGCAGAATCAACAATTACACGACGTGATTTCGCAAAATCAATGTTAGATATAAAAACATTCAAATCAGCTTTAGAACAATTGGAAGAAGAACGAAAAATTCCAAAAGCAAAAATACTAGAAGCAATAGAGCAAGCGATGGCCGCGGCTTATAAAAAAGATTACGGAAAAAAAGGACAAATTGTTCGAGCCAAGTTTGATATGGAGACTGGAAAAACAGATTTCTTCCAAATAAAAATCGTGGTAGATGAAAGTATTGCTATAATAGATGCAGATGATGAGTCAATTACAGGTGATGACGAACGTGTGCATTTTAATTCCGAGCATCACATCCTTCTCGAAGACGCAAAAAAAATAAAAAAGGGGGTAGAACTTAATGATGAAATTATTTTCCCATTAGAACAAAAAGATGATTATGGACGCATTGCCGCGCAGACCGCCAAGCAAGTCATCATCCAAAAAATTCGTGAAGCAGAACGCACTTCTATCATAGACGAATACGGCACTAAAGAAGGAGAAGTTATTTCTGGCATAGTTCAAAAAGTAGAACGAGGAAATGTTTATGTTGATTTCAATAGAGCGACAGGAATATTGCCTACTGAAGAACAAATTCCAGGAGAATACTGGACCCGAGGACAAAGAATCCGAGCTTACCTTTATAGTGTGGAAGACACGCATCGAGGTATAAACTTGCGTCTTTCTCGGACTCATCCTAAATTTGTAGAAAAACTTTTTGCCATAGAAGCGCCAGAAATAGAAAATGGCGTAGTGGAAATAAAATCTATCGCTCGTGAAGCAGGCGCCCGTTCAAAAATCGCGGTTTATTCAAACGATGAACACATCGACCCAGTAGGTTCTTGTGTTGGACAAAAAGGAACTCGAGTAAACACTATTACCACAGAACTTTCTGGAGAAAAAATTGACATAATTCCTTGGTCCGAAAATCCTACCCAATTTGTTTCTAATTCTCTTTCCCCAGCAAAAGTTATTTCAATTGTTATAGACGAAAAAGAACACAAGGCAATTGTAGAAGTGGCAAATGACCAGCTATCCCTCGCTATCGGCAAAGGTGGACAAAATGTGCGCCTTGCAGCCAAACTCACTGGATGGAGAATAGATATTAAGGGTGATGAAAAAATTGTTGAAAGTGAAGTTAAAAAAAGTGAAGTTGTAGAGTAAAATTTATTATTAGTTAAAAATCAAATATGAATCAATTTTTATTGTTTGCAATCATTAGTTCATTTGTGGCTATTGTTTACGGTTTGTTTCTAGCTAAATCAATATTAAAAAAGAGTCCCGGGAATACCCGTATGCAAGAAATTGCTAAAGCGATTCAAGAAGGGGCTAGCGCTTATTTAAATAAACAATATAAAACAATCAGTATTATTGCTGTAATACTTTTCTTTATTATTGGCTTTGTACCAAAACTCGGATGGACTATGGCTTTTGGATTTTTAGTTGGAGCTGTTTTTTCTGCTTTGGCAGGATATATAGGTATGAATGTGTCAGTCAGAGCGAATGTCAGAACAACAGAAGCTGCCAGAAGTGGAATAAATGAAGCCCTTTCTCTCGCTTTCAAAGGCGGCACAGTGACTGGACTTTTAGTAGTTGGACTTGCCTTGCTTGGAGTGACTGCTTTTTATGCAATTACAAAAGATGTTACTGCGCTTATCGGACTTGGTTTCGGCGCTTCACTTATTTCAATTTTTGCAAGATTGGGCGGAGGAATTTTTACCAAAGCAGCTGATGTCGGAGCAGACCTCGTCGGTAAACTTGAAGCAGGAATTCCAGAAGATGATCCAAGAAATCCAGGAGTTATCGCAGATAATGTAGGAGACAATGTCGGAGATTGCGCTGGTATGGCCGCTGATTTATTTGAAACTTATGCTGTTACCTCAGTTGCGACGATGCTTTTAGGCTCGCTTCTTTTTGTCGGATTTGAAAATGCAATTTTATATCCGCTCGTAATTGGTGGAATGGCAATATTTGCATCTATCATCGGTACTTGGTTTGTACGCTTAGGCAAGAGTGAAGGTAAGAATCAAAACATTATGGGCGCTCTATATAAAGGCCTTATCGCCTCCGGTGTTATTGCTGCTGCCCTATTTTACCCTGTTACAAAATTACTCATGGCAGGAAATGGCAAATATGAAGTAATGGATTTATTTATTTGCTCTCTTGTTGGTCTTTTTGTTACTGGAGCGCTTGTTGTCATCACAGAATATTTTACTTCTACAAAATACTATCCTGTAAAATCTATTGCCGAAGCATCAATTTCTGGTCATGGCACAAATGTTATTCAAGGTTTGGCTATCTCAATGAAATCTACTGCTCTTCCTTTAATTACAATAGTTTTAGGAATTTTAATTAGTTACAGCTATGGTGGACTTTATGGAATCGCAGTGGCTGCAATGTCTATGCTTTCAATGACAGGAATTATTGTGGCCATAGATGCCTATGGTCCTATCACAGACAATGCGGGAGGTATCGCAGAAATGGCAGAACTTCCAGAATCAGTTCGCAATGTAACTGATCCATTAGATGCCGTAGGAAATACAACAAAAGCTGTCACAAAAGGTTATGCTATCGGTTCTGCAGGTTTAGCCGCTCTTGTTCTTTTTGCCTCTTATACAGAAGAAATTGTAAAAGCTGGAAAAAGTATCAGTTTTGATTTGAGTAATCCATATGTAATTATTGGACTCTTTTTAGGAGGACTTCTTCCTTATTATTTTGGTGCGCTTTGTATGGAAGCAGTAGGAAAAACTGCTGGAAAAGTGGTAGAAGAAATTCGCAGACAATTTAGAGAAATAAAAGGAATTATGGAAGGCACTGCAAAACCAGACTACGCAAAAGCTGTTTCAATTATTACTGGCGCTGCTATCAAGCAAATGATCTTGCCTGCCCTCATACCAGTTCTTGCGCCAATTTTAGTGATTATTCTTTTTGGAAAAGAAAAAGGTTTTGTGGTTTTAGGAGGTCTTCTTGTTGGCTCTATCATTACAGGACTTTTCGTCGCAATTTCAATGACCTCAGGTGGAGGCGCATGGGACAATGCAAAGAAACATATAGAACAAGGCAACCACGGAGGAAAAGGTAGCGATGCTCACAAAGCTGCCGTTACTGGTGACACCGTCGGAGATCCTTATAAAGATACAGCCGGTCCTGCTATCAACCCTATGATAAAAATCTTAAATATAGTTGCATTGCTTTTAGTTATTTTATTAATCTAGTTGTAACATTTCTATCTTTACAACGTCATAATTAGTGTATAATAGACAGGTGTCGAACTTATCTATTATTACTAATTTTACTAATTGTTAATTAATTTGCCCTGCGATAATGTGGGCATAAAAAAATTTATGAAAAAATATTTGACGTTATTCGTGATTTTCTTGATGGTGTTTGTATTAAGCAATAAAATAGCACGAGCAGAAAATGATATCGATGACTCGTCTAATGACATCAAAATTGAATCATCTGATGACGAAAACGAAGACAATGATTCTTTGTCTGGCAAAAATAAGGATAAAGACGATGACAACGACGACGACAGTATTAAAGACTCTTTAGATCAAGACGATGACAACGACGGCATCCTTGATTCAAAAGATTTGAAACCTCTCGACAATGACAACGACGGTGTTAGTGATAAAAAAGATCGAGACACTCAAATTAAAAGAGAAGCTTTGAAGAAAGAATTTGAAGCTAGAAGAGAAGAAATCAAGAAACAAATTAAAGCTATCCGAGAAGAAGCCAAAACTAAAATGGAAGCTTTGAGAGAAAGCATCAAGAGCGAAAAAGATGGAGTAAAAGCAAAGATTAAAGACTTGAGAATAAACGGAAGAGAAAAGGCTTTGGTGAGATTTGACGGAGCTGTAGAGCGAATAAGTAGCTTGAAGGATAAAGTTAACGCTCAAATAGTGAAGCTCGAAGCCAAAGGTGTAAGTGTAGTAGATGCTAAGGCTTTTGTAGCGACAGCCGAGACAAAATTAGAGAGTGCTAAGACAAAAATTGCAGAAATAAATACTATTCTTGCCGCTTCTGTTGATCAGCTTTCTCTTGAGAACAAGACTAAGCTTAGAACATTGGCGCAAGAGACACAGACTTTACTGGTAGAATCTCATCAATCTTTGAAAGATGCGGTTAAATCTTTAAAGGATGAAATAAAAACAATGCTTGAAGATTTGAAAAATGCTACAGAAACAGGAAATGAAAGTGCTCAATAAAATTATAAGCTAAATCATAAAAACAATATGGAACCAGAAAAAAAATCAAATGGAGCGTTTATAGGATTAGCGATAATAATTATTATCCTTGTTATTGGTGGCATATATGTTTGGCAATCTAAGGTAGACACGGGTGCATTAAACAACAGCGCCCTTACTGCCGAAGAAGCAAAAAGTCTAGATACCCTAGACCAAGACTTAAATACTTTGGATACCAATGTTGGCGTCGATGTAAATACTCTACAATAAAGATTCTCATCTTTAATAAGTCTCAAAAGCCCTGTCACCTAAAAAGTGGCGGGGTTTTTTGACAAAAAAGTAAAATAAATATAAACTAAAAATTATGAAAATAACAGTTAAAAAACTACCTAGAAGTGAAATAGAAATTGAAGGTGAATTGGAAGCAGATATTTTTGAGTCTTATTTTGCAAAGGCTTTAAAAAAGCTTGGTGAAAATATAAAATTAGATGGATTTAGGAAAGGAAAAGTACCAGAAAATGTAATGCTATCAAACATCCCAGAAATTACTATCTTGGAAGAAATGGCAGAGATGGCGCTAGGAGAATATTATCCAAAAATTTTAAAAGATGAAAAAATAGATGCAATTGGTCGCCCAGAAATTTCTATTATTAAATTGGCGCGTAAAAATCCATTAGGTTTTAAAATCAAAACTGCCGTCTTGCCAGAAATAAAACTTCCCGACTATAAAAACATCTCTAAAAAAATAGTAGGAGATATTACTGATGCTGAGAAAAATGTTATTGTCTCTAATGAAGATTTGGAAAATACAATAATGGACATTCGCAAATCTCGCGCGCCCAAGGTACACATGGCGGAGCATAAACACAAAGAAGGCAAAGAACATGTTCATCCAGAGCCGGAGCTTCCCGAGCTCAATAATGCCTTCGTTCAAGCGTTAGGTCCCTTTAAAGATGTAGAAGATTTCAAAAATAAGCTTAAAGAAAATATAAAACTAGAAAAAGAAAATCAACAGAAAGAAAAAACGAGATTAAAAATTGTTGAGGAAATAGTAGAAAATAGTAAAATGGATTTGCCAGAGATTTTAATTAAAGTTGAATTGGATAAAATTTTATATCGCATGGAATCCGATATCACTCAAATGGGATTAAAGTTTGAAGATTATTTGAAACATCTGAATAAAACAAAAGAAGATTTGAAAAAAGAATTTAGAATTGATGCAGAGAAAAAAGCCAAACTCGCTCTGATTTTAAATGAAATAGCAAAAGCAGAAAAAATAGAGGCCGACCCAGAACAAGTAGCAAACGAAGTAGCCGCAATTTTGGAACATTACAAAGACGCAGATCCAGAACGCGCCCAAATGCACGCCGAAAACGTTCTAACTAACGAAAAAATTTTTCAGTTTCTAGAGAGCCAGTAGATTTTCCTCCCCTGATAAGGGGAGGTTAGGAGGGGTTGTGTTTTAAAATGAAATAGAAAGAGCAACCCTCAATCTATCTTCAGAATAGAAGAAGTTAAAAAAAAGCAAGGTTGATTATTCACACTTACGAAGATATTTTACAAGATCAACTTGCTTCATAAAAAATTAAGCAAAAACAGCTAAACTTTCTCGTGTGATAAGAGATCTGCCTTCGGATTTTCTTGATAAAAGACGATTAGTTTCAAGTATAAGCAAAAGTGCTTCTTTTAGATTAGCTTTTGTTTCAGATAATGTTTTGCCTTGAGTATTTACACCAGGAATTTCCTCAATCCATCCAGAATACCATTTGCCAGACTTTTTATAAACTGCAGTGAATTTTCGTGATTGCTTCATAAGTCTAATATATCAAAACCTAAAACAAATATCAAGAAAATTGTATTTATTTTTACAACCCTAGAGCATAACAAAGAAGCGCCATGCGGACATATAGGCCATTTTGAGCTTGGCGGAAATAAACTGCGCGAGAGTCAGCATCAATTTCCAAATCAATTTCATTTACTTTTGGAAGCGGATGCATAATAATCGCATCTTTTTTCATATTTTTTAAATATTCTTTCTTGAGAATAAATAAATCTTTTACTTTGTTATAAACTTTCGCATTACTAAAACGCTCTTTTTGCACCCGAGTCATATAAAGCACATCAAGTAGAGATAATTTTTCTTCCAAACTTCGCAGTTCTTCAAAAACTACACCATCATCCTTTAATTCTTTAATATATTCTCTAGGTAATTCTAATTCTTTAGGTGAAATAAAATAAAACTTATTCCTATTATATTGTCGCAAGAATGGAACTAAAGATTTAAGTGTCCTGCTATTTAACAAATCCCCGCCAAAACCAATATTCAAATTTGTAAGTCGTCCATGCTCCTTTTTTATTGTATAAAGATCCAGAAATCCTTGTGTCGGATGCTGGTTTGTCCCATCCCCCGCATTAATAAGCGGTACCGTAGCCACTTTCGCAGCTTTGTCTAAAGTAAAAGCTTTCGGATGACGGATGACCACCAAATCAACATATGAACAAAGAATTTTTGTAGTATCCTCAATTGTTTCTCCTTTATGAGTGGAAGAATTTTCTGTCGCATTTTCTGCAGAAACAATTTTCGCTCCCAGCTTAAGCGCTGCCACTTCAAAAGACAACCGAGTTCTAGTTGAAGGCTCAAAAAAAATACAAGCAATAATTTTGTCTTTTAGAATTTGCTTAACTTTCTTTTTCTTGCAATCCTCCTCCATGGTGGATGCTCGAGCTAAAATTTTCTCAATTTCAATTTTTTTAAACTGGTTAGCTGAAATTATATTCATGGATTTTTTAATTATTTAAATATTCTTTATAAGACTTAATTTCTAGGTCTTCCACATTATAATGCGCCAGGGCTTTAATAAAAGCTCTCGCTAATTGTAAATCTGTAAATAGTGGTATTTGATTATCTACTGTTGCCCTGCGAATACGAAAACCATCTGTCATCACATGCCCTTCATTATTTTTTTTATTTGAAAGTGGGGCTTCAGACTTACTTAAAATTACCACAAAAGACACTTTTTTACCTTCAATAATATTTAAAATATTTGGTGTATGCTCAAATGCTTTGCGAACTAATTCGCATGGAACACCATGTTTTTTAAAAAATTCAGCCGTTGTGTCTGTCGCAAAAATTGTATAACCTAAGGAAATTAAGATATTCCCTGTTTCTAAAAATTTCGCTTTATTTAATTCTCCACCAAGAGAAAGCATAACGTTTTTATTTTTAAAATCAAAATTATTAGTACTCAAGATTGACTTCAAGAGCGCGTCGTCATAATCCTTGCCGAAACAAGCGGCTTCTCCGGTGGAAGACATTTCTACCCGCAAGATCGGATCAACACCAAGCAGTCTAGAAAAAGAAAATTGTGGCGACTTTACAACCACACTTTTGGGATACACAAAATTATGTATCTTTGCTTTTCCAAAAAAACTATCCACCGCAATTTCAGGAAAATTGGCATCCATGGCTTTAGATAAAAGTGGAAAGGTACGACTAGCCCGCACATTAACTTCTATAACAAATGGTATATTGTCTTTTACTAAAAATTGAATATTAAATGGTCCAGTAATTGAGAGTTCGCGCGCTATTTTTTTAGAAATTTCTTTTAATTGAAATTCAGTTGAAGCATAGACCCTTTGCGTTGGATAGACAATGGTTGCGTCTCCTGAATGCACTCCAGCATTTTCCACATGTTCAGAAATTCCATAAATCATAAGTTTTCCTTTTTGAGCTACTCCATCAAATTCAAGCTCTTTGGCATTTTCTATATATTTGGAAATAGTTACAGGATATTCTGGTGAAAGTATCGCTGCTTTACTTATAAAATTATGTAATTGCTCTTTGTTGTAACAAACCCGCATCGCCGCCCCAGAGAGCACATAAGAAGGACGAACCAAAACAGGAAAACCATAATTTTCTGCAAATTTTTCTGCTTCCTTTTTTGAAATAAAACTTTGCCATTTGGGTTGTAAGATTCCAAGCTTATCAAGTAAAGCCGAAAAAGTATTACGATCTTCAGCTCGATCAATATCTTCCGCTTTCGTTCCTAAAATAGGAAAATTAGAAAGGGAAAGTTTTTTCACTAGATTGTTTGGTCTTTGTCCTCCCACAGAAACTATAAACCCACCAGCTTCTTCAAACTCAAAAATGTCCGCTACTGTTTCAAAAGATAAATTTTCAAAATAAAGACGATCTGACATATCATAATCAGTTGAAACAGTTTCAGGATTGCAATTTATAATAATTGATTGTTTTTTATATTTCTTCAACGCCAGCGCCGCATATACAGAAGACCAGTCAAACTCAACAGAAGAACCAATATGGTATGGACCACCACCTAAAACAACTATTGCATTTTGCCCAAGTGGGGACACGTCGTTATGATTCCCACGGTAGGTTAAATATAAATAATTAGTTTTGGCTGGAAACTCCCCAGCTAAAGTATCAATAGTGAAAAAAGAAGGCAAGATCCTAAAATTTTTGCGTAACTTACGAATTTCTAATTCTGTTTTTCCACATAGATTTCCAATTTTCTTATCTGAAAGACCAGTTTGTTTTAAATTTAAAATCGTTTCTTTGTTTAGAACTTTACTTTTTGCAAAAATTTTCTGCGTATTTACAATATTTTGAATTCTAAATAAAAACCACAAATCAATACCAGTTATTTTATGAATTTCTTCAACACTCACCCCCTTTTTAATACTTTCCGCAATTGCAAAAATTCTTCTTGGGGTCGGAATATTTAAAAATGTTTCTAATTCTTTTTTATTATTAAAACCATTATCAGTGATACTTTCAAAATCACCAGAATACATTCGCACCGCTTTCTCTAAAGCTTCTTCGAAACTTCTTCCAATAGCCATTACCTCCCCCACCGACTTCATCGTGCTTCCTATATGCGGAGCAACACCAACAAATTTTGTTAAGTCCCAGCGTGGCATCTTTACCACTATATAATCAAGAGCCGGCTCAAAAAAACATTGAGTTACTTTTGTAATTTTATTTTCTATTTCAAGCAAACTTGCTCCGAGGGCCAACTTGGCCGCAACATAAGCAAGCGGATAGCCAGTTGCCTTCGAAGCAAGAGCGCTGGAACGAGACAAGCGCGCATTCACTTCAATCACGAAATAATCAAGTTCACCATTTTTAGGATGCGGATTAAGAGCATATTGTACGTTACACTCACCGACTATCTTCAAGCTCTGAACAATTTTTATACTTGCTTCTCTTAGGCGATGATACTCTTCATTATTTAATGTTTGGCTCGGAGCAACAACAATAGAATCTCCTGTGTGAATACCAAGCGGGTCCAAATTTTCCATATTACACACTGTTACAATATTCCCAAACTGATCACGCACCACTTCATATTCAATCTCCTTAAAATGATGCAAATATTTTTCAATTAAAACTTGTGGGGATACTGCGAATACGCCTATAACAATTTTTTCTAGCTCTTCCATATTATGGGCCACACCAGATTTTTGCCCACCCAAGGCAAAGGCAGCTCGAATCATAAGTGGAAAGCCAATTTTTTTTGCCACATCTTTTGCTTCTTTTAATTTTGTGGCACATCCTGAAGTAGGGACAGGAATATTAATACTTTTTAAATGTTTGGCAAACTTTTCTCTATCCTCAGTTAAAATAATTGATGAAACGGGGCTACCGAGAACTTTTACATTATATTTTTTTAATATACCTTTTTTCTTAAGTTCCAATCCGCAGTTTAAAGCTGTCTGCCCACCAAAAGACAACATAATTCCATCAGGTAATTCTTTCTTTATAACTTTTTCTACAAAAAAATCATTTACCGGTAAAAAATAAACCTCATCTGCTAATGTTTTAGAAGTTTGGAACGTAGCAATATTTGGATTCACTAAAATAACTTTAATCTTATCTTCTTTTAGAGCCTTAATTGCTTGACTGCCAGAATAATCAAATTCTCCTGCTTCGCCTATTTTCAGCGCGCCACTTCCAAGCACTAATACTTTTTTTATTAATTTTACTTTGTTATTTTTCATGATTTTTTATTTTTGATTTTATAAGTCCAGCTCTTTCTAGAAAAAAATCAAATATCCAATCAGTATCAAGTGGTCCTGGAGAACTCTCTGGATGAAACTGCACAGACATAAATGGCAGACTCTCGTGAATAATCCCTTCATTAGTATTGTCATTAGCATTATAAAACCATTCCTTAAAACCTTTGGGTATTTTTTTAACTGCAAAACCATGATTTTGTGTTGTTAAATAACATTTATTAGTACCTTTTTCTACTACAGGTTGATTCTGACTTCGATGACCAAATTTCATCTTGTGCGTAGTACCACCTAGAGCCAATGTTAAAATTTGATTACCTAAACAAATACCTAATGTAGGAATTTTTTGAGTAACAATCTTTTTTACATTATTAATTGTATTTTCAACTTTTGTCGGGTCTCCAGGGCCGTTGGAAATAACCACTGCGGAAAATAGAAAATCAAGTTTTGTGACATCTGTATCCCAAGGAACTACTACAACTTTAAATCCACGAGCTATTAATCTGCGAACTATGTTGTATTTTACCCCGCAATCTATCACCACAATAGTTTTTTTACCAATACTATATTCTAAAATCTTTTTTGTGGAAACTTCAGAAACTAAATTCCTTAAATTAGGATCTTCAAAATGCACATCTTTATCATTAAAGATTATTTTACCTAAACTAACTCCTTCGTCTCTTAATTTTTGTGTCAACGCTCTTGTATCTTTAATTTCAAGCAATGGAATTCCCTCCTTTTTAAACCATTCACTTAGCGTCATTTCCATAGCGTAATGTGATGGTGTATTTATATAATTGCAAACTATCAATCCAGAAACTTGAATTTTTTGCGATTCCCAAAACTCTTTTTTAGGAACACCATAATTTCCAATTATAGGATATGTTAAAACCAGAATCTGCCCCTTAAACGAAGGGTCAGTTAATGCCTCCAGATATCCCACCATTCCTGTAGCAAAAACTACTTCTCCAGCTACAGATTTCTCCGCACCAAAGCTTTTTCCCGTAAATTCGACACCATCTTTTAATATTAACTTTGCGGATTTTCTATTTACCATATGGAACTCCTTTAATTATTGTTCTAACAACACTCCCGGGGAAAGTAATTCCTTCAAACGGTGACCAACCACATTTTGTTTTTAGTTTATCTTTTGTAATCGTGATTGGTTTATTTAAATCGAGAATTGTCAGTGACCCTACATAACCTTTTTCTATTTTTCCATACTTATCTAAAATAAAATTATTTATAAAATTCGCAGAATTATAACTACAAACTCTTTCAACTTCTTCTGTAAAATTATGTTCTCGTATCAACCAAGTAATAAATGGACCATAAGTGTCCAAATGAGTAAGACCAGAAATTCCTTTTTCTTTTTCCTCTATAGTATGAGGAGCATGATCGGTCGCCAGATAATCTATGTCACCATTTTTTAATAATTTAATTAAACTCAAACGATTTTCTTTTGTTTGACGTATTGGTGGATTTACTTGAAAATTTTTTCTATTTTCAGGAAGCATCGTTTCATCAAAATACAAATGATGTGGCGTGACTTCTACTGTTACATTTATTCCACGTTTTTTTGCATCTATTATTTTATTTATTCCTTCAATTGTAGAACAATGACAAATTTTCCCCACCAGATTATATTTTTCAATAAGTTTTAAAGCAAAATCTACGGCAGAAATCTCGGCTTCAGGTGGACGTTTTGCTTCATGTGTATTTTTATTTGCATTTTCTTCCAAAATTTTTGGGTCTTCACAATGAAAACTTACATATTGATTCTCATATTTTTCTAATACTTTTTCCAACTCTTCATTTGAAGTAAAAAATAAATCTCCTACTGATGGACCCATAAAAACTTTATAAGGAACTTTTTTAAAAAGAGGTTTTGCATTAGGACCAATACCAGCATAGAGTACTATTGTGATAGGAGACTTTTTTGTTAAATTATTTTTTGTTTCAAAACTATCATCATCTACGGGTGGTACCGGATTGTTTGGCATCTCTCCGATAGCCACCACTCCGCCATTTATAGCAGCCTCTCCCGCAGTAATAAAATCTTCTTTATAATCTTGCTTATGGCTCGCATCTTCTCGTGCGTGTACGTGCAAATCTATGAATCCAGAAAAAATTATTTCATCTTTCAAAACTAAATCAGCTATGCCTGAGGGCTCTGCAACATTTACAATTAATCCAGTATTAGTATCTATTTCTATACATTTTTTTTCTCCAGTATTTGCAATAATTCCTTCGACACTAAACATAAATTTTGGATAAAAAAATAACCCCGATAGGGGCTTTTATAATAGAAATAAAGATATTATAGATGTTTGTTAGAAAAATATTTGATTTGTTTTCCAATTGATACATTAAAGAAGATAATAGCATTTTTAAGAACATAAGCAAGCCCTGTATTTTCTAATTTCATCTCGAAGTTTTTGCGCTTCAATTTTTGGATTATCAGAAAAAATTATTCCTCTAGAGGAATTTATTATAAGTCCCAAACCTTTGCTATTTAATCCAACTTTTAATGTTTCTTTTAAATCTCCTCCTTGAGCGCCTACCCCAGGAACCAAAAAAGTCATATCCCCTACAATAGAACGAATTTTTTTCATCTCCTTTGGATAAGTCGCCCCTACAACAAGCATACAATTTTTATTTTTATTCCAATTTTTTGAAACTTTTTCTGCCACAATCTGCCAAAGTGTTTTGCCTTTAACCTCTAAATCTTGAAAATCTTTTGATCCGGGATTTGAAGTGCGACAAAGTAAAATCACTCCTTTATCTTTTCTATCTAAAATCGGTTGCACCGCTTCATGTCCTAAATATGGATACACAGTGAAAGCATCAAAGCCAAGCCAATCAAATATAGAAGTAATGTAACCATTGTTTGTATTTCCTATGTCCCCTCTCTTTGCGTCTAGTATAGTAAAAATATCTGGATGATTTTTAATCAAATAATCCATCGTCATCTTTAATTCTCGTATTCCTTTATCACCCCGAGCTTCATAAAATGCGCTATTTGGTTTAAAGGCAACCGCATATTCGTGCGTCTCTTTAATAATCCATTTATTAAATTCAAATTGTGGAAATTTCTTTTTTAAAAATCTTTTTGGAATTTTTGCAAAATCTGCATCCAATCCAATGCATAAAAGTGAATTTATCTTTTTAGCTCTTTTGTTGTATTTATCTATGATCATTATTTATTCTTTATTTGTTTTTGGATTCTAAAAATTTTTTACCATGACCAACTTTAATATTTATAGGAATTCCTTCTTTGCAAAATGGACATACGCTCGCTTCATATGTAGCAACATAAAGGCTAGAAAGAAAAGAAAAAGGCACATCTAATATTTTAGAACTTAAATCTTTATTTTTATTAACCATTGCACAAGTATCTATAATATTACCACCAGCATCCTTTACAGCCTTAGCTGTTTTGAGCAATGAACCACCAGTGGTTACTATATCTTCGACAATCAAAACTCTTTTACCTTTGACATAATTCTCATACCCACGAGTAAAAATTTGCCCCCCATCTGGTGACTTTTCTGTATACACTGCTAAAACTTCCCTACTATATATTTCACTCAAATGATATGCTATCCACTGAGAAAGTATTATTCCTCCCAATGCTGGACCAACGACAATTTCAATATTTTTATCTTTATATTTTTCTGCAAAAATTTTACCTACTTCTGATGTTTCTTTTGTGTGTGGATACAAAAAATCTTTATTTATATAAGTATCAATATGAAGTCCTGAAGTACCAACAAAATGACTATCTGAAAGCACTGCCCCGACTTTCTTTAAAATTTCTATTACATAACTCATAAACTTATCTTAACCTTTCTTTTATCTCTTGTGCAAGATATGGGTTCCATATTGCTCCTGTAGCTGACATCACAATATCTGCACCAGCATTTCGGTATTCAAAAAAATCATCAGGCGTAGTCACCCCGCCAACACCTACAATGGTAAATTTGTAACCAAATTCTTCTCGTAATTTTTTTAATCTTTTAACCATATCTAATCCTGCCCATTTTATTGCATGACCGCAAAGACCACTTATTAATCTGCCTTCACCAAGAAGAGCTTGTTTACCATTTTCATCTAATACTTTAGCCGGCATAGTATTGATAGCAGAAATACCTTCCACGATATTTCCAATCTTTTGTATTAAATTTTTTAATACTTCTTCGTCTTCAAAATAGGCAATTTTAATAATTAAAGGAATTTCTCCAATAACTTCTTTTATCGCCTTAGCTACTTTCACGCTTCGCTCTATGTCATAACAAAGCAAATTATTTGTGCCTTCATTTGGACAACTTAAATTCACTTCCATCACTTTCACCCCAACATCTTTAAGCAATTTAGCGGTAATGCGATAATCATTTATATATTCTTCCACATTCTGTCCTTTCTTTTTTGTTCCCTGAAAACTCCCAACAACAATTTGACCTGAACCTGTATTATTCAATAGATTCGTTAAATCTTTTTGCCAAAATTCTGGCTCTAATGATGGTACACCAAAAGAATTAGTAATAAGCTCTGGTATTCCTTCAATGTTTTCATTTACAATTACCCCTTCTTTCATTTTTTGCAAAGTCAAATCTCCATCTATCTTTATAGATAAAACATTTGGCCAAGGATGGCAAGGATATTTTTCACTGCGAACTGTTTTGTAAGTAACAATGTCAAAACCTTTATTCAAAGCCGCCTGCACAAATTTTCCATTAATAAGTGGCCCCGCAGGAATACCAAAAGGTAAATTTACTTTAAAGCCCAGAAAATCATACTGAGTCTCAGCAAGAACCCTCTTTGCTGGATTTTCTACTTTACTATCTGCAAAAGCTCCAAAGGGTCCCTTTTCATAATTTTCTTCATAAGATTTTTTAGGATCATAAAATGGCTCAAAAAGCATATCTTGATTCTAATATAAAACAGGTGTATTATCAAAGAATGTTAATACCAACAGTTATAGAAAAATCACAATTTGGAGAAAGAGCTTATGATATTTATTCTCGCCTTTTACGTGAAAGAATTGTTTTTTTAGCAGGACCCATTGATGATAATGTAGCAAACATTGTGATTGCCCAGCTTCTTTTTCTTGAATCTGAAGACGCAAAAAAAGATATTTTTCTATACATAAATTCTCCAGGCGGATCTGTAACTTCCACTATGGCTATCGTAGATACGATGAATCACGTTCGTCCAGATATTTCCACTTTTTGTGTAGGACTCGCAGCTTCAGGCGCAGCCATAGTGCTATCAGCAGGTAAAAAAGGCAAGCGTTTTATTTTACCAAATGCCGAAGTTATGATTCATCAACCAATGGGCGGAGTAGAAGGCCAAGCGACAGATATAGCCATTACTGCTAAACACATTTTGAAAACTAGAGATAATTTAAATAAATTACTAGCAAAAAATACCGGTAAGTCTCTTCCTGAAATAGAAAAAGACGTGGAAAGAGACTTTTTTATGGATGCTGAAGAAGCGAAAAAATACGGAATTATAGATGACATAGTCACTAAATCAAAAATCCCTACCTCTAAGCAAAACAACGACTAGACACAATTCTATTTATTTGTTATACTAACAATGTTGAATTTTAAAAATTTATTTTGTTTAATTTATAGTTGGTTCGCAGGAATATCCCATATATTATGAAGTTTTTAAAGAAAAATTTGTCTATCTTTAGTAAAGTTTTTTTCGGCAAGGAAACAAAACTAAAAATATAGTGGTTTGTTCTTGTAAGCTCGCTCAAAGCTTATGAGTATAACAATAATAATTCTACTTGGAGTCATAGCGCTTTTTTTTGGTATTGGTATAGGGTATTATCTTCGTCTAATCATTGCCTTAGGAAAAAGAAAATCTATTGAAATAGATATCAAGCAGATGATGGTCGGCGCAAAAGAAGAAGCGCAGAAAATCAGCGAAGAAGCAAAAAAGAAGTCTGAGGAACAGTTAGTATATTTAAAAGAAGAAGAAAAAAAGAAAGAACTTGAATTCAAGGAAACAGAAAAAAGACTCATCAAAAAAGACGAGTTTTTGGATGCGCGACAAGTTGAAGTAAATAAAGAAGTGGAAGAAATAAAAGTTAAAGAGGAAGAAATAAAAAAAATCCAAGAAAAAGTATCAAAACTAGAAGCAGAAAAAATAATAGAATTAGAAAGAGTAGCAAAATTAACTGAGATTGAAGCTAAAGATGAACTTTTAAAAGATGTTGAGAAAAAATATGAAGAAGATATTTTAATTAGAATACAAAAGCTAGAAAATACTAATGAAGAAAAGCTAGACCGAAGAGCAAAAGATATTTTAGCAATCTCTATTCAGCGTCTATCTTCTAGCACTGCGTCTGAATTAATGACTACAGTTGTCTCTATTCCAAACAACGAAATCAAAGGTAAAATAATTGGAAAAGAAGGGCGAAACATTCGAGCATTTGAGCGAGCCTCTGGAGTTGAGCTTATTGTAGATGATACACCAGGCTCAATAGTCATTTCTTCATTTGACCCTATTAGAAGACAAGTCGCACGGTTAGCATTGGAAAATCTAATATTAGATGGACGTATTCAACCAGCTAAAATCGAAGAGTTAATAGAAAAAGCAAAAGAAGAAATAAATAAAATTATAAAAGAAAAAGGAGAACAAGCGGTCTATGAATGTGGAATATTTAATTTTGATCCACGCATTATCGCAATCCTCGGACGATTATATTTTCGCACAAGTTACGGACAGAATGTTCTCCAACATTCTATTGAAATGGCGCACATCGCAGGCATGCTCGCAGAAGAATTGGGTGCAGATGTGGCAATAGCGAAAGCTGGAGCTTTGGTGCATGACATTGGTAAAGCATTAGATCATGAAGTGCAAGGCACGCATGTTGAAATAGGAATGCGAATATTGCAGAAATTTGGTGCTGATGAACGTATTATTACTGCAATGAAAAGTCACCACGAAGATTATCCTTATGAAACTATTGAATCAATCATTGTTCAAACAGCAGACTCAATTTCTGGTGGACGCCCTGGAGCACGCCGTGATTCAGTAGAAAATTATTTAAAAAGACTTCAAGAACTCGAAGCGCTAGTAAACGCTTTTCCAGCTGTTGAAAAATCATATGCATTACAAGCCGGACGTGAAATCCGTATCTTTGTAACCCCAGAAAAAATATCTGATGCCGAAGCAAAGCTTATGGCTAGAGATATTGCTATTAAAATAGAACAAGAGCTCAAATATCCGGGAGAAATTAAAGTCACAATGATTCGTGAAACACGAATCATTGAATATGCAAGATAAAAAAGGCGCCTTGCCCCCACACCTTTTAAAAAAAGGTGTGGGGGTTGCCCTTAAAAAACCCTTGATATATAATAGATGGGTAGTAAATATAAAGGTCAAATGGCCCTCCATAGGCGGGCAAGGTCGAAATATTACAAATATTATCTTTAAATAAATATGAATAAACAAGCATTAGCCGAATTAGTACATGGAAAGCTCGGTGGTACAAAGGTACAAGCTGAAGAAATCGTTGACTCTTTATTTGAGGCTATCATCTCAACTTTGAAAAAAGGTGGTGAGGTTTCAATCGCTGGATTCGGAATCTTTTCTGTAAAACAAAGAGCTGCAAGAATGGCTCGCAATCCAAAGACTGGAGAGCAAGTCAAAGTAGCAGCTAAGAGAGTTCCAAAATTCCGACCTGCAAAAGGTTTGAAAGATACGATTGCATAAATTTTACCTGTCTGCGCAGGCAGGTCTCAAGATAAAATTAAAAACCACCCAATTAGGTGGTTTTTAATTTTTAGTATTTTCTAATCACCGCCTTCAAAACTGCATTAATATTTAAACTGTGTTTTGGATATATTGATTTATAATTTTTATTCGCAGGTTCGAGCCAGACCTTAGTACCAGCTTTTTTAAAATATTTCATTGTGAATTCTCCATCCACTTCAGCTATAACAATCTGCCCGTCTTTGGCTTGATTTGTTTTTTCTACTAGCACCATATCCCCTTTTTCTATGTGCGCATCAATCATAGAATCCCCGTCAACTTCTAACATATACGTCAAAGGTTTATTTTTAATAAGAAGGTCATCTAAATTTACAGTGTCAGTTAATTCTTCTTCCACAGTTGCAGGAAATCCAGCAGTGACAAAGCCGAGCATCGGCACACTGGTAATATTTTCTGTAAAAGTTTCAAATGGAATTAATCTGCCAATATGGTCTTTTGAAACTACACCCGCGTTAATCAACTTCTCCACCACTCGAAACACTGCATTCTTGGATTTAAAACCGAATAACTTCATCATTTCTGAATACGAAGGCATTCTTTTATTCTCTTTAAAAAAAAATTCTATCTTTTCCTGATACAAATTACGCATAGATGTTGGTTCTAAAAAATAGAATAACCAATTTATTCATCAAGCTTACCCTAGAATTATAACGAACTTTCTTCAAAAGTAATTTATGATCCCTCGCTTCTCTCTTATAGTCTTGTCCTTGGAGAATTTTAAAATCAATTTTTTTATTAATCTTCTGAATTTCTCTCTCTAACATTTTTAAATATTGTGTTTGACTCATATATTTATTTATTATTTTTACTAATTTCGACTTGCTTCCGCCATAGGCAGACAGGCATGTAAATAGTATAAGTGAACGAGCGTTCACTTGTCAATAAGTCCCTTGTGGATAACTAATTATTAACTTTTGGCCTATATTGTATCGCCTCCAAGATATGATTCTCTTCTACGTTTTCTGAATTTTCTAAATCCGCAATCGTACGGGCAATTTTGATAACTCGATGATACGCTCGAGCAGATAGCGCTAACCTTTCGGCGCTGTCATCAAGCATGTCTCGCACCTTACCGCTTAGGTTTACCATACTGGACAAATCTTTTACATTCATTTCGCTATTAGTTGTGATTTTTTTCCCAAATTTTTTAAACCTATTTTTTTGAATTTCGCGCGCTTTAATTACTCTCTCTTTTATCTTCTCGCTTTTCTCACCATTCCCCTCTCCACCCAATTTTTTATAATCAACATTCCCAACTGAAACCCACAAATCAATTCGATCAATAATCGGTCCAGATAATTTTCTTTTATATCTGTCCAAATCAGATGGTTTACAAATGCACGCTTTTTGTTTAGAGGTGGCATTTCCACAAGGACAAGGGTTCATGGCCGCCACTAAAATAAAATTGGATGGAAAAATTGCCGAGCCTTTGGCGCGTGAAATTGAAACAATGTTGTCTTCCAGTGGCTGACGCAAAGATTCTATCACCCTTTTTTCAAATTCCGGAAATTCATCTAGAAATAAAACTCCTCTGTGGGCTAATGTTACTTCTCCCGGCTTGGGATATGTTCCTCCACCAATAATAGAAACATAAGATGACGTATGATGTGGAGCACGAAATGGCGGAAAGCAAACGAGTTCCCCATTTGTATTTCCTGCGACAGAATGAATGCCTGTAATTTCTAAAACTTCGTCAATATCTAAATCAGGTAATAGCTGAGAGAACGCCCGAGCGAGCATTGTCTTGCCAGTGCCTGGCGGACCATACATAGCAATATTGTGCCCACCTGCAGCTGCAATTTCCAAGCCCCGCTTGGCACCTTCTTGTCCTCGAATGTCCGAAAAATCAGTCCGTGATAATTCTTTTTTATAATTTACTTTAGTTTGGACTTGAATAGGAATTTTTTTTAATAATTTTTGAACAACTTTTTTTCTTTCATCAATGTGTTCCACCACTTCTGCAAGACTGCTGGCTCCAAAAATATTTATGCCTTCTACTAGAGCTGCTTCCGTTGCATTTTCTTTTGGTAAATATATTTCTTCAAAACCAAGCCTCCGTGCTTCTTGAGCAAGTGGCAATGCGCCACGAATCTTGCGCAGAGTTCCATCGAGCCCGAGCTCTCCTAAGAAAATCTTTTTCTCTGAATTAAACTTCACATCCCCCGCAGCGAGCATATAAGAAATGGCAATTCCAAGATCAAAAAACGGCCCTTCTTTTTTTAAATCCGCTGGTGAAAGGGAAACTATTATTTTTTGATTTTTTGCTTTCGGAGATTTAAAACCAGAATTCTTTATCGCTCCACTTACTCTATCTTTGGATTCATCTACCGCTTTATCCGGAAGCCCAACCAAACTGAAAGAATGTAGACCTCGCGAGAGGTCCACTTCAATTGTCACGATAGAACCCTTCAGTAAATTAACTTGTGCAGAGTAGACTTTGGCGAAAGCCATAATAGATTTGAATTTTTGTAATTATGTTAACTTTCTAAATGTTTTTTACAGGTTCGGGCAGCTGGATTTGCTTCCAAGCGGGTCATCTCAATATCTTTTTTACAAACTTCACACTTACCGAATGATTCTCTGTTTATTCCTTTCAAAGCTCTCAAAATATTATTAAGTCTTGGCTCTAATGTTCTCATTGTAGAAGTTCTCGCTTCGAAATCTTCAAACCTGTCAGCCTTATCATTTTCATCAGTTTCTGGAAACTCCAATTCTTCAGGGACCGTTTCCCATTCTCCTGTTTCTGTGTTCATCTTCCCCATGCCTTTCATTTGCTCGATTAGAACATCCCTCTCTTTTTCTAATTTCTCTTTAATTTTTTTCTTATCTAACATAGACAAATAATAGCATGTTAATTTTTCATAGCAAGTCTTTAAAAATAAATCCTTCTTCATATGAATCAATCCCTAATTTTGTAGCCAAAAACAAGGGAGCGGGTAAATTATCCAAATCATACCAACCCCAGCCATCACATTTGTTCGGTTCCATTATTTCTGGTTCTCCGCTTTTCCAATCTGCAATTACAGCAACCTGTATAAAATGCTTTGGGGAATAATCTTTTAAATTTGCTAAATATTGAAATTTAATATTTTCTATTTCAATTCCAGCTTCTTCTTTTGTTTCTCTTTTGGCACATTCTAAAAAGGATTCCATATACTCAAGATGCCCACCAGGGAAAGCGTATTCCCCCGCACCAAAACTACCATTACGTTTACCTAATAAAATTTTCCCATCTTTTAAAATCATAACCCCTATTCCAACGAATGGTCTTTGTTCCATAAACCAATTATATCAGTTTAGCTAATAATTCCTCCGCCCTTCTTATAATCCGTTCTCCAATTTCTCCCCAATCAAAATATTGCTTGTAGTCCTTTGGATCTATCAACTTAATTTCTGTAACATGCTCTGCTGGATCTGAACTAAATTCTCCATATGGCCTTGCTGTGCAAACATAACGAAGCTGATATACAAAACTATTATCTCTGGTATCAATAACTTTTTGATATCCAACAGGCAAGAATGAAAGGACTTCCATATTTGATTCTTCTTGTATTTCTCTTTTTAAAGTTTCTTCGAAACTCTCTCCTTTTTCAATAGTTCCTCCGATAAGTCCCATGTTTTACTATGCCCATTAAGAACTATCACCATTTTCCCATTACAAAAACACACTGCATACGTTTGAGTGCATTTTGTTTTATCTAGATCATCGAAAGAATTCATATCAGAATATTCAAAAATATAATCCACCCCACTTTTTCCTTTGTATTTTTCTGTTATGTTCATAAAATTATTTATAAGTTAAATGTTTCTTTAATTTTTTGAGCAACAACTTCGGGAGATAAATTTGTATTATTTATCCTAATATAATTTTTTTCTTTTATTTCGCCTTCTTTTGAATTTAATCGGTGCTCCAATTCACTTTTTTTAAGATTATTCTCAGACCATTCGATATTTCTTTTTGTTGGTTTGTGTTCCAGCCTATGTTCTGTTTTATTCCTCCTTATTCTTTCTTCGGTGTCTGCTTCAAGTTCCACATAATATATTTCTGCTCCTTTGTCTTTAAATAAATTTACTAAATTTTCTAAATAATCCCAATCTTTTTTTTCATCAAAATACCATAAATATGTAAAAACTAACCCTTCTAAATCACTAGATGCTACCTCTTTAAATATTTCTTCACGAATAAGTTTTACAAGTTTTTTACCTGTTTCAGTGCTATAACTAAAAAATGGAGAAACTAATTCAATTGGCATATGATTATGAAACAATTTTAAACTAGTTATTTTTTCAAGTTCATGCCCAATGGTCATTTTACCAACAGCTTGTGGTCCAAATATAATAATCAATTTCATAATCTAATTATATCATTTTCAACTACGTTCCCAATGCTGGGAAAAATCTCGATCTAATGGTAAACTCAATTTATTATGTTTTACAAACACAACGATAACTACACAGTCGAGAGCGTCACTTCTGGCCATCCGGACAAAATCTGTGACCAGATATCAGATGCTATTTTAGATGCATATTTAACTTTGGACCCAAAGAGTCGTGTCGCCGTGGAGACCTTTGGCGGTCATGGCAAGCTTGTAATTGGTGGAGAAGTCACCTCGACAGGAAAAGTGGACTACATAAAAATCGCCCGTGATGTTTATCGCAAAATTGGTTACACAGATGAGCTCGAAATCTCTGCACACATCGTCACTCAATCCCCCGACATCGCTCAGGGAGTAGATACAGGCGGAGCTGGAGACCAAGGATGCCTCAAAAAAGGTACCCTTGTAAGAACTAAAAGAGGGTTAATCGCAATACAAGAAATTGTAAAGGGAGATTATGTTGCTACCCCATACGGTTGGCGTAAAGTACTCAGAGCTATGATGACCGGTAGAAAAAAAATTGTAGAAGTAGTTTCCGCCGACGGAATGGCATTAGAATGCACACCAGATCACAGAATATTGTGCTACGACCGCGAAGGAGCCACGTATTGGAAAGAAGCAGCTTCATTAGAAAAAGGTGATTTTATGTGTACGCTTAAACCGCAGGAAATTGATGCTGATTTTTTTGTGCAGTCACAAATCCCTCGTGAAAAATTTTTTAGCAAATACAACCATAAAATTTTCGGGCCAGAAGAATTGATTTTTAATCATGACGTCGCCTACATTGCGGGAGAATTAATAGGAGATGGATATGTTGCGAGTCCTTATTTAATGGATTTAGCGTTTGGTAATAATCGTGAGCACGCCGTTATGGTACAAGATGTTTGTAATAAATTTATGCCAGAACAATGGAGGCTAATCGATAATGGTAGTAATGTATGTCTAAAAATTGATTCCGTTTTGGTTAGAAAACATTTCGAAAATTTTGGTATTACATATGCGAAAGCGCCCGAAAAAGAAACCCCACGAGCTGTCTTCGTTTCCCCGCCAGAAGTTATAAAAGGTTATTTAAGAGGACTTTTTGATAGCGATGGAACTATTATTATAAATACGGGGAGAAAAAAAGAAAACATCAGGATTCGTCTTGGTTCTTCATCTCTTCGACTATTGCGCGAAACCCAATTATTGTTGCATGATTTTGGAATAAAATCTACAATCATTCTTAACACAGCCAAGGGAATGCCAGTTGGAAAAAAGGGGAAGTTTGGGAAAATATATTATTCACAGCACCAACACTACGTGCTTTCCTTGGTAGGTTTTGAAAGTTATCAAAAATTCTGCAAAGAAATCAGTTTTAGTGATAAGAAAAAACAGGAACGTGCCAAGATGTATTTAGAAAAATGTAAAACACAGCCAAAAAATTCACGTGGCGTATACTTAATACCTCACCCCAAAAAAGACGAACTTATAGAAGAATCAAGACTTGGCTGTGAATTCCCCTTTGCAGTTAGCGTGTTTAAAAACATAGTAGACAGAAAAGAAATTACAGAAGTTTACGATCTTGAAATAGAAGGAATACATATGTTTTCAGCAAATGGAATTATAGTTCATAATTCCATGTACGGATTCGCTACGGATGAGACACCTGAATTTTTACCCAAGGGCGTAGTCCTCGCACATAAACTCGCAAAACGTTTAGAAGAATTAAGGAACAATGGAGAAATCAAATGGTTACGCCCCGATGGCAAAACACAAGTCACTTATACGAATGGTGAACTGAATACCGTATTAGTAAGTACGCAACATACACCAGAAGTCACACCAGAAGAAATTAAAAAAGAAATTACTGAAAAAATTATTCTGCCTTTACTCACCGACAAGGAAAAAAGTTTGGCCTGTCCCGTTAGAGATCGCGAGGGCTCGCAGCGTGTTCCCAGCTCTAATGGGATAAAGATTCTGGTAAACCCCACGGGAAAATTTATCCAAGGTGGTTTCGAAGCAGATACAGGATTAACTGGCCGCAAAATAATGGTAGATACTTATGGTGGACTCATCCCCCACGGCGGTGGATGTTTCTCAGGAAAAGATGCCACAAAGGTGGACCGCTCAGGCGCATATATGGCTCGCTACGTGGCGAAAAGCCTCGTTGCAGGTGGTTATGGTAAAGAAGTGCTCGTATCTGTAGCCTATGCTATCGGTATGGCTGAACCACTGATGATAGAAGCGATTAACGAAAAAGGGAAAGATTTATCAAAAATCGTCCGCCAAAATTTTGATTTTAAACCGCTTGCAATAATAAAAAAACTGAAACTTCAAAAGCCAATCTACGAGCAAACTGCCACCTATGGTCATTTCGGCAAAAAAAATCTGCCGTGGGAAAAAATTGAAAAGATAAAAACTACTGCTTTTTTTGGCTAGAAGAAAGGCGTAAGATAATTTCATGTGCAGCGTTTTGTGAATTGGTAATAACAATAGAATTATCATCTGCAAAGATATACATCATTACTATATTCCCATTTTTATCATAAAGAATACGAGCATTTTTGTTTTCAATAAAACCATCTTGAAAATCTTTTGTTAAGAGAAAATTAGTATCAGCTGAAATATTTATTCCAAAAAATCCACTTAAGTCAGAAAACATTTTTCCTTCCCATACAGAAAGAGCACTAAAAATATCAGTAGCTGAACGCACCTTAAGCAAAATAAACAAGTTCTTAGATTCAGTGTTATTCACAAATCCAAGTAAAAAATTATCCTGAACAAAAAGTGTATTATCACCTGGAATAAAATTACTCTTAATTAAAGAAATAAATCGTCTAAGTCCTATAATTTGTTTATTTTCTATAAGATAAATTCCTTCTACGCCTCCCACTTTTACCTTAGTAGTATTAATTTCATTTAAAACAGTCTGTATTATTTCTTCTTTCTTTAGTCCAAAAATTTCTAAAAAGATGCTTTGATCGTTAAGAATTAACGGAATAAACTGATTTTCAACTAGCGTGATATTATTTTCTTTTTTAAGAAGGAAAAAAAATAAAATTATTGAGGCAAAAAATATTAGTAAAAAACTGGCAAATATAAAAAGTTTATTTTTTTTTGAATCAAAGGACAAATTTTCCTTCTCCTCTTCATGTTTTTCTTCCCCATGAATTATTTTTTTAATTAAACCCGCTTTATCATTTTCAAGTACCTCAGCCATATCCCTAGCATAAGTTTCCACAATTTTATGTTCTATTTTTTTATCTTTTTCCATTGAAAAAATCTTTATCTGCTTCTTTGATAGATAAACTAATTTTCCCTCTTTCTTTATCAACACTGATAACTTTGACTGGCACTATTGTGCCTTCCTTTATTATATCTAATATTTTATCTACACGAAATGGCGCCATTTCGGAAATATGCACCATCCCATCAGTAAAAGGATTAAGAGCCACAAAAACTCCAAAATCAGCAATCTTTACAACCTCTCCTTTTAATATTTCTCCCACCTTGAATTCATGCGTCATTTCTTCGATAATCTCTTTAGCTTTTTTCGCTGACCCATCTTTTCCAGTCAGATACACTGTCCCATCATCTTCAATGGTTATTTCTGCGCCAGATTTTTCCTTAATTTCTTTAATTGTTTTTCCTCCACCACCGATAACCATGCCAATTTTTTCAGGATTAATTTTAATAATTAAAATTTCTGGCGCATTTGGAGAAATATTTGCGCGAGGTTTTGAAATTTCTTTTTCAATTCTATCAATAATAGCTACTCGCGCATTTTTAGACTGCCTCATTGCTTCACCTAATATTTTTATCGGCACACCTTCTACTTTTACATCTAGCTGGATAGCTGTTACCCCCTCTCTTGTTCCTGCAATTTTAAAATCCATATCACCATAGTGATCTTCAGGCCCTTGAATATCTGTCAGAATTTTATACTTACTATCTGACTCATACATTAATCCCATAGCAATGCCAGCGACTGGAGCCAAAATCGGCACTCCTCCATCCATCAATGCAAGAACTGAAGCGCAAATCGAAGCTTGAGAGGTTGAACCATTTGAGGCCATTGATTCAGAAACTAAACGCATTGTATATGGAAATTCAGAAACTGGAGGCAATACCATTGCAAGCGCTTTTTCAGCGAGCGCTCCATGACCGATTTCTCGGCGATTAGTAAAACCTGTTCTTCCTACCTCCCCTGAAGAGTATGGTGGAAAATTATAATGATGCATAAATCTTTTCTCTACTTTTAATTGTAAACCATCAACTAAATTTCTATCTTCTGGTCCTCCTAAAGTTAAAACAGAAAGTACATGTGTTCCCCCACGATAAAAAATTCCTGAACCATGAAGTTGTGATGAAATACCTCCCGCTTGCGCATATAAGTCACGAAGCTCATCCATCGCTCTTCCGTCTGCGCGCTTATTTTCTTCTATTGCTTTTTTATGTAAGATTTCATTTTCAGTATCATCAAATAAATTATCTTCCAAACTAAAATCTTCTCGAAGTGGATTTTTTTCTCGTATTAAATTATTCCAAATAGTGTGCAATGCATCTATCTTTTCTTTTCCAGCTCCAGCAAATAGAGCATCTTCCATCTTAGGTAAAATATTTTCATTAAATAAAACTATTGACTCTTCTGCTATTTTTTCTTTTTCTATTATTCTCTTTTCTTTGCCAATTTCTTTAACAATATTTTTTTGAAAATTTTCCAATTTTGCTATATCAAAACTAGCTTTTTGTAAAGCAAGTTCTAATTCTTCTTCTTTACTTTGACGCGCAGAAGCTTCAATCATATTTATATTTCCGTCTTTACCACAAACAGTTAAGTCAAATTTATATTGTGTGTCCTCATTTAGACGCAAATTTTGTGGCGGATTAATTTTAAGGTCATCGTTGTCATACTTACCAATACGTACACAACCGATAGGACCATTCCATGGAATATTTGAAACAGATAGAGCGAGCGAAGCCGCGTTCACCGCTAAAATTGTCGGATCATTATCATCTACTGAAAGCACAGTCACAATGACTTGCACTGCATGACGCATTGATTGATCAAAAAGGGGTCGAAGGGTGCGGTCTATAACTCGACAAGCCAATATCGCTTCTTCAGAGGGTTTCCCTTCTCGACGAACAAAACGAGAACCTAAGATTTTTCCAGCCGCATAAAATTTTTCTACATAGTCAACAGTCAAATTAAAAAATCCCAAGCCTTGTTGTTTGTCATGGGACATACAAACAGTAGCGAGGACAATGGTCTCTCCATATTTTAATATTACTGAACCGTGCGCCTGTTCTGCTAAATCAGTAAAAATAGCAGTTAATATTTTTCCTCCAATCTCTACACTATATTCTTTTTTTTGCATCTGTATAGATTAGCATTTTTATTCCAAAAAGCAAAAATTATTTAGAACTCATTAAATATTTTCTTGGATTTTCAGACAAGTCCACAAAATCATCTACCACTTCACGAAGTTTACTGGAAGTTGATTTACCAAATGAAACTACTTCCACTTGCACGCCAATAGTCTGTAGATATTCTACGAGCGGGATAAAATCTCCATCACCAGAAATTATCACGACAGAATCAAGACGAGGTGACATTTTTATAGCATCAACAGCAAGCCCCACATCCCAATCTGCTTTCTTTGCTCCACCAGCAAATACTTGTAAATCTTTTGTTTTGGTTTCAATGCCAAGTTTAGATAATGCTTCAAAAAAATTCTTTTCATCTCCTGCCTCTGTGGTGATAACATAAGCAACAGCCCGCACGAGCTTTCGCCCAGCTACTGCATCTTTTAAAACTGCGCCAAAATTAACTCGCGCTTGATATAAATTTCGAGCGCTATGATATAAATTTTGAGTATCAATAAAAACCCCAACTCTCTGTTCTTTATGTTTTATAACTGTCATGTGTTAATTATAACAAAAATAAAAAGCTTACACGAGCTCCATCTTTTTCATCAAAGCAGTATAACGAGGCTTGCTTTTACGTTCCAAATATTTCAAATGAGTACGTCTGTCAGCAACCATCTTAATTAACCCTCGACGAGAATGATTGTCTTTTTTGTGCTTCTTTAAATGTTTTGCTAATTCAGAAATCTGAGTAGATAAAACAGCCACCTGCACCTCTGAAGAACCTGTATCTTTATCATGTACCTGATTTTTCTTTATAACTGCTTGCTTTTTCTTGGTAGTTAACATATTCACAATATTAACACAAAACTGCTATAATTGCAATATGTCATCTTTAAAACAGTTAAATACTCAAATTTTAATACCGAAATGAAAATAATTTCTTGGAATACAAATGGATTACGGGCAACGGCAAAACAAGGGTTCTTTACTCCCCTATTCCAAAAATACAAGCCTGATATTTTATGCTTACAGGAAACAAAAGCTACCCCAGAACAGTTGCTTGAAGAAGTGCGAAATTTTTCTGGATATTACTCTTACTTTTCACATCCAAAAATCAAAAAAGGATATAGCGGTGTAGCTATTTATACTAAAGAAAAACCAAGAGAAGTTTTTTATGGTATGGGCATCAAAGCATTGGACGATGAAGGAAGATTGCTAGGCATAAAATTAAAAAATTTCACCATAATCACCGGCTACTTTCCAAATGGTGGTCAGGGACCACACCGATTAAAATACAAACTGGAATTTTACGAAGCTTTTCTGAAATTTATCCTAAAACTACGAAGAGATGACGAAAATGTAATTTTCTGCGGAGATATAAACACTGCTCACAATCCCATAGACCTCGCCAGACCAAAAGCAAATGAAGAAAATACTGGCTTCTTGCCCATAGAACGCGCCTGGATTGATAAAGTAATAAAAAATAAATTTATTGATGTGTTTAGAAAATTCTATCCAGAAAAAACAGGTGCCTATACATATTGGGATATAAAAACTCGCGCTCGAGATCGCAATGTCGGTTGGCGCCTTGATTATTTTTTTGCCGATGAAAAAATAGTGCCAAAAATAAAGACCACTGGAATGCTAAATGATTATCTGGGCTCAGACCATTGTCCGCTGTGGATTACTTTGAGCTAGAAATATAATTTCGTGCTATTATTTTTATATGAACCACAGTAGATTAGATCAGCTTTCCGATGGCATCTTTGCCATCGTTATGACAATTCTTGTTTTTGAAATTAAAATACCAGCTCTCTGGGGGCCGATAGACAATTTGGGTCTTTGGCTTCAAATTGAAAAATTATTTCCATTACTCTTAAGTTATGTTTTAAGCTTTGCCCTGCTCTTTACCTATTGGCGAGCACACCATTTTTTTATTTCTATATATGCAAAAAACATAGACTCCATGCTTACCAACATTAATGCATTATTTTTTATGTTTATAAGCTTAATACCTTTCTCCGCTAGTATCCTTGGACAATATAATAAAAACGAATTAGCTGTTATTATTTTTAGTATTCACACAAGCCTAATCAGTCTCACACTATACTGGATGCGTAGATATGTTTTATTTTCTCCGCATATAAAAAATCCAGAAATTAGTAAAAGAGAAATTCGTGGTAGCACGATTCGCACCTTAGTGCCTGTATTTTTTGCTCTTATTGCTATTCCGCTTTGCTTTTTCAGCATAAAGCTCGCTCTTACCCTGCTTACCCTAGTAGTTATTTTCAATCTATCTTCTTACAGTACTGTTCTTTTTGAAAATATTCTAAAAAAACTCCATCAGCTTTTATTTGGCGCTGACACCAAGGGTCATTTTGCAGACTAAAAAAGTTATGCAAAAACTTGCTACCAACAAGAAATATATTAATTTTATTTATGCGCATCTTGAATCTCTTCGTAAAGAGATTCATCTACCCACTTAAATTCGTGCCAACGTTGATATACTGAATCAGCTATATATATGTATGTTCCATTTTTTTTTCTTTTTTTAACAATAGGCGCACCAGGTTTTTCTATTAAATCATATTTAATTTCCTTTAGACTTATTCCTGATTTAACATGGGCATCACTAATAAATTTTTCAAATACACTTTCAGGACACCCGCCGTCTAGGCGCGTACGTGCAGTAATAAGTTTTACCACGTCATATTTATCATGATGCATCTCTCCTTCTTCATTTTTATTATCTAGATCCACAAGTTGAATTTCAAATTGCCCACCATGAGAAGAAGAATGTAATTTACCAATTATAAACAATGCTTCAAACTTTCCTCCAGATAAAGGATTCGGCTTTTCATTACTCAATAATGCTTTAAGGTTCTCAGAAAATTTTTTTATTTGTTGTGTTGAAAAAAAAGATTTATTTTCAATTTTTATATCCATCGCTTTCATTTTTTTAGTAAGCCATTCATATAAAATCGGTAACAATTTTATTGCTTGATTTTTATCAATAGTTATTCTAGATGCTATACCATCTTTCAAGGCAGTCTTCGCATCTGATTCTGGTCTAGAAAGAAAACGAAGTATTAATTTTTCAAAATCTTTTGGACGCGAATTAATAATACCTTCAAGGTTACTATCGTCTATAGCACGAAATCTCTTTCCCACTGCGTTATATTCACCAGAAAAAACAAAAGGGGTATCTGTTGAAGCACCATTTTCTGATGGAGAAGAAACAAGAGCCCCTTCAAAGTCTTCAGTAATTTTTTTTAGTAATTTACTATCATTCTTCAATGCTTCATAGGTTGCTATTGTTGTTTTAACTAAACGACAATATTTTATTGACTTACTCAAGCCACCCTTATCTGCAACCAACTTCACTCTTTTAAGAATATCAAAAATATCTTTTTTTGATGAGATAGATTGTACTTCTATAAACAATTCTGCTTCTGGATATTTTAATGTATCTCTCAAAAAATTCTTTGCTGCTTGATAAGCATAGTTTAAAAGATGATACTTTTTAGCTGATTCCTGTGAATTTCCGTTTTCTAAAATAATTTCAGGCTTAATTCCCATTTCTTTTTTAATCCATTGAAGAAAATCTTCCTCTGTTGAATCAGGACGAAGTCCTTGAAAATCAATAGATGTTGGCCTGTGTTCTGAGCTAACAATATCTAATTTCCCCTCCAATAAAGATTTCATCGCAGTAAATTTTTTTTCTGTAACATCTGGATCTTCGTATGGAGGGAATATTTTTTTTTCTGGAATACCTTCTTTCATATATGTTTTATTATAATTTTAATCTTCCAAACTAACAAGTTTTTTCTTTACTTACCCTACTTTATGTTTCGTGTGTAATTTTTTTACCTCTTCTTCCTCCAATTCTTCTTTTTTATCTTTCCCGCGCAAGCCAAGAATCTTAAGTTCTGCATCACCAAGCATATTTAACGATTTAATCAATTCCGATAAATGTTCCACAGTGTTTTTCTCAGGAGCATCCAGCACTTCTTCAAGTAAAGCATGCAAAATCCATCCCATTCGTGGTCCTGGAGCAATTTTGAGTTCCTTCATCATAAATTCTCCGTTAATTTTTAGCTGTCCGACAGAAATTGGATCTCTTAAGGACTCTTCTATCATTACAAAATACTTTCGTAAACGATATGGGGCTTCTGTCTTTTTCATTCCTACTCTGTCACATTCTCTAACTTTCATAAGATCCCAGATAGGATGATTTTCTTTCTTGCCCGCCAAAGCTTTAGCGTCGGCGGGGCCAACTTTTGCAACAATTCTTCGCACTGCTGAAAGTGTAATTAATTCTGTATCAGAAAAAAACATATGATTGCGTACAAGCTTGGATACTAATTCAATTTCTTTTTTTGGAAATTTTAATCTCTCCATTATTTTTTTTACCATTCGCGTACTGATAACTTCGTGGCCATAGAAAGTATATTTCTTTTTGGCTGAACTCTCGGTCTCTCTTCTTGCTCGTGGCTTTCCAATATCGTGAAAAAGCGCTGCAAGCCTTATTTCTAAAGACCAATTCTTGTTTGAAGCATGCATGAGCGCGTGAAGTAAGTGATTCCACACATCATAAATATGTTCCCCCGATTGCTCACAACCTATTCCCTCTTCTAACTCTGGAATTATATTTTTTAACAAATTAAATTTGTGCAACATTGCAATTCCACTCGCAGAATTTTCTGACATAATTATTTTTACAAACTCATCACGAATTCTTTCTTTGGATATTTTTTTTATTAAATCTGAATTTTTTAAAATACTTTCTGTTGTTTCATACGACACAAAAAAATTAAGTTGGCAAGAAAAACGTACCACGCGCAACATACGCAATGCATCTTCCTGAAATCTATTATCAGGATTACCGACAGCTTTTAAGGTCTTGTTTTTGATGTCCTTTATACCATCAAACAAATCAATTAGATGTCCTTTAGAATTTAAAGCCAGAGCATTGACTGTAAAATCACGTCTTTTAAGGTCATCTTCTATCTTATCACTAAATTTTACCTCATCAGGATGCCTAAAATCGCTATATTTTGCTTCAGTTCTATAAGGTGTAACCTCAACGATATAATTAGGTTCTAGGTTAAAGGTTCTAGGCTCTAGTGTTTCTTGTGAAACATCAATTTTAGATGTTCCTCGTGAAACAACCACACCCACTGTTCCAAAAGTATTCTCATAAACCGTCTTTTCAAAAAGATTAATAATTTGCTCTGGTTTGGCATTTGTCGTAATATCCCAATCTTTTGGCTCTTTATCCATTAAAAGATCACGCACGCATCCTCCGACTAGGTATGCCTCAAAACCAGCTTTTTCAAGTGTGCTAGTTACATGTGAAACTTCTTTTGGTATCTTTGATATTAAGTTTTTAGTATCTTGTTTCACAACTTTGTGCACTCGGGGGGATTCGAACCCTCAATAATAGTTCCGAAGACTATTGTGATATCCATTTCACTACGAGTGCAGAATTAATTTAATAATATTATATATTTTACACTATTTAAAAAATATTGGCAAATAACGCTTGTTTTGCAGACTTATTTTCCAATTGCATTAGTTATAATAAAATACTATAATAAATTTGTTATTTTAAAAAAGTAAAAGCGGTCATATTTGGTGGTCTTTAGACATAAATGATTAATGGTCATATTTGGTGGTTTTTAGACATAGATAATTTGCGGTCATATTTGGTGGTCTTTGTACATACATAAAAAGCGGTCATGGTTTAGTGGTAGAACACGTCCTTGCCAAGGATGAGACGAGAGTTCGATTCTCTCTGGCCGCACAAAAAAATGATGTCCATTAATTTTTGCTTATTTAATAAGGATTTTATTGTAACTGTGGATAACTATGTTAGTACTGTTCATAAAGGACATTATTAAAAACTGTCTTTTAATATCATTTTTAATTAAAATAGCTTGTAAAATAAGAATATATCAATAAAAGACATTAAAATTTAATAATAAGTTTCACGTGAAACATAAATAGACCATGTGCCATGTGAAACTATAAATTATATAGATAAATGCCTAAAGTATTCACATCAAAAACACAGAAAACAGGAGAAATTGGAGAAAATATAGCTGTTAAGTTTCTCGTGAAACATAATTTTCTGGTATTAAATAGAAATTACACCAAAAAATGGGGTGAAATAGATATCATAGCTGAAAAAAATAATAAATTATACTTTATTGAAGTAAAATCAGTTGCACGTGAAACACTTGAAAATGTTTTACATGAAACATCTGACTACAGACCTGAAGATAATATGCATCCGTGGAAATTAAAACGTTTATCACGAACAATTCAAACTTATCTTTTATCTAAAAAAATACCAGATGAAAAAGAATGGCAAATAGATTTATTAGTTGTGTTCCTTGATATGAAAAATAAAAAAGCAAAAATAAAAGTGGTCAATGATATTATTTTATGATATATTAAATTGACGTTTTGGTAAAAGCGGGCTTACCCGCCAAAGCCTTTGCAAAACGGGCTGTAGTATACCGGTAGTACAAGTGCTTTGGGAGCATTTAGACTGGGTTCAATTCCCAGCAGCCCGACATTGCGGGATTAGTTTAGTGGTAGAATAAGAGTTTTCCAAACTCTGGGCAGGCGTTCGATTCGCCTATCCCGCACATAATTTAAATAATTAAAGTTTTAGTTTACCCAAGATCCGTTTATTCCCGGATTAAACGCGCCTTCAACTACGAAGTGAACATGCGGACCGGTGGAGCGTCCCGTAGAACCCACAAGACCAATGATGTCGTCTCGAGTGTCATCTTGAATAACTAGGTCACCAGCACGAACAAAAATCTCAGACATATGACCATACATAGTTTTAACACCACCCGAGTGAACGATAATAACCAAACCACCAAAACCGCCATTGTAGCCCATTCTGGCAAAAATAACTATTCCGGAAGCGGCGGCGTGTATCGGAGTGCCTTTTTTAATAGCAAAGTCCACCGCACATCCATCATGAAATTTTTGACTTAGGCGATAACCAGGAACAGGATTGACAAAATCAAATTTACGGAGACTGTAACAATATTCTGTGTTTTTGGTAGTCGTAGTGCTTTTAATAACCAGCTTAGCATTTTCTTCAACTCTCTTTCCACCAGAAATCGTAAACTCGTCACCTACTGCAAGTATAGTGTCCAATGTAATGTCATTACAAAAAATAATGTCACTTACGTTCACATTATAAAGTTTTGCTATCTTATGCAGTGTTTGTCCTTTAGTAACAGTGTGTTTAACGCCAGGAACAGAAGAAATAAAGAGTACATCATTTTCTAAAAGATTCTTCTTCCCTTTATTTGCCACTAGAACACTGTCTTCAGAAACATCAAGCATTTTAGCTACCTTAGAAATAGAGACTCCTTTTTCAACTACATAAACAATTGTCTCTCCACAAAAAGAATCTACGTCATCCCTTCCATTATTTTGGGGAAAAAACGCCTTTTCGTCAGGAGAGATATTATTTGTATTCGCACTTGTATCATCAATATTATTTTTATCTTGCGAAGTAGGGGAAAAATTGGCCTGAAGGGCAAAAGCTCGATCGCCGAATATTGAAGAAAAGGAGTCTGCCCTAGCTACTTGTGTAGACACAAAAAAAGTCCCAAATAGCAAGGAAAAAATCAAAAAAGATCTTAATATTTTGAGTTTACGTTTTATAAAACAAACTAAATACCGCGAGATTTCCTTTTCTACCCAAAAAGACTAATAAATATAAGGGTAGAATCACAGCACGACCGAGTACTGCAAACAAAAGATTCTCACGATGATTACTATCTTCTCTAGAATCCAGTCAACTTGTACTGTACCTCTCTTCAGAACAATATTTCTAGAATAGCTCAAAATAGATCAAAAGTCAATCTAATAAGAAACTGGTGTGGATAACCCCCACACCTTTCATTATAAAACAAAAGGTGTGGGGGATAACTATTTCGACCTAAATTTGGTATAAAAAATTAAAAACTATATAATACAGATACTTATGGAAAAAAAAACCACACGGGTAAGAAAAATGAATCCGGGAGAAATAGACCATAATGATCCTAATATCATAGATGTTACTCCAGAAGAAGTTGAAATCGAGGAAGAAATAAAAAATCTTTCACCAGAAGAAAGGGAAAAAATTGGTTGGGGGTTGAACGTTATTGGTTTTAAGGCTGAAAAAGCAAAAAATGATATTTTTGCTTGGGTTTTTAATAAAGCACTGAAACTAAAAGATATTGACCCAAAGGGAACTACTGGAAAATTTTGCAAAGAAATGAAAGATGGTTTTGTGCGCGATGCAAAAATTGCTGTAAAAAAGGCTAAAGATACCACAAGTGGTAAAGAAAAACACAGACTTTCAAATGCCAGCCTACTATTTGGAAATGTTTTGAGATATGGAAGAATTGTTACTGATCTAACGGGAAAGTCGCTCGCTTCACCATTGCGTTATGTAATGATGGGAGGTATGGCGACTACTCGTATGGCTGAAGCAGGAAAAGAAGCTCGTTTAAAAAATGAAGAGGTGATTGAAAAAACTCGAATTCAAGATGCAAATCTTGCATACGAAGAAGCTATGAAGATATATGAGAGAGCTAAAACAAAGGAAAAGATTGAAAATATTTCAGCTGAAACTCTTAAAAATGCTTACTTAATGGAAATACCAAAAGATTTACAAGAAAGAATAACAAGAAATCCTTCAACAGCAAATACTCTTATTCAAAAAATAGTAAAAACAGACATTGAAGGCGCAATAACTAGATTAAATAAAAAAATAGAAAAATTAGAAAATAATAAAAAACTTACACCTGAACAAAAAAAAGCAGAAATAGAAAAACTTATAACAAAACAAAAGAAAAATTTGGAAGATTATGACCGTATCATTACGCAGTATGGCACTGTGGACGGGTTGGCTATGGCTGGTCGTTATGCACAAACAGCAGGTAAGGCTATTGTCGCAGTAGTAACAGCAGAAACATTAGTCTTGTCTGTGGAAAAATTATTTGAAACCTTGTCGCATGTATTTTCTAATTCTAATGTTTATGAAACATTACCCTCGCATGTCCCTGCACCAAAAATATCAGTAGCACCAATTATTCCAGAAAATCCACCTGTAATTAATAATTTTACCAATGAAGGTATTAAATTTGAACATGGTAAAGGAGGAATACAGGGGATTTTAGATTTGAAAAAACAAATTGCAGAACAATATAATGGAGATTATTCTAAAGCACCAGAGAGTGTTCAGAATTTTATGAACACAGATGCGACAAAAGAAGCAATTAAACTTGGGCTTTATGCTCCAAATAATCCTGATGAAAGCGCGTTGATTCGAGAAGGTTCAATTTTGAAATTTGACGAAAAGGGAAATATAATTTTTCATGACGCAAAAACAGGAGAAGATGTCACACACTATGCGGGAAAAATGTTTGATTCAGACAGAAGTGCTAAAATTTCAACAACAACAGAAGAATATGGAATTAAACTCCCTCAAGAGCCTATAACTGCTGAAACACACCCAATAGAAACAACTCCAAACACAGAACCTACTGCTACTGAAGCATTGCAAGAAAAAATAAAAGCGCAAATAGATGTTGGAGCAGAAAAAACAAACATTACAAATACACAAATAAGAAGACCTGAATTGGGATATCAAACAGTGCGTGTTGGCAATACAATAGGGGTAGGTGGCGGAAATGGATCTGGATATCTAAATAATCAATTTCAAAATCTTTCATTTGAAGATAAACTTACAGTGGACAATCATCCAGGATTTTTTGCAAGCAATCCTTATGGTTTAAATGAAGAAAAATTAATACAAGTTTATAAAATTAATAATGAAAATATAAATTATTTATTTAACAATAAAATATCTATGTCTGCATGGAATACATCTGATTGGGACAAATTAGGCGATCTGAAAGCAGGAAAAATTTTAGAATACACTGACGGTGACCAGAAAATTAAACGTTTATCAGATTATTTAAATTTGCTTAAAAATTTCACAAGACTTGAACCAAAATCAGGTTTTCTTGGAATGGGAGCTGAAAATAGTGAATATTATATAGCTCGTTGTTTACAAAAATTAGTAGCAGATGGAAAACTGGAACAATTTGAGGCAGATCTAAAAAAATAAGTCTAAAAAAAAGATTCATGTTATATTGAATGCGTGGATACAAACGAACAGCATCTAAAGGGTCTAAATAGTGAACAAAAAAGGGCGGCGCTTCATATGAAGGGACCACTTTTAATTATTGCCGGAGCAGGCGCTGGAAAAACAAAAACAATTACGCATCGAATTGTAAATCTGATAAAACAGGGAGTGTCTCCTGATAAAATTTTGGCAGTAACATTCACCAATAAAGCTGCCAAAGAAATGCGAGAGAGAATTATCGGTGCAATATCATTATATGATAGTAAAAATGCAGGACAAAAAATAAACAGAGAAGTGGATTTGCTTTCGCGGGGTGTCTCGCAGGCTGACGAGCCGAGAGGCAGCGCTCCATCAGCAGATGGAGACAGCGACCCCGTGAAAGTAGAATCCATTTCTCTGTCCGAAATACCTTTTGTGTCTACTTTTCACTCTCTTGGAGTTTATATAATAAAAGAAAATGCCAAACTATTAGGATTAACACGATATTTTACTATTTTAGACGAAGGAGATGCGACAACTCTTATTAAAAATATTTTAAAAGAGCTCAGCATAGATCCTAAACAATATGATCCAAAAAAAATAAAAAATATCATCTCGCGAGAAAAAGGAAAATTTATGCATTTGGCAGACTATGCAGAGAGGGAAGAAGGTGGCGCAAGTGCTATAGGGAAAATAGTAGCGCAAGTTTGGAATTTATATGAAAAACAAAAAATGAAAGAAAATTCGCTGGATTTTGATGATTTACTTTTAAAAGCAACAAAATTACTAAAAGAAAATGAGAAAATCAGAAAAATTTATCAAAACAAATGGGAATATATACACGTGGATGAATATCAAGACACAAATGAAGTACAATATCTAATGTCAAAATTACTAACGAGTGCTGAAAGAAATATTTGCGTGGTTGGGGACGCTGACCAGAATATTTATTCTTGGCGTGGAGCCAATTTAAAAAACATTTTAAGTTTTGAAAAAGATTATCCAAATGCAAAAATAATCTTATTGGAACAAAATTACCGGTCTACAAAAAATATTTTGGAGGCGGCAAATGAGGTAATTAAAAAGAATAAATATAGACCAGATAAAAATTTATTTACAAAAAATATAGAAGGTGAAAAAATAGGACTATATGAATCCCTAGACGAAACTGACGAAGCTGAATTCGTCGCTACAAAAATTCTAGAAATCACGGACAATTTCGGAAAGGATGTTGTTTTGAAAAGCATTGCGCAGGCTGACGAGCCGAGCATAGCAAATTTTCAGCAGAAAATTATGTGCGGTTTTCAAAATAATATCCTTTCGGAAATTGCTATCCTTTACCGCGCGAATTTCCAATCTCGCGCGCTTGAAGAAGCGATGCTCAGATACAATATCCCTTATCAAGTTTTAGGTATTAAATTTTTTGAAAGAAAAGAAATCAAAGACACTCTCGCATATTTACGCGCAGCATTAAATCCTGATAGTTTGTCTGATATAAAAAGAATAATAAATTTCCCTGCCCGAGGTATCGGAAAAGTGACTTTGCTGAAAATTTTTGCTAATCAAAAAGAAACTTTACCAATAAAAATGCAAATAAAAATTAATAATTTTTATAAAACCTTAGAAGAAATAAAAGAAAAAATTACGAACACAAAAGTTTCGGAAGTAATAAAATTTGTAATAAAAAAATCTGGAATTGAAACAGAACTTTCTTCTGGCACCGAAGAAGACATAGAAAGATTAGAAAACATCAAAGAACTTGCCACCCTAGCGCTCAAATATGACAATCTAGAAAATGGAACAGGAGTAGAAAAACTTTTAGAAGACGCCTCTCTTGTCTCAGATCAAGATTCTTTAATGATAAATGTCTCGACCAAAGTCGGGACCCCGACAGGGGTCGGGGGGGTAAAATTAATGACTGTACATGCATCAAAAGGACTTGAGTTTGAATATGTTTTTATTACAGGATTAGAAGATGGACTTTTTCCACACCAAAGGCAAAATGAAAGCAAAACAAATGAAGATAGTGAGGAAGAACGAAGGCTTTTCTATGTAGCGCTTACTCGCGCTCGGAGAAAATTATTTTTATCCTTTGCAAATTTCCGCACCATTTTTGGCTCTCGTAACATAAATACACCATCAGAATTTATCAGCGATATTCCTGCAGATTTATTAAAAAAAGAAGGTGAAATTAGCGGAATAAAGACAATTTACCTATAATTAAGAAAAATGAATATTTTTAACAAGCAAACATTATATATATTAAGTTCATTCCTTGCTGGTTTTTCTGTAATGACCATAGAACTTATTTCAGGAAGAATAGTAGCTCCAATAATAGGGTCTTCGGTTTTTACTTGGACATCTGTAATAGGAATAACTTTATTAGGACTCTCCATCGGTAGTTATGTTGGTGGCCAAATTGCAGATAAAACTGAAGGAAATAAATCACTTCCTCTAGTGTTCCTTTTATCATCAATCTTAGTTTCATTAATTCCAGTATTGGCAGCAAATACAAATTTTATTACAGATTCTTCCGATTCAATCTTGAAATTAAATTTATATCTATCAATTTATTTATTCTTACTTCCAACATTGGCAATAGGACTTATTCAACCAATAATTCTTAAAAAATTTGCTAATGATTTTTCAAAAATTGGCAGTGAATATGGCATATTATCGTTTGCCTGGTCATCTGGTGGCATATTCGGTGTATTTTTAACAGGATTTTTTTTCATATCAAATATTGGAAGCATGGAAACAATTTGGTTAATGTCTCTAATTCTATTCTTAGTAGGAGGAATTTTGGCAATAAAAGATAAAAAAATAATTTTACTTTTCATAATAACAATGCTTGTTGTGCCAAATTTTCTTTATTTTACACAACAAAAAATACTAAATCCAAAAATAATATTTCAAAAAGAAACTGATTACTATAATGCTAGAGTTATTGATGCATATCTTCCCGGATATGGAGATTCCCGAATACTCAATTTAGATTTTGATTTTCATAGTATAGAAACCAAAAAAGTGGTTGAGTATTACCCAGAGATATATCCAATTTTTGCTAATTTAAAAACAAATATAAAAAATATTTTAGTAATAGGTGCTGGGGCATATACTCTACCAAAACATTTTAAAAATTATTATAAAGATGCAGATGTTTCTGTCGTTGAGCTAGATCCAGAAATAATTAATATAGGTAACGATTTTTTTGATCTTAAAAAATATAATATAAAAACAATAGTTGGAGACGCAAAAATTGTAATAAATAAAAATAAAGAAAAATATGATGTAATTTTTGGTGATGCTTATAATTCTTTTATATCTGTGCCTTGGTATCTCTTAACAGAAGAATGGAACAACGAGATTAAAGAAAAATTAAATGAAAATGGAATTTATGCTATAAATTTTATAGGCTCGTTGTCTGGATCAAAATCAGAATTCACAAATAGTGTATTGAGCACATTTAAAATAAGTTTCCCCAATTTTTATATTTTTGCATTTGGAAAAAATCCTGAATATACACAAAGCATAACATTGGTAGGTGTTAATGGAAGACTCCCAATAAGCGAAGGAGAGCTTTCCAAAAAATTATTGATAGGAGAAAATAGTTTTTTAGCAAATAAAATTATTCCTGTTATGTATTTTAAAGATTCAACTTCAATAATTTTAACAGATAATTTTTCACCAGTAGAAAAATTGATGGAATCAACAATAAAAAGTTATTTCCCAAAAAATTTATTCGAGTTTAAGAGTATTTTGTCAATATGAAGGCAAAAAAATCTCTCGGACAAAATTTCTTAAAGTCAGAAATAGCTCTTCGTAAAATTATTGAAGCGGGAGAAATAAAATCTACTGATGTAATTTTAGAAATAGGGCCAGGCAAGGGAGCGTTAACCTCTAAGCTTCTAGAAAAATCTGGAATAGTTATCGCTGTTGAAAAAGATCGTGAACTTTTTGAATTTTTAAAAATAAAATTTGCAGAAGCAATTACAGAAAAAAAATTAATTTTAATAAATGATGATATTCTAAAATTTATAGAGGATGTTGTTTTGAAAAGCATTGCGCAGGCTGACGAGCCGAGCATAGCAAATTTTCAGCAGAAAATTATGTGCGGTTTTCAAAATAATATCCTCAATAAATTTAACTACAAAATCATTGCCAATATTCCTTACAACATTACCGGCGCAATTTTAAAAAAGTTTTTAACAGCAGAAAATCAACCCGAAAGTATGATATTAATGGTTCAGCATGAAGTAGCCAAAAGAATCATAGGAAGGGGAAGCAACCCTTCGACTCCGCTCAGGGTAAAGGAAAGTATTCTCTCTATTTCAGTCAAGGCTTACGGGGAGGCAAAGATGATAATGAAGGTTGATAAAAGATATTTCTCACCAAGTCCTAAAGTTGATTCGGCTATTATCGCCATAAAAAATATTTCTAGGAAGAATTTTGAAGGTGTCAAACACCCGATGTTTGACAATTTTGAAGAGAAATTCTGGGAAATAGTAAAAACTGGCTTTGCACATAAGAGAAAAAAGCTTTCTTCAAACTTAAAAGTTTTAAAATTAGAAAAAACCGACCTCCTAGAAAAGTTGGGAAACAAAAGAGCGGAAGATTTAACTCTTTCGGACTGGCTTGCATTAACTAAATAGTTTATAATTAACCCATAATTAAAAATATTTGGAAAAAACACAAAAGGATAATTTTTATCGTCTTGGCGGTGCTTTTTTTGGTTGTACTTTTTCTTTTTAAAAAAACATCTATATTTCAAAATACGGAAACATTTAAACAAGAAACGGCTCCAAACAATGGACTAACTGTGGACAACACTGACTTAACCATAGAAGATTTAGTGGACAAAGACACTGATGGAGACGGAATACCAGATTGGCAAGAAAGTTTATATGGACTTGATCCTACAAAAAAAGAAACAACTCCTGGAACACCTGACAGCTCAGCCTTAAGCAAATTAAGAACTACACAAGAAAATACTGGAAAAACAACAATTCAAGGCGGAGGCAACGCCTCCGCCACAAATACAGAAACTTTAACCCAAACTGAGAAATTTTCCAGAGAACTTTTTGCTATTGTAGTTGCCTCCAGCCAAAATGGGGCTATGGATCAAGCTACCATAGATGCGCTAAGCGCTTCCTTAGCAGAAAAAATGCAAAATCCTAATCCTAGAAAAATATATACAATTTCTGATATTAAAATCATAAATGATGATAATTTTAAAGCTTTTATGAATTATATAAATGCTTCAGATAGCATTCATAAAAAAAGTCCAACAATAAAATATACTGCATTTGATGTGCTACAAGAATTTTCAAAAGATGAAAACAATCCAGACACTAGCGTGCTAGTAAAACTTGACCCAATCATAACACAAACAAATGCCATAAAAGACGCAATGATAAAAACAAATGTGCCAAAATCTCTATCAACCCTGCATCTAAATGTTATAAATTCACTCGAAAGGTTATCAGAAAACTTAAATGATATCAAGCTCTTTGACACTGATCCTGTCGTATCTCTTGGTGGCATTAGTCAATATAGTCAAAACACAAATACATTGTTATCAGATATTGCCAATCTTCAAAATATAATTCAACAAAAATTGAACAACTAGGTAAAAAATTATATAATATAAATAATAAAATGACTGGTAAAAATAAAATAATAAAATTCATCTCTGTTATTCTAATTATTTCAATAATAATGCCTGTTGTTTTATTTTCTAGTCCCCAAAAAGCGCGAGCAACTGTACCGACTGCAGAGGTAGGCGCATTCGGATGGATTTCTAAATATTTTCAAGAATCAACCGCAGCATCTTCTTGGACAACAGCTTTAACAACTGTTAAAGATTGGGCGGCCAAGATAGCTAAAGAGGTAATGAAAGCAATCGCAAAAAAAATCTTAGCGAAAATGACTCAAGCTACCATAAATTGGATTAATTCTGATTTTCATGGACAGCCGCTTTTTTTAACGCATCCTGACTCTTTCTTTAGAGACATAGCAAAATCAGGACTAAAAGATATGGTAAATATATTCGGCTATAACAACCTCCTATATCCTTTTGGTAGGCAATTTGCTTTAAATGCAATAAATAGTTACAAAAGCAAACTCGCTCAAAATGCCGAATATAGTTTAGGTAAAGTCTTGGATGGAGCGCAACTTAGGCTGTATCTAGGTAATTTTAATTATGGTGGATGGAATGGATTTTTAAATAATACGCAATACCCTCAAAATAATTATCTAGGATTTAATATGATAGCAACCGAAGAGCTTGCCAGAAGAATTAAGGGTACAGTTCAATCTGCTGCTGATAAAGTACAATCCACTCTCCAGCAAGGAATGGGTTTCCTCTCTCCAGAAAAATGTACAACTAACCCTAAATACAATAATGGAACAAATGAATTCCAAAAACCAAGTCTTGATACGGCTAAATGGGAGGCTGATTACAAAAACAGCCATCCTATTCCTTCTGGTCCTTCTGGTTCCAGTATGGATGCTATGGACAAATGGGATACAGATTTTAAAGCTGCTGAAGAAAAGGCTATAGATGATTTCTATACTAATAATACTTGCCCAAAAAAAGCAGACGGAACAAGTGGTTTTGAAAAAACTACTCCAGGCTTTGTGGCAGCTACCCAAGTAACAAATGCGCTTAATATGCCAGGCTTGACGACCGCGCTTGATGGAGCATTAGGCAATAGCTTAGCTGCTATTTTTGACGCCCTTTTAAATCACTTTTTAGACAAAGGCTTAAATGCGATGGCAAATAAAATTAACCCCGCACCCTCAATAGACAACTGGAGTTATAGTGGCAATACATTAACTGGAGGCACTGCTACAACAACTGCTACAACAGTTGAAACTTTAAATATCCCACAAAACGTTTCAGTTACTGTCGGACAAACAACCAGCACCACAATCTCAGGCGGTTCAGGGACTTATAGTATTCAACCTCAATCAAACGCGTCGCTGACAATAGCGATTGCCACGGTTGATATTTCTGGCTCTCTTCCAAAACTCAAAGTTACTGGTGTCGCGAAGGGTACAACCTCAGTCATAGCGCAAGATTCGTCTAGCCCAATACAAACTATAACGGTTACCATCACCGTAAGTAATATGGGGGATATAGTGGTTACTCCAGCAAATATTTCAACCGATGTTGGCGCGCAAGTCACCGCCACTATGTCTGGTGGCACAGAACCTTATTCTATTCAGACGAGCCCCAATGAAACAAATGCGATAGCAACGTTTTCTGGCAATAACTTAATCGTATTTGGTATGGCAAATGGTACTACTTTTGTTGATATAAAAGATTCTTCAGCGCCAGCAAAAACTGTTCGCGTCAAGATATTAGTTGGTCCTAATATTTTAATCGTCGATCCATCAAGTGTTTCAGTTTATACTGGTGAAGTAGTTAGTGTGCCAATCTCAAATGGCACAGCACCGTATTTCGTCACAAATCAACAAAATATTAATGTGGCAACTGGTGAAATTTTATCCGCTACTCCTAATATCCTCACTGTTACCGGTCGCGCAGAAGGGACAAGCGTGGTGACAATCACAGATTCATCAACTCCAGCAAAAACAACTATCGTCAAAATTACGGTTTCTCTTAACTTAACCATTACACCGTCAAATGTTACACTTTATCTTAATAGTTGTTTTCTTGGTAGGTGTAGTAATACAGCCAACCTTACCATCTCAAATGGCACAGCGCCGTATTTCGTCACAAATCAACAAGACCCCACAGTGGCAACTGCTCAGGTTCTGTCAGCTTCTTATGGTGATTCAATTCTCACTGTTACTGGCCTCAAGGCAGGAACAAGCGTAGTTACTGTAGAAGATTCATCAGCTGAAGCAATCAAGCATGCCACCGTAAATATTACAGTAGTTAATAATTAGGTCATTCCGTAAGAAATATGCCATTTGAAATAATAAATGTCAAAAGATTTAACAAAAAAAAAATCTGCTATTGAAAAAAATAAGTTCATTCTAGCGAGGACTGTCCTAGCTAGTGTGTTTGTTTTGTTCGTCTTGATAGGAATTTTTAGTCCGCTGACGAAAGTAAATGCTGCTGCTGACCCAAAACAATTAAATTTTCAAACCGCAATAGATGAACAAATATGTCTTTCTTGGGATGGTGGTCTTTCTCCTGGTGCATGTCTAGTGCAATTTTCATATTACCTGCTATATGTAATTCCGGCTTTTTTGCTGACAATGGCTGCTATATTTTTCAATATCCTAATATCTATTACTTTAGGCAGTACGCTTCTTAAGTCAACCTTTATTTCTGACGCATGGGCAGTAGTTCGCGACCTTTCTAATATGTTCTTCATACTTATTTTACTTTATATAGCCATTAAAGTTATTTTGGGAATGAGCGGATCTGAAGTTAAAAAAATGATAGGAAATGTCGTGATAATGGCGCTTCTTATAAATTTTTCTATGTTTTTTACTCAAGTGATTATTGATTCTTCAAATATATTGGCTTTAATTTTTTACAATAAGTTAAGCCCAACGTCTCAATACACCACAATAACTGGAGAAAAAGATATTGCGGGTGGCTTAGTTCAAGCCTTTAACCCCACAGCCTCTTTGAGTCCAAATTTTTTTATAGCAGCTAAGGCAACACAAATACCAGACCCAGACGATCCTACCAAAACCATAACAAAAAAAGAAGACAAAGTGCCACTCGGAATGATGGTAGGAATTATTCTTGTTACTGGATTAGTTTTACTTTTTGCCACATATGCATTATTTGTGTCAGGACTATACTTCGTGGGCAGATTAATTGAGCTTTTTGTCTTAATTGTTTTCTCTCCTTTTGCTTTTATGTCTTGGACAATACCAAAATTCGCAGGTATAGACTACATAGGATGGGACGCTTGGCTTAAACGCCTTATCACGGCATCATTTATGGCGCCGATTTTTATGTTCTTTTTATATTTTATATTTATGGTAGTGAAAGCAAATATATTCAGTGATTCTGTATTAACAGGTCAAGGTATAATAATAATGTTATTACGTATGGCAATCCCAGCATTGGTAATTTTGGTTTTGCTTCTTCAAGCAGTCAAATTTGCCAAGAAAGGCTCCGGAATGTTTGGGGAAATGGTAATGAAAGGCGCAAAGATGGTAGGCGGGGTGGCCTTGGGGGCAACAGTAGGTGGGTTAGCAGTCGCTGGACGAGCAAGTGTTGGTAGAGCAGGGGCAGCTATGGCAAATTCAGAATGGACAAGGAAACGAGAAGCTGCAGGAAAATTTGGTTCTGGGGTATTTAGAGATGTAACAAAAAAAATGGGTACAGGTAGCTTTGATATTAGGGGAGCAAAAATTGGTGGTCAAACCTTAGCTTCTGCTACGGGTATGAAAGTTGGTGAAGCGCAAAAAGGTGGTTTTGCAGAGAAAAGAGAAAAGGATGTAAAGAAGAGAGTGGAAAGAGCTAAAGAAATTGAAGTTGGAGAGGATGAACATTTGAAACAAGCATTAAATACAACAGAAGCAAATCTACAGGGACTTCTAAGTGCAAATGCAAAAGAAATTGAGACACTTGATAAAACAATTGAAAAGAAAAGACAAGAAGCAATTGACGCAGAAAGAGACTTTAAGGCTGGAACAATCACACAAACAGATTTACAAACAAAAACAAATGAACTGAAGAATGCAAAAGATAATAAAAAGGATTTTGTAAAGGGAAATGAATATATGACCACAGATAGTGCTGGTATAGCCTCAATCAAAAAAGGAACTGGGGTAAATATTGATGCCTTAGAAAAACTTAAAAAAGATCAAGTTCAAGATATAAAAACAGAAAATGTAATAAGAAGACAGGCTTATGCTACTAAATTAGAAGGTGGTGGAAATAGAGCTTTAAATTTTGTATTCAGTGGAGGTCAGTATGCCTTAAAGCGTGGTGCTAATGAGGCTGCACATAAAATAAGAACTGAAGTTAAATTAGACAGTGGAACAAAGGCATAAAAATATGACGGACAAATTAAAACAAACAATTAAAGACGAAGTGGAAAAATTACCAAAAGAAAATCAAGAAGTGATTAATAATTTTGGTTGGGAAAAAATTACGGAAGAAGTTGGAAAGAAGTTTTTACTTTCGGATAATGAAATAAATGATTTTCAAGTAGAAACTTTAATTATTTTAGTTGGATTAGAAGATATTGATTTTTACGCGAGTAATATAGAAAACAATGTCGGCACCAGCAAGGATGAAGCGAAAAAAATTACTGATGAAGTAATTCAAAAAATATTTACCCCAATTAATGACATCCTAGTAGAAAACATTAAAAAAAGCGACAAGCTAAAAAATACAAACGTAGAACAAAATCTTAATTTTATTCTTTCCGGTGGAGATTATACGGCCTTTTTGGATGTCCCACGCCTTATTGATGAGGGAGCAGGAGAAAATGAAACAGTTTTACCGGTCTTTTTTATTAAAAAATAATATATAATAACAACATGGAAGACACAACAGATTTATTACAAATAAAAATTGAGAAGGCAAAAATGCAATTGCCAGAAGAAACCCAAAACGCAATCAATGCTGTTGATTATAAAGCGGTTATTTTAGAAATGAGAAAAAAAAAAGGATATAGTTTTGAACAATTAGGAGACCTAGAAACTGAAACAGAATTATTGCTTTGCGGGCTTCTTAGTCCAGAAAATTATCCAAAAGAATTAGGAAACAGGATGCATCTTTCAGGTAATGAAGTTAATGAATTAGTAAAAGAAATGAATAATCGTGTTTTTGCAAAAATAAAAGAAAACTTGGTAAAAAGGACAGAAGAAAAAAAAGAAGAAAATGATGATATGCAAATATTACATTCTGCTGGAATTGAGATTATTCCTGAAAAAAAAGAATTAACAACACCCACGCCTCCAATCTTGGCACAAAAATTATCCGGTTATGTTAAAAATGAAGTAGTGGAAACAGAACATTCTCTAGAAAATATCACAAAAATAAGTATGCCAACTCCACCAATTACTAAAACAAGCAAAATAACTATAGATCCATATAGAGAAATTCCTGAATAACAAAGCAATTACGAATTATCAATTACGAATTACGAATTAAAAAAACAAAAAAATTAAAAATCAGTAATTACGAATTACGAATTTGAAAGAAAATATTATACAACAAAAAAGTTATGTATTTGCAATAAAAATTATTGAATTATATAAATACTTAATTGGAACAAAAAAAGAATTTATTTTATCAAAACAACTTTTGAGAAGTGGAACGTCAATAGGAGCAAACATAGAAGAAGCATTAGGTGGTCAATCAAGAAAAGATTTTATCTCAAAATTATCTATAGCCTATAAAGAAGCTCGAGAAACAAAATACTGGCTCTCTTTATTAAGGGAAGCAAAATATATGACTCAAGAAGAATTGAATCCTGTTTTTGATAATTGTGAGGAAATATTAAAAATAATAGGTAAAATTCAAAAAACATCAAAAGAAAATGGGGTTAATTCGTAATTGATTATATAATGTTCTATAATGTAGTAGTGGGTTGCTAATTCGTAATTCGTAATTCGTAATTTATAATTGATTCATATGCAGTTTAAAGTTCCACAATTTTTAGACATAGAAGACAAAATATTCGGCCCTTTCACTTTTAGGGAATTTGTTTATTTGGCTGGTGGAGCAGGCTTGTGTTTTATTCTTTATAAATTGCTAGGTCTTATTTTAGGAGCCATACCAATTTTAATTGTGGCAGGATTTTCGCTCGCTCTTACTTTTTATAAACCAAACAATAAACCATTCCTTAACATAATTGAATCTAGTTTTAAATACTTTACCAAAAACAAACTTTATATTTGGAAAAAAGGCAAAAGCCACGCTTCAATGGACGGTGTGCGACATGATTTCACTAAATCAGATATAAACAAAGTTCAAATAATACATTCTAGTAATTTACAATTAAATGGAAGCAAGTTACGGGACTTAGCTTGGAGTTTGGATGTATTAGATTTAAGTAAACAACAGGGAAAAAATTAAGAATTAGCAATTACGAATTACGAATGAAAAATACAGATTACAAATTAAAAGATTATGAGTTGCGAATTAAATTCGTAATTCGCAATTCGTAATTTAAAATTGATTCAAATGGCCTTAAAAGCAAAAGCAACTCAAGAATTTGTGCCAATCAAGGAAGTTCGCGATGGAATAGTCGTGCTAAAAAACGACGAATTACGGGCTATCGTGCTGGCTAATTCTGTAAATCTATCTCTAAAATCTTCTGATGAACAACAAGCAACAATAATGCAATTTCAAAATTTTCTTAATACCTTAGATTTTTCTGTGCAAATATCAATCCAATCAAGAAGGCTAAACATTAGGCCTTATCTTTTGCTTTTGGAAGACAGAATAAAGGTTCAAAATGAACCCCTTTTAAAATTACAAACTAGAGAATATATAGAATTTATTAAAAATTTTACTGATTCAGTGGCAATAATGACAAAAAACTTTTTTGTAGTAGTTCCATACACCCATACTACTTTAAAATCAGACTCTGGAATACTGGATAAAATATTTTCAAGAAAAAATAAAGAGGAGATAAAAGTTGCAAAACAAATAGATTTTGAAGAAAAAAGGTCTCAATTGGAAGAAAGAGTAGCTGTTATTCAGCAAGGACTCTCCCGTTGTGGTATAAATTCAGCTCAACTTGGTACTGAAGAAGTAGTGGAAGTATTTTATAAAGTTTTCAACCCGGGGGAAATAGAAGGAAAAATTAAATTAGAATAATCTACGAGCTTAACGCCACAAAAATTATATGGATTTTTTTAAAAAATTATTTGGAAAAGAAAAAAAGACTGAAAGTGAAGAAATACGAACTTCTGTTTTGGCTGTCTTGCCAGAAAAAATTTACGAATCTGCAAATTTGGAACTTCAAGATATCATTGCCCCATCAGCCTTAAAAATCGACCCGAAATCTATAAACCTAGGTAGCAAAATAGCCCGCACTTTTTTTATAATATCTTATCCAAGGTTTTTAACAGATAATTGGTTTTCTCCAATAATTAATTTAGATAAAATTTTTGATATTTCAATATTCGTTCACCCCATAGACACTTCTCTTGTTCTGCGACAATTTCAAAAAAAAGTTGCCGAAGTCCAAAGTCAAATAAGTGTTCGAGAATCAAAAGGAATGGTGCGTGACCCAATGTTGGACACTGCCTATGAAGACTTAGAAGGGCTTCGTAATAATTTAATTCAAGCACAAGAAAAAATGTTTGATGTCGGTATTTATATCACAATTTATGCAGATAATGAATTGGAATTATATAAAATAGAAAATGAAATAAAATCAATGCTTGAATCAAAGCTAATATATATCAAACCGGCTCTTTTTCAGCAAGAAGAAGGTTTTAAAAGTGTCATTCCAATAGAAACAGACCTATTAAACATCCACCAAAAATTAAATTCTGAGCCCCTTTCTAGCGTTTTTCCATTTATTTCTTCTGATCTTACTTCAGACAAAGGAATACTTTATGGCATTAATAGACATAACTCGTCCCTCGTTATCTTCGATAGATTCAGCTTGGAAAATTATAACTCAGTAACATTTGCTAAATCAGGTTCTGGAAAATCTTATGCGACAAAATTAGAAATTCTAAGATCCTTAATGTTTGATACTGATGTTATCGTAATAGATCCAGAAAGAGAATATGAATTCTTGGCTGAAGCTGTCGGTGGACGATATTTTAACATTTCGCTCTCTTCCGATCATCACTTGAATCCTTTTGACTTGCCGATACCTCGCGAAGACGAAACAGCTGAAGATGTTTTACGTTCAAATATCATTAATTTAGTAGGGCTTTTTAGACTAATGCTAGGTGGGCTCACTCCAGAAGAAGATTCGATGGTAGACCGAGCTATTTCAGAAACTTATGCAATGAAAGATATAACGCCAGAATCAGATTTTTCAAATATTGAACCACCTCTTCTTTCAGATTTTGAAATGGTGCTCGGAGGAATGGAAGGAAGTGATTCAGTCATTGCTAGATTAGCAAAATACACCAGAGGTTCTTGGGCAACTTTTTTAAACAGACCGTCTAACGTGGATATTAATAAAAAATTCGTGGTATTTTCTGTTCGTGATATGGAAGACGAATTAAAACCAGTAGCAATGTATATTATTATGCATTATATTTGGAATGCAATAAGAAAGAATCTTAAAAAAAGACTTCTAGTGGTGGATGAAGCTTGGTGGATGATGAAATCAGAAGATACAGCCTCGTTCTTATACTCTATTGCAAAAAGAGGCAGAAAATATTACTTAGGTCTTTCCACTATCACTCAAGATGCGGCAGACTTTATGAAATCTCCCTATGGAGTGCCAATAATTACCAATTCCTCCATTCAACTTCTTTTAAAACAATCACCTACCACAATTGATATTTTGCAAAAAACTTTTAATCTTACTGATGAAGAAAAGTATTTACTTTTGGAGTCTGGATTAGGAGAGGGTATATTTTTCGCCGGATTAAAACATGTTGCTATAAAAATAGTTTCTTCTTATACGGAAGACCAAATCATTACCTCTGATCCTTCACAACTATTATTAAACAAAAAGGCCAAAGAGGAACAAGAAGCAAAAGCGACAGCGACAGCAGGGAAGTAGGTATGATATAATTAGGTCATGAAATTAAGATTTTTATTATTAAGTTTTATTACACTAATAATATTAGGAACTTTTTTGCCACTAAAAGTAAGGGCTACCTCTATTGATATCTTTGTTAATATAACTCCAGAAAACCCAGATCCTGGTGAAAACGTAAATATTACTTTGAAAAGCTATGTTAACAACTTAGATATTGTTTTAATCTCTTGGTCTGTGAATGGTAAAAAAGTTTCTTCTGGAATTGGTCAGAAATCTTTTTCTATTACTGCTCCAAGGGCTGGAGAGGAGACAAATGTTATAGCCACCACCTCTCTGCCAGATGGAACAGTAGATACAAAAATAATAATAAGACCTTTAGTAATGATATTGCTCTACCAAGCAATGGATTCTTATGTTCCTCCTTTTTACAAAGGTAAAGCATTGCCATCCCCTGATAGTAAAGTAAAAATTGTAGCTCTACCAGAAATAAAGTCGGGCTCTAATTTGGTAGATCCTAAAAATTTAACTTACACGTGGACAAAAGATTATAACAATAATCAAGATGATTCAGGTTATGGAAAAAATTCTCTTACTTATATAAACGACTATCTTGATAATTCAAACAATATTGGGGTAACAGCTGGAACAACGGATCAAAAATATTCATCAACAGGAAGTATCAATGTAGGAATGACAGAACCAAAAATTATATTTTATAAAAATGATGCAAAACTAGGAACAATTTGGGAACAGGCGCTTTCTGATGGGTATAAAATAATAGGTGATGAAATTATAGAAGCGGCACCATATTTTATATCACCAAGCGATATAAGAATTCCAACGCTTACTTGGGATTGGTTTATAAATGACGAAACAGTCAATGCGCCAATTTATAGAAAAAACACTCTGCCACTCAAAGCACAAGCTGGAACCTCAGGAACATCTAAAATAAGATTGGAAATTAATAATAAATACAAAATTTTTCAAAATACAGTTAAAGAAATTAATGTGGACTTTTAGTATGAAAAAATATTTATCTTACATTTTAATACTAATCGTTCTAATTGGTTTTATGACTCCTATTTATTTTAGTTTGGCTGAAAACTATAATCTTTTAGCTCCTTTGCCTAAAACTGATGGAACAACAATGAGTAGTTATCCTACGCAGGATGGAAACTTGAGCGTTTATTTAAACTTAATGATAAAACTCTTCATCGGCATCTGCGCTGTTTTAGCTGTGATAATGATTGTAATGGGTGGAATTGAATATATGACAAGCGAATTACCTGGAATGAAAAGCGAAGGCAAGGAAAGAATTAGAAATGCGATTTTTGGGCTTCTTTTAGCTCTTGGTGCTTGGACGCTTCTTAATACAATCAATCCAAACCTACTCAAGACTAATATTGTGCCACCTGTAAAAACTATTGTATGTACCCCTCCAGCAGTTTTAAAGAATGGTCAATGTGTTAATCCATAATAAATAATATATGTCAAAAAGAAACTTTATACTTTTAATAATAATCATAGTTATCGCATTAATTGCAATTTTTGGATATTTTTATTTTAACCAAGGAACAAATACACCAGGAGGAGATGACACAGGTACAAACTTTATTTCACAATTTTATCCATTTAGAAATAACAACAATGCAACAAAACCTACCACCACAACGCCTCCCATTGATGTCTCAGACTACCAGCCACCAATGGATGTAGTAACTGTAAAATTAAAAAAAGTTTCAAGCATGCCTATTGCAGGCTTTACTGTATTTTCTAAAGAAAGGTTAAAAGATGTGCCCATAGTAACACCGGTCTTAGAAACCGATGCCACTACCGAAAATCCTGCTCCTAAGATAACCAAGCCGACTCCACCACTAACCGAATTTATGCCAGCCTTGAGGTATGTGGAAAGAACTACGGGAAATATTTACCAGACTTTTGCAGATAAAATAGAAGAAAGAAAATTTTCCACGACTATTATTCCTATGGTTTATGAAGCATTTTTTGGAAACAAGGGAAATTCTGTAGTTATGAGATATTTAAAGGGAGATGCTAAAACTATTATAACTTTTGTTGGGACTCTACCAAAAGAATTTCTTGGCGCAGACACCACTGACAATAATGAAATAAAAGGAACGTTCCTTCCAGAAGACACAGAAGATGTAAGCCTATCAAGCGATAATCTTACTCTATTTTATCTTTTCAACTCTGGAGACAATATAATTGGCACAACTTTAAATTTAGTAAATAATAAAAAAGTTCAAGTTTTTGATTCACCATTTACTGAGTGGTTATCATTATTCCCAAATAATAAAATGATTACTTTTACCACCAAACCTTCGTTTCTAATACCTGGATATATGTATGCGCTAAATCCTACTAATAAAAATTACAATTTCCATGAAATCTTAGGCAATATAAACGGGCTTACCACTCTCACCAGCTCTGATGGAAAATTAGTTCTTTATAGTAATGATAATTTATCACTCAACATTTATCACATAAATACAAAAGTTTCTGATGCCCTAGTTGTAAAAACATTAGCAGAAAAATGTGTTTGGAATAAAAATAGTGATGCTATTTATTGCGGAGTACCAAAATCTATATCTGGCACTCAATATCCAGATAGTTGGTATCAAGGAGAAGTTTCTTTTTCAGACCAAATTTGGAAAATAGATATTAAAACTAAAAATGCAACAATGATTGCAGATCCAGCCACTATGGTTGGCGGGGAAGATATCGATAGCATAAAACTTGCGCTAGATGATGGAGAAAACTATTTATTTTTTGTAAATAAAAAAGATTCTTTCCTTTGGGAACTTGAGCTTAAATAACTCCCACGTATTTAATAACAACTCGACGATCACGCCCGATGCCTACAGATTCAGTCTTTAGGTCACTTGATTCAGACAAAAATTCATGAATAATTCTTCGCTCAAAAGAGGACATTGGATCAACTTCTATATTAGACTTAAAATACCTAGCTCTTTCTGACATCATATGAGCTACTGCGCGAATATTTTCAACATGTTTTTTTTGAAAACCATTTATATCAATAATAATTGCTGTCCCAAAGCAAGGCTTAGGGGATTCCCCTAAGCCTTGCTTTGGGGTTGTTTTTGATTCTATAATCCTATGAGCAAGGTAGTTTAATGCGTGCAAGCCATCACCATCGTGTCCAATAAAAAAATGCGGCTCACTAACTTCCACAGAAACCCATATATTTTTAGGTTCATCATCAATAATTGAAATTTTATTTAATTTTACTGTAGTTTTTTCAATTAATTCTTTTATTAAATTTTGAATTTCTTCTTTTTCCATATTATTTAATTACAATCTTGAAATTTTTTTCTCTTTTAACATAAATCTGTTGCACAACCATAAAAAGATTACTGGTAATCCAGTAAAGTGCTACTGCTCCAGAAATACTATAAGCGATAAAAGCAATAACAAATGGAAAAACATATTTCATTTGCGTACTCATACTTTTAGTAAAAGATTCTTGAAAAGAGCCCTTGTTACTTGAAGTAGAAATGGACGGTTGTGGCATATAATAAGCCTGCAAATATTGGGAAACGCCAGCTAAGACCGCTAAAAGCCAACTTTTTTGTGTTATATCAAGAACTCCCAAGAAAATCATATTTATCTTCTCAGGAATATTAACAAAAGAATATAACAACCCGCTTTCAAAATTTAAACCTTTAAAAAATACATAATATAAAGCAAAAATAACCGGAATCTGAATTAAAACCAAAAGACATCCTGAAAAAGGATTAGTGTTATGTTTTTTATATAATTCAAATGTTTGTTTGGCTTGTTCTTCTTTCGAAGCTCCACTTGCTTTTATTTTGTTAATCTCAGGATTTAAAATATTCATCTCTACCTGACTTTCAATTGATTTTTGAGACAAAGGAAAAAGAATAATTTTAACAAGAATAGTAAGAATAATAACTGCAACACCAACATCTCCACCAGGGACAATTGACACCAAAAAAGCTAGCGCGTTTAATAATGGCTGATATAAAATAGTATTCCATATATTTGTAAGCATTCTCTCATTCTATACGAAAATACTTAAAAATCAAATAACTGGATCAATATGATTCTTTTGCCAAGGATGGCAACGTAAAATACGAAAAAAACCTAGGTAAATTCCTTTTAATACTCCGTACTTTTCTATGGCTTGTTTTGTGTATTCTGAACAAGTAGGATAAAAAACGCAACTAGGTTTTGTAAAAATAGAAATATATTTTTGATAAAAATTAATTAATTTTTGAAAGTATATTTTTAATTTCATTTTCAATTATTGAAATATCTTCCTGATATTTTTTAAAAACAAAAACACCTACAAGTCCAGAAGGGAATTGCTCTATATATTTCTTCAAAGCAGAATACCCACGTCTTCTGAGTAAATTTCTCTTTACTACAAGCTTAACTACACCCTTAGGAGCTATAAAAGAAATTTTTACTATTTTAGTGTGATTTTTAAAATATTTAAAAGTAAAATTAGAAGAAATAATAACTTTCCCTTGTTTAAAGATCAAATCTACTTCTTTTTTACTAGCTCTATTCTTTTTAGGTAGCATGATAGCTATACAGACAATTTTTTTCTGCCTTTTTGACGCCTTCTTTTTAGAACTTCCTTTCCAGTTTTTATTCTAGATCTAACTAAAAATCCATGGGCTCTTGCTCTTTTTCTCTTTTTGGGTTGATATGTAACTGACATAATTAGAGTTTACAATATTATTAAGAATAAATCAAATTTAATTTTTATCCACAGCTTATCAACAGAGTTAATAAGCTTTTTAAAGTATCTTCTAATTTATAAATAGTATAATATGAGATCATGGATATAAATACAAAACAGTTGTGGAAAAATTGTTTGCTAAAAATTGAATCTGGTATGTCTAAGGCAAATTTTAGCACATGGTTTAGAAACACGTCTATTGCAAAAGAAGAAAATGGGGTTATTTATATAGGGGTGCCAAATGAATTTGTCCGTGATTGGCTTATAAATAAATATCATAAACTTATAACTAAAACCATAGCAGAAAATTATGAAAATATGCGCGCTGTAGAATATATAATTATAAAAATAGAAAACCCTAAACAAGAAATAATAATAAACGAAACCATAGAAAAAGAGCTACCCTTAAGAGATTTATACATAAACCCGGAAAACAATTTGAACCCACGTTACCATTTTAATTCTTTTATTGTTGGAACTTTTAATGAACTCGCATACGCAGCATCACAGGCAATAATAGAATCACCAGGAACAAAATATAATCCATTTTTTATTTATGGAGGTACCGGTCTTGGAAAGACTCATCTAATTCAAGCTGTAGGAAATTCAATAAAAGATAAGTATCCTGATAAAAAAGTGCATTATATGACTTTAGAAAAGTTCGCAACAGATTTTATAAACTCTCTTCAAGGGAATAAAGCAAATTCTTTTAAAGAAAAATATCGCAAATATGATCTTTTAATTATAGATGATATTCAATTTATTGGTAAAATGGAAAAAATTCAAGAAGAACTTTTTCATACATTTAATACTTTTTATGAAAATAATAAACAAATTATTTTTTCTTCCGACAAACACCCTAATTATATTCCAGAATTAGCAGATCGTTTAAAATCCCGCTTTGCCGCAGGAATGATTGTGGATGTTACTGAACCAGAATATGAATCTCGTCTCGCAATTATAAAAGTAAGGCTTCGTGAACTTAATATTGTTTTAGAAGAGGATTTAATTGAATATGTTGCAACATCTATACAAGGAAATATTCGTGAACTTGAAGGAAGTTTAAATCTTATTATTTGCCAATATCGCCTTAAAAACAAAGCCCCAACACTCACAGAAGTTAAAAACCTACTAAAAAACAGTATGAAACCAAAAAAGAATATGGCAATAAAAGATGTTGTAAAAATTGTGGCCGAATATTATAAATTAGAAGAAATGTCTATTTATGAAAAAACTAGAAAAAAAGAAATAGTTAAAACTAGACAAATTATAATGTATCTGCTTCGTGAAGATTTTAGTGTCTCTTATCCATTAATAGGACAAAAATTAGGTGGAAAAGACCATACAACAGTGATGCATTCATGTGTAAAAATTAAAGAAGATTTAAAAAATGACCCACAATTAATACAGGAATTAGAACAAATAAGAATTATGTTTAAATAATTACAAATAATTATTAGATAGTTGTTAGACTTAAATTAAAAAATAAATTTAATAAAATACTAATATAAAACAACATAAAATGTATTTATACACTTATTAACACAACTAATATTATTAATAAATTAAATATATAATATATAAACATATGAAACTAGAATGCTCTGTGGAAAAAATTAAAAACGCTGTTTCTCAAGTGGAAAGAATTACTGGTAAAAATTTAACTTTGCCAATATTGAATTCAATTTTATTAATTGCTTCTGGTAATTCATTAAAACTTCGATCTACAAATTTAAATCTTGGTATTGAAATTGAAATTCCAGTAAAAATGGAAAAAGAAGGAACTCTTGCTATTTCTGGTTCTATATTAAATGCTGTTTTTTTAAATATTTCTCAAAATGAGAATGTATTTTTTGAAAATATAGATGAGAATTTATTAATTAAGACAAAAAAAAGTAAAATAAAACTAAAAAGCCAACCTTATGAAGATTTTCCAACAATACCAAAAGTTATTGGAAAAAGTTTTGAAATAGAATCAACTAAATTAATTGATGGTATAAAAGCGGTTTATTATAGTTCTTCTGTTTCAGACATAAAACCTGAAATTTCAAGTGTTTTTATGTATACCAATGAGGATAATCTAATTTTTGTTTCTACGGACTCTTTTAGATTGGCTGAAAAAAAGGTTAAAGTAAAGGGATTGGAGGAAATTTCAGGAATTCTTTTACCATATAAAAATATAGGAGAAATATTAAAAGTTTTTGGGGAGTTTAAGGGTATTATAAAAGTGTGTTTTAATAAAAATCAAATTTCCTTTTCTTCTGATAATGTTTATTTAACTTCACGAATTATTGATGGAATTTTTCCAGATTATAGGCAAATTATTCCAAAAGATTTTTTGACTGATGTGGTGGTACTTAAGCAAGATTTATTAAATGCATTAAAATTATCAAATGTTTTTTCAGATAAATTTAATCAAGTTAATTTAAAAATTTCACCAAAAGAAAAAGTCTTTGAACTTTCTTCTTCAAACAATGATATTGGAGAAAATAAAACATATCTAGATGCTGTCCTTAAAGGAGAAATTATTGAATTAAGTTTTAATTATAAATATTTTTTAGATTGTTTTCAATCAATCAACACTGACAGTGTTTCTATAAAACTGTCTGGAGTTTCTCGTCCAATAGTTATTTCTGCTGTTTCTGATTCATCTTTTACTTATCTTATAATGCCGATGAATAGGTAGTTATGATTGAGATTAAAGATTTACTAGCTAGATTTAACAATATTCTTCTTTCTGAAGAAGGGAAAAAAGAAGTTATTAGAAAAACTATTTCCGAGATTATTAAAACAGAGATAAAATCTCAAGATTTTCAAATAAAAAATAATATAATTTATTTAAATATTAAACCAATTTATAAAAACGAAATTTTTATAAAACAAGGTCAGATTCTTTTAAAGCTTGAGGAATCTTTTGGCAAAAGAACTCCTACTAGTTTATTTTAAAAATTAAATCAGTTTCACTACTATTATAAACTGTGTCGTAGGAAATTAATTTTAGCTCATTTTCGTTTTGTATGGTTTCTAATTCTTTTGGTATAAAAGAAAAACTAAAAGGAGATTTTATTGTTTCTAAATATATCCCATTTATAAAAATATCTATTTTTTGCAAAGGAAAAACACCAGAACTTAAAATTTTTAAGTTTATTTTTTGGTCAGGCAAATAAGTTGTTGTATTATTTGGTTCAATAATAGAAACCCTTGGTTGGTTTAAGGAAGTGTGTACATCATCTAAGGCAGTTGGTTTTTCACTCAATGTTGTTGTGGAATATTTGTTTTTATTTTGTGCCCACCAGTTTTGCACTGGGATCTCCCAGTGATTAAATTGAGTACTATTATCTCCTTCTCCCAAAGGAGCTGGTCCTAAAATATTATTCCGATCTACCCAATATAAAATTGAGTGCACATTTGTGATAACTTTTTCTTGCAAGGCTTCCTTGGGTGTATTAGGAGTGGATAATTTAAGAGAGATTTTATCTATAAAAAAGTTTTCATTTCCTTGCCAAAATCCACGAAGAGCCGGTTTTATTTTAGTCGGATCAGTTTCTAAATCTGGTTTTTCGAAACTTTCAGAAGGGATTGTTTTTAATGCTTCAGTTATAAATTTATTCCAAATCGGTCCCGCTACCGCCGCCCCTCCTTTTTTCATTGGTTTATTGTCATTATTGCCAGCCCAGACACCTACGACGAGAGAGGGAGAATACCCAATAGTCCAAGCATCCTTATTATTATTTGTGGTTCCTGTCTTTACTGCGACATCTTTATTTGGGATATAAAGAACTGAATGCGATCCAAAAGTTGGCACCCGAGCTTTTTCGTCGGAGAGAATGTCTGAAATAGTTAAGGCTGTATTTTTAGGTAAAACTTTCTGCGAATTAGGTTGATATTGTTCTAAAATTTTTCCAGTTAAATCTTGCACTTCTAAAATTCCAGTATATGAATTTTTTATGCCATTGTTTGCAAAAACTCCATAAGCTGACGTTATATCTAAAAGTGAAACTTCTCCACCTCCAATAACAAGAGTAAGCCCATAACGAGCAATATCTTTTAAGGTGCTAATTCCAACATCCTCGGCTGTTTTTAATGAGTCGGGAAGTCCCGCTAGGTAAAAAAGTTTTACCGCTATAATGTTGATTGATTGGGCTAAAGCATCCCGAAGACTTATTGGTCCACGAAATTTTCCATCATAATTGTCCGGCATATAACAATCTTCTTGATTATGTCCAGAGAGAGCCTTTCCGTAAGGGTCGCAGGTTGTCTGGAATTCTGTAGGTAGGTCAAAGAGCACAGTGTCTGGAGTAAAGCCCTTATTGAAGGCTGTAGCGTAAATAAAAGGCTTAAAAGATGACCCTGGTTGCCGAGTGGCCGTCGTTATATTGAAATTACCGTCAATTGTTTTATCAAAATAATCCCTTGATCCTACCATTGTTAAAATTTGTCCTGTTTTTGGATCTATGGCTACCAATCCTGCATTGCTTCCATCCCAATCTTTTTCATTTTTAAGTGCACCATCTTTTACAATTTGTTCTGCTTTATCTTGCAGGTCTGTATCTAAGGTAGTGGTAACTTTTAACCCACCAATTTTTACCATTTCATTTCCATATTTTTGTTCCAGATAATCTTTAATCCAAAAAACAAAATGTGGCGCCCTAATCCCGAGGATTGCTTGTGGGACAAAAACAACTACTTCACTTTTAGCTTTATCATATTCTTCTTTAGTAATAAATTTAAGTTGGAGCATTCTTGAAAGCACTAAATTTTTTCTAGCCTCCAACTTATCTTTGTTTTTACCATAAGGCGAAAGAGTCGTTGGAGATTGTGGAATAGATGCCAAGTATGCGGCCTCCGCTAATGTTAAATCAATCGCATCTTTATTAAAATAAGTTTTACTTGCAGTTTCTATGCCGTAAACATTCCCCCCATAGGGAATTTCATTTAAATAAGCTTCCAGAATCTTATCTTTTGGCATAGAATTGTCTATCTTAATTGCCAAAACCCACTCTTTTATTTTTCTAATATAACTTCTATTTGTCGTTAAGAGAGTATTTTTAACCAATTGCTGAGTTATAGTTGATCCGCCACCCCCTATTCCAATGTGAAATATATTAGAGAAAAGAGCCCGAATTGTGGAAGTTACCTTAACTCCACTATGAGTGTAAAATTCAGCGTCTTCAATAGCAACTGTCGCATTTTTTATGTTTGAACTCATCTGTTCAAATGATACATTGGTTCTTTTTATATCTTGATGGATATCATAAAGTAAAATTTTCCCTGTGCGGTCATATATCTGAGTAGAGTTCGAAACTTTTCTATCTTCAAATGAATGAAAATCCGGAATTTTTAAAGAAGATAGTAGAATAACAAGGATACTGGTCGCAAAAATAAAAAGACTAGCACTAAGTAGCAAAATATTTTTAAATAATTTATTTTTTGTGTTGGATTTTTTCATTACTTTAATCATAGCAGAAAATGTGGTAGAATCCAGAAATATGAAGATTATTACCGATGAGAAGAAAATAGACGATATCTTAAACATCGGAACAGAAGATGTTTTTGTAAAAGAAAATTTAAAAAAGAAATTACTCTCTGGCAAAGTTCTTCGTGTTAAGTTTGGTATTGATCCTACTGGTCCTAAAATACACTTAGGAAGAGCGATACCGCTTCGAAAATTGCGCCAATTCCAAGACTTAGGGCATAAGGTTGTTTTAATTGTTGGTGATTTTACTGCAACTATTGGTGATCCATCAGACAAACTAGAAAAACGCCCGATGCTTACAACTAAAGATATAAAGAAAAATATGAAAGATTACAAGAACCAAATTAGTAAGTTAATTGATTTAAAAAAAGCAGAATTTGTTTATAATAGTAAATGGCTGGAAAAATTGAATGCCAGAAAAATTTCTGAATTAGCTGAGAGTTTTTCTGTTCAACAAATGTCTAATAGGAGAAATTTTAAAGATAGAATAGAAAAAGAAGAAGAAGTGTCTCTGCGAGAGTTTCTATATCCTCTTTTTCAGGGATATGATAGCGTGGCAGTAAAAGCAGATGTTGAGATAGGAGGTTTCGACCAATTATTTAACTTAAAAGCAGGTAGAATCATTCAGAAACATTATAAAATGCCTGAGCAGGAAGTTTTAACAGTGCAGATGCTTGAGGGAACAGATGGTAGAAAAATGTCTACTTCTTGGGGAAATGTGATTACTATTGTAGATGAGCCTAATGATATGTTTGGTAAGATTATGTCTATTAAAGATGAATTAATTACAAAATATTTTTTACTTTGTACTAATGTTAAAGAAGAAATTTTTAAAGCAGAAAATCCAAAGGACGCTAAAATGCGTCTAGCGCATGAAATTGTGAGAATTTATCATGGTGATAAAAAAGCCAAAGAAGCTGAGGAGAATTTCATAAATACTTTTTCAAAAAAAGAAATTCCAGAAGAGATGACAGAAATAAAAGGGAATTTAGGAGAATTATTAAGTGAGGTTTTAGTGAAAAATAAAATTTTAACTTCAAAGGGAGAATGGAGACGACTTGTAGAGGGAAACGCAATCCACGATTTAGATAAACATAAGAACATAATAGATCAAAATATAAAAATCTTAGAAAACTTAACACTTAAAATTGGGAAGAAAAGATTTGTTAAAATAATCATAAAATAAAAACACACAGGGTTCCCTTGTGTGTTTTTATTTTAGCTGTCCCTGTCTGGGTCTTCTTCGTCTAAATTAAAGTCATTTATCTCATCTAGCATATCTAACGGTTCATCTTCATCAACTCCCATTTTAAAACTATCTTTTGTTTCTTCATCTTCATCGTACATAAAAATTTATTTTTTTATTAAATAAACTACTAATGCCTACTTTGTATCAAAATATAAAAAACTTGGCAATAGCAAGTGTGGATAACCCCCACACCTTTCGACAATACAAAGAAAGGTGTGGGAAATAAGTCTAAAATCTCATATGCGCAAAGGCTGTCAGGGCTATAGCGATAGCGTCTAATTCATCATCGGATTTTTTAGAATTATCTATATCCACTAAAATTTTCACCATTTTTATAATTTGTTCTTTGTTAGCTTTTCCATAGCCAGTGGTGGCTATTTTAATTTGAGGAGGAGAAGCTTCAAATATCTTCAGTTCTGCGCATGAGGCTTCATAGATCACTACTCCGCGCACTTCAGCCACATTCATTACTGTTTTGTGATTAGTATTTAAAAATAAAGTTTCAATAGCTAAAATTTCTGGCTTATATTTTTTTATTATTTTTTTAACCTTTTCACCAATTAATTTTAATCTTTCACTAAATTCTAATTTAGTAGAAGTTTTAAAACATTCAGAAAAAATTACTTTTTCCTTCCTCGACACACCATAGCCTTTAGTGAAGGCGGTTCTCTCCAATATTGCAATTCCTAACCGCTCATATCCCGGATCTATTCCTAAAATTCGCATGATTAAAGTTTAGCATAATAAAAATTTTTTATTCGGTGTTTGTGTAGACATCTTGAACGTCATCATTTTCCTCAAGTTCTTCCACCAGTTTATCCAACAATTCCAAATCTGTATCTGAAACAGGTACAAGCATATTTGGTTTCCAAATTATTCCCTCTGGAGTTTTTTCTTTTTGAAATCCCCACGTTACTGAGCCGATGCCACCCAACGCAAAACCATTTTTAGTAAGAATGTGTTTTATATCTTGCGCCGTTCTGTTTTTACTATCTGTAAGAGTTTCAATAATAATACCTATTCCTCCTGGACCATGTGTTTCGTAAGTGATTGCATCCATGTGTGAAGACGGTTCGCTTCCTTTTTTTACAGCTCTTTCTATGACATCTCTTGGCATATTTACTTTTTTTGCTTTTTCAATAGCTGCACGAAGCCCAGGAGATTCTTTTCCTCCCGAGAGTTTTGCTTCTACGGAAATAAAACGTGCTAGTTTTGAAAAGATTTTGCTTTTCTTAGCATCAGAGATATCCTTTTTATGTTTAATTTGTGACCACTTATTGTGTCCTGACATAAATTTATTTATATTAATTTATCTTGTTTGCCTTTATAGTTAAAATCCAAATGCTCATAGGCTTTTTTTGTAGCTATTCTTCCACGAGCGGTTCGTTCTAGCAAGCCTAATTGAATTAAATATGGTTCTATCACTTCTTCTATGGTCGCTTCTTCTTCAGACATTGCCGCGCCGATAGTTTTTAAACCAACTGGTCCACCATTAAATTTTTCAATTAATATTTCTAAAAATTTTCTATCAGAAGAATTTAAGCCTATGTCATCAATGGCGAGCATATTGAGTGCCTCCTTGATTGTTTTTTGATCTAAATCTTTTTTATTTACCTGAGCAAAATCTCTACAGCGTTTCAAGAAATAATTTGCTGTACGGGGAGTGAACCTACTTCTCTTGGCGATTTCTTTTAAAGCATCTTCAGCTAAAGTTATTTTTAAAAGATTACTGGATCTTTTTACTATTTCTCCTATTTCTTCATTTGAATAAAATTCTAAGCGAAAAACTCCACCAGAGAAACGAGAACGAAGTGGAGAGGAGACCATGGCGACTCGAGTAGTAGCAGCAATTAAAGTAAAAGGTGGTAGGTCCAGTTGAATAGTACGCGCTGAAGGACCTTTTCCGATGATAATATCTAAAACTCCAGATTCCATAGCGGGGTAGAGTATTTCTTCAACCATTTTATTAAGCCGATGAATTTCATCTATAAAAAGAATATCGCCGGCCGCTAAATTTGTCAGAACAGAAGCTAGATCACCAACTTTTTCAATTGCTGGTCCGGAAGTTATTTTTATTTGCCTGCTTGTTTCTTTAGCAATCAAATGCGCTAATGTGGTTTTTCCCAACCCGGGTGGTCCATAAAAAAGAATGTGTTCAGGTATGTGCCCGCGTTCTTTGGCTGCCTGTAATAATATTTTAATGTTGTCTTTTATATGTTTTTGGCCAATATATTCTTTCCACTTGGTAGGACGGAGAGTTTGGTCTAAAAAAGAGTCATCAGCTATTTCTTTTTTTTTGTCTTTATTCATATGGGTTTTTTGCGCCTAGCCCATAGTAAGATTTTCTAAATCTCTACTACTGGGTTGACATTGATTTTATTATATGCTATATTGTAAGTGTAGTACATTTATCAACAGGGTATCAACATAGCTATCAACATTATAGCATTTGCTTGCTTAAGCATGTAGTATAATGTTGTTTAGAAGTTTTTTGTTGATATTTAAATAAGGCATTAATCTCTAAGCAATCAGCCACCGGTTATATGAATTTGCATAGGACGTTTTGGTACTTTTATTAGTTTCTGGAACCATCCTATAATATTTTATTACTTTCGGAGCTCAGCCCTGAAAGGATTGTTTAGAGATTAATGCTTTTTTTATTTCTGGAAAAGTTGACGTTATTAAACAAAAAAAGTATTCTTTAAATGAATAGACTAGTTCTATATTTTTTACAAAAAAAAGAAAGGAGGTGTTTTTCACATGTGTAATGAGAAAACACCAAAGAAAAAAGAAAAAGAAAAAGGAGAAACAAAAAAAGCTAAGAGTTCGTAGAACTCTTAGCAATCTAAAGCCAGCGAACACCGAAAGGAAAAATGTTCGCTGGCTTTTTTATTTTTGTGGCAGATTTACTATCATCTTTTCCAATGCATCCCTATCATTAACTGCTACACGAAGGAAAACTGGCAAATCATTTTTGTCTGCAAAACTTAGTTTCCGCAGATAATTCCAATCTTTAAATCCTTTTTTATTGATAGAAGTATGAGCAAGCATAATATCAATTGCTTCATCATAAATTACAACCCACTCGATACCAACATTATTAATAGGAATTGGCGTCTTGTCTTTAGGAGAAAGTTTTTCATTAACACTGGCTATCTTAGTTACTAGGTTATCAAAAAAAGTAGACATCCACTTATGAGTTTTTCCAGCAGCTACTTTTGCTTCAGTGCTTTGCAAAACAATTAGCGATTCAGAAGGCGCTGATAATGCAAATGCATTAATAAGCTTGCTATATTCTTTTTTAATTTCAGCTTTCATTTCTTTAGTTATTTGCAACTGCCTATCCGCAGAAGGAGCATAATTTATTGCCTTTCCCTCATTATCAATTATTCTTCCTTTAATCAGATCTTTCCACTTTGGAGCTGACTCTTTTTTAACTCCTTCTTCCTCTTTCTGTTGTTTTAAAAGCTTAGCCTTATATTCTTCGTAAGCTTCTTTATCTTTAAAATCATGTATAGTTTTAAACAAACTATCTTCATCTACAACTGGCGCTAAATGCTCTGCGGATGGTTTTTCATCAACAGCTTCTCTATGACCAAAAGGATCAATTGACATCTTTTCATGGATATCTGTATGATCATCTGCCATAGCTTTCAATATTTTTTTTTCTACTGGCGGTTCTTCTTTCATAAGTTATATTATAGCATATTTTATTCTTCTTTCAAGTCTACCACGCTTTGTACTTCCTCAAACGAAGTAACACCATTTAACATTTTTACAATTCCATCTTGGCGCATAGAGAGTATCCCTTGCGCGCTAGCGACTTTTTTAATTTCACGTTCACTTGGGTTTTCGGGCATTATTTTTTCAATAGTTTCATCAGTTTTTATTGCCTCGAAAATACCTATTCGCCCTTTGTAGCCAGTCATATTGCATTTTTCACAACCTATTATTGAAAATAATTTTATTGGCGCATCGGGATTTATATTATAGTTTGTAAGATTTTTTCCTTCATTTTTTATACTATCCATGACTAATTTTATAATTTTTAATTCTTCTTCGGTGGGAGTTTTTTCTTTTTTACAAAAAGTGCACAATTTGCGAACTAAGCGTTGAGCGATAGAAAGAGAAAGTGCTGAAACTAATATTTTTGGATTTACTCCGAGGTCAATTAGGCGAGGGATAACGCCCGCCGCGTTATTAGTGTGCAAAGTAGAGAAAACTATATGACCAGTGAGCGCTGATTGGACTGCAGTCTCAGCGGTTTCTTTATCGCGAATTTCTCCGACCATCACGACGTCTGGATCTTGACGAAGAGCGGAACGTAAGCCTTCTGCAAAAGTATAACCTTTTTCATCATTAGTTTGGGTCTGTGTTATGCCAGTTAAATGATATTCTACTGGGTCCTCAATGGTTATTATTTTTATTTCTGGAGAATAAATTTTTCGAAGAAATGCATAAAGAGTGGTGGTTTTTCCAGAACCGGTTGGACCGGTAACTAAAATAAGGCCATTTGGTTTTGCAATTTCTTCTTGGATTATAGAAAAAAGAAAAGGTTCTATGCCTATTTCTTCAAGTTTTACTTGGATAGATTTTGGGTCTAAAATACGCATCACAATTGATTCACCATAAGCGCCAGGAATAAGAGAGGCGCGAATACTTATTTCATCTTTTCCTTCAACAATGCTAAAACGTCCATCTTGGGCTATTTTAGAAGTTAATTTCATGCCAGACAATAATTTAATACGAGAATTTAAGAGACGATACACATCTAAATCAAAGAAGTTTGTATCTTGCAATACTCCATCAAGGCGTAGTCGCAGTCTACTTCTATCTTGTTCTGGTTCAATGTGAATATCAGAAGCCTTAATGGCGATTGCGCCAGCCAAAATTATTTCAAGTAGGTGAGAAATTTTATGAATTTTTTTCCCCTCTAACGCTTTGGTAACCATTTTTTGAATATCTTGTATTTTTTCTATTTTTTTTGATATTTCTCTTAAAACTTCTCCAGAAATATCTATTCCTCCAACTATAGAATTTTCTGCCATTGAAAGTTCCTTATATCTTTCCCAGACTTTATTTATACTGGCCGTAGATGCCATATAAAAAGTTGGCACTAAGTTTTTTCTTTCTAAGTCGTCTTTTAATCTTTTTATAAGATCGTCAGTGGGGGAATGCAATACCACAAAAATATTTTTTCCGAAAAGTTTAAAAGGCGCTATATTTAATTCTCTGGAATCTTTTTCAGAGATAATCCGAAGGGCTTCATTGTCTATACCTAAACGAGAAAGATCAATATAAGGAAGACCGTACTTTGATTCCGCTAAAGTGGCCACCAACTGTTCCTCTTCTTTTTTATGCAATTCATCTAATTGTTTATTTTGTTTTTCTTCATCAAATAAAGCCATTATATTAAAGTATATCCTAAGTGGTATAATTTATACAATGCTAAAAGTTAAAATAAACAACAGTAAAACTCTAGTATTGCTAGATGCTCACGCCATAATACATCGTGCTTACCATGCTTTGCCAGAATTTTTGTCTTCAAAGGGTGAGCCTACAGGAGCACTATATGGACTTGCGAGCATGTTAATGAAGATAATTGCTGAGTTAAAGCCAGATTATATTGTGGCTTGTTATGATTTACCACAAAAAACTTTTAGACATGAAGTTTATGATGGATACAAAGCAGGACGAGCGAAAACTGAGGATGCTCTAATAATACAATTAAAAAATTCCCGCCAGATTTTTGATGCTTTTGATATACCTATTTATGATGCGTCTGGCTTCGAGGCTGATGATGTTTTAGGAACAATTGTTGAGAAATATAAAAAAGATAAAAGTATAAATATAATTATTGCCTCTGGGGATATGGATACGATGCAATTAGTGGATGATAAAAAAGTACAAGTTTATACTTTAAAAAAAGGTATTAACGATACTATTTTGTATGACGAAGATGCAGTTGTAAATAGATTTCATTTTAAACCTAAATTTTTGCCGGACTATAAAGGTCTGCGTGGAGACCCATCAGATAATATTATTGGCATTAAGGGAATTGGTGAAAAAACAGCTGAAATTTTAATTTCAAAATTTGGAACAATTGAAGAAATTTACAAAAAAATTAAACAAGACGACAAGAAAGGCGAAGAAGCTTTCATAAAAGCAGGCATTAGTCCTAGAATGTTTGAGTTGCTAAAAAATAACGAGGAAGAAGCTATTTTTTCAAAAATTTTAGCGACGATAAGAATTGATACACCAATAGATTTTGTTTTACCCGAAAAGACTTTCTGGGAAAATGTAGATTTAAAAAAAATTGAACAGGTTTTTTCAATTTTTGAATTTAGAAGTTTATTAACACGTTTAAGAAACTTTTTTGAGAATAATAGGAATAAGCAAGAGCCCCCTGATGATTATACTCGCCGTCATTCGCATTCCGTCTTGGAAGGGCAAGTTCTATCTGGTCGTAGCGAAGATTCCTCTGAGTATAATCATCAAGGAGCTCAGTTTATAGATCCACAAAAACTTCAGGAAGCCAGTATTGCTCTTTGGCTTATTAATTCTGATATACCAAATCCAAACCTGGAAGATATTTTATTTTTTACTCATGCCAATTCTTTTGAGAAAGCATATGAGCAGATTTTCAAAACTCTTAAAGAAAAAAAATTGGAAAAAGTTTATGAAGAAATAGAAAAACCAATTATTCCTGTGGTGAAAGAGATGGAAAATTATGGAATTTTAATAGATAAAAAATATTTTGAAAAATTATCAGTTGAATATCATGCAGAATTAGATATTTTAACTAAAAAAATATATGCACAGGCTGGTGTAGAATTTAATATTAATTCACCCAAGCAATTAGGAGAAGTGCTTTTTGGTAAAATGGGGATAAAATTATCAGGAAAAAATAAAATAAAGAAAAACGTGAGTGGTAGTTTTTCTACTAAAGTTTCAGTACTCGAAGAATTGGAAGAAGAAAATCCAATTATAAAAGAAATATTATTTTATCGAGAATTGCAAAAATTGCTTTCTACTTATATTGACGTTATCCCTAAAATGGTTGATATGAGTGGTCGTTTATATGCTAAATTTTTACAAAATGGCACAACAACAGGAAGATTTTCTTCTCAAGATCCTAATTTACAAAATTTACCAATTAAAACAGAACTTGGCAGGAGAATTCGAGGTGGTTTTGTGGCGCAAAAAGGTTACAAACTTGTTGCCTTTGATTATAGTCAGATTGAATTAAGAGTGGCGGCAATGCTTTCAGGAGATAAAAAAATGACACAAGTATTCCGTGCTCGAAAAGATATTCATGCTGGTGTTGCCTCGTTTGTTTTTGGTGTGCCAATAGAAAAAGTAGATAGTGAAATGCGTAGAAAGGCTAAAGTAATAAATTTTGGTATTATTTATGGTATGGGAGTTTCTGCTTTACGAAAAAATCTTGGTGGGACACGTATTGAGGCGCAAAAGTTTTATGATAATTATTTTAATCAATTTTCTGGTGTGCGGGATTATTTAGAAGAAGTAAAAAAGTTCGTGTTAAAAAATTCTTATACTGAAACTTTATTTGGCAGACGTAGAAATTTTCCAAATATAAACTCTAGAATTCCATTTTTAAAAAACATGGCTGAGCGTACTGCGACCAATGCTCCACTTCAAGGAACAGCGGCTGATATTATTAAATTGGCAATAAGGTATGTGGAAGAAAATTTAAAAAAAGCTGATTTATTAGATAAAGTACATCTAATACTTCAAATTCATGATGAATTAGTTTATGAAGTGGAAGAAAAGGTATTATTAAAAGCTGAGAAAATAATAAAGCAGACTATGGAAGGAGTACTGCAAATGTCATATTTACATTATAAAACTGATATTCCACTTGAGGTGCATTCTGGTTTTGGAGATAACCTTAGGGAAGTAAAGTAACATATTTATGGCCCTAAAGGACTGCAATTTTAACAGCTTTTGCTAAGCTAAAAAATCGGGAGTATAATAGAAATATGGAAATGGAAAGTAATAATAAAAATTATATCAAAAAATGGAACGTGCATACAATTTTAGCGCACTCGCACACTATGCAATTTATATTGTTTTTGTTTGGTGTTTTTCTTGATATGATCTTTAGGGTTAAAATTTTTACAAATTCTGCTTTAGCTGGAGTGGGTGTTATTCTTTTAATATTTGGTAGTGTTTTGATATTTTGGGCACAATATACTTCTCATCACTTAAGTAAAGAAAATCTAACTAAAGAATCTTTTTCTCATGGACCTTATCGTTATATTAAAAACCCTACCAATTACGGAATATTTTTTATGATATTAGGATTTGGAATTATAGCTAATTCTTTTTTTGTTATTTTATTTGCCTTTATTTCTTCTCTAATTGCGAAGTTTGTTTTTTTAAATAAAGAAAAGAAAATTTTAATTGCAAAATACGGCGCTCCTTATTTAGAGTACAGAAAATCCGTCAAGTTTTAATTATTTTTTATTGAACATTTATGTTGTACCTTTTTTCTGGAAATGATTTTAAAAATAAAATTTTAAATTATGAAAAATTCATAAAATCTTTGTCTGCGCAAGCAGATATACCTTTCTTGGAGATTTTTTTTATAAATAGGAATGATTTTAATCCTATCCAAATTGAAAGTTTTTATTCTGGATCTAGTCTTTTTTCAGCTTTATCAGCGATAGTTTTTCAAAATATTTTTGAATATGAGGAAACTAGAGATTTTGTTTTGGACAAATTAAAACAAATGGGAGAGTCGAACAACCTTTTTATATTTTTAGAGGGAAAGCTAAATAAACCAATACTCGATGCTTTTAAAAAAGTTGAGGCAAAAAGAATGCAGATTAATATTTTTGAATTACCAAAAGAAAAGTTGGAGAAATTTGATAATTTTTTAGTGGCCAATACTTTCGCCAATAAGGATAAATTAAATACTTGGATTTATTTCAGACAGGCGATGGATGTAGGGGTAAATATTGAGGAGATTGTTGGAGTTCTCTTTTGGAAAATAAAAGATATGCTTTTGAAAAAGAATTTTAGTAAATTTTCTCCCGAGCAACTTAAAACTTTTGCTTCTCGTATTTCTTATATTTTGCCTAAAGCTCGCAAAAAAGGATGTGATGCTGAGTCTGCCTTTGAACAGTTTTTACTTGAAGCTTTTTAATTGTCTTGATTTTTAGCCTTATTTCATATATATTTCTTTTATATGCGCCCGTAGCTCAGCTGGTAGAGCAGATCCCTTTTAAGGATAAGGTCGTTGGTTCGATCCCAACCGGGCGCACAAACAAAATAAAGAATTTATGCCAGAAAATATTTTAATCCTACACAACATTAGAAGCGTGGAAAATGTCGGGGCGATGTTTCGTACGGCTGATGCGGTTGGGATAAATAAAATTTATTTGACGGGTTATACACCGACACCACTGGACAGATTTGGCAGAAAGAGGGGAGATTTGGCTAAGTCTGCCTTGGGAGCGGAGGAATTTGTTCTTTGGGAGCAAAAGAAAAATATTTTTCCACTTTTAACAAAACTTAAGGTAGAAAAATATTTAATTATTGGGATAGAGCAGGATAAAAATTCTATTGATTATAAAACTCTTCAACTTCGCTCAGGACGGGGAAATGCTTTTATTGTTGGATCAGAAGTTACAGGTATACCTAAAAATATATTAAAAAAGTGTGATCTAATTGCTGAAATTCCAATGCGAGGCAAAAAAGAGTCCCTCAATGTTTCTGTGGCTCTGGGGATAGTTTTATTTAGGATTTTTAATATATAAAATTTATTTTCCACCTAAAATTTTCAAAGCTTCACGAATTTTAGTGTTGGTGTTTCCGTCGGGAGAAACTTTTTTTAATGCCTCACGTGCTTCGTTTTGAGAATAACCAAGAGATTTAAGCGCTTCCAAGGCATCTAATTCTCCCTGAAGAGATTTTTCCCCTAGTTCTGTTCCCATTTTATCGCGTAACTCAATTACAATTCTCTCTGCGGTTTTTTTACCAATTCCAGATATCTTTGTAAGGTAACTTGTATCGGAAGTTGCAATAGCTTTGCGTAGTGTTTCAATTGAAGCGATTCCCAAGATGGTCAAAGCTGACCTAGGTCCAATGCCAGATATGCTTATTAACATTTCAAAAAATTCTAATTCTGATCGTTCTAAAAATCCATACAAGTCTAAAGCATCTTCCCGCACATGGGTATGAATCCAAAAAAAGTTTATTCCCAAGGACTCATTTCGGGAAATTTTAGACAATACATCTGACGAGACATTTATTTTATAGCCAACTCCGCTCGTTTCAACGATTAAAAATTTATCCATTTTAAATTTAATTTTTCCTTTAATACTTCCAATCATAAATTAATGATAGCATAATTGCATTTTTTTGGTTTTTTTGTTATATTATATGCATGCCAATAACACAATCAGCCAAAAAAGCAATTCGTGGTTCTCTTCGAAAGAAGGCTTTTAATGACCAACGCAAGAAGGTAATGAAAGAAATAATAAAGAAAATAGAGAAAGTTGTAAAAACAAACAAAACAGAAGCTGCAAAAATGCTTTCTGGTGCTTTTCAAGCTATAGACAAGGCTGCACAAAAAGGAGTGATTAAAAAAAACAATGCTGCTCGTAAGAAATCTCGCTTATCAAAATTAGTGAAATAAAAATATGAACCATTTGCTTGAATTTTATGGAACAGAGTGTCCACATTGTGTTAGTATGCATGAACTTGTGGAGCGTTTAGAAAAAGAAGAGAGGATAAAAGTTGAAAGTTTAGAAGTTTGGCACAATAAAGAAAATGAAAAGCGTTTGCTTGAGATCGACAATGGAGAATTATGCGGTGGAGTTCCTTTTTTCTACAATACTCAAACAAAGAAATTTATTTGTGGAGATGAAAGTTATGATACATTAAAAAAATGGGCTAAAGGAGAAGAGTTTATACAATAAAATACAAATAAAAAAATCACTCCGACATAAGTCGGAGTGATTTTTTTAAGAGAATATTACGCGCGTTGTACGTTTGTAGCATTCAATCCTTTTGGTGATTCCTCTGTTTCAAAAGAAACTGAATCACCTTCTTTAAGTTCATCAAAAGTAACGCCAACAAGAGAATTACTGTGGAAGAATAAATCCTTCTGTAGTCCTTCTGCTGTTATAAAGCCGAAACCTTTTTCACTTACCATCTTTTTTATTGTACCGGTCATTGATTTTTTAGTTAAAGTTATTAAATACAAATAGATATATACTTAAGAAATCGACTCTTTAAAACTCTTTTCTCACCTACTTTGTCCATATAATATATCATAAAACAACCTAATTTGTCAAGCTTTCTCGCTATTTTGTATAAAATAGGCTAATCTACGTTGATGTCTAAAGAATCGAAGGATAACCAAAAAACTCAAGAAACAATAGTTAGATTTGATAAAGTTTCATTTGAGTGGGGAGTAAATAAGCCTATTTTAGAGGAGGTGTCTTTTACTTTGCGACGTGGATCAAAATTCGCATTGATGGGGCAAAATGGTGCTGGTAAGAGCACTATTTTTCGGCTTATTTTTGGAAAAAATATTCCAGAATTTGGAATTATTAATGTTGTGAATGGAGTTACTATTGCTTTATCCAGGCAAGTTATTCCAAAAGAAGAGTTGGATTTGACTGTGAGAGAATTTTTTGAGAAATGTTTTAAAATTAAGGTGTATGATATTGATCCTAAGATTGACGACGTGTTGGAGGTAGTAAATTTAAAAGGACATACAAAAGTTCACAATAAAATAATAAAAACATTTTCTGGTGGACAACAGGCTCGTTTACTTTTAGCTTCTGCGCTTATTAAAAATCCTGATTTGCTTCTTTTAGACGAACCGACGAATAATTTAGATAAAGCTGGGATAGTACATTTAACAAAATTTTTAGTTAATTATAAAAAAACAGTTCTAGTTATTTCCCATGACGCAGATTTTTTAAATGCTTTTACGCAAGGGGTGCTTTATTTAGATATTTACACAAAAAAGATTGAGCAATATGTCGGCAATTATTTTAACGTAGTAAAAGACATTACTGCTCGGGTAGAAAAAGAAAATATGAAAAATGCTCAGTTGCAAAAAGAAATTCAGGCTAAAAAAGATCAAGCAAATGTGTTTGCTTATAAAGGAGGAAGATTACGATTGGTGGCCAAGCGAATGCGTGAAAAAGCTGAAGAATTAGAAGAAGAGATGGTGGATGTGCGAAAAGAAGATAAAGCTATAAGGCCTTTTATTATCCCTTCTCAGTCTGATTTAATTGGTGAAATTTTAAATATTTCTTCTTTTACAACGATGAAAAATGGAAAAATTGTAAAACATAAAACTAAAATATCTTTAAATAAAAATAATCACTTGCTTTTACAGGGACCGAATGGCATAGGAAAGACGACTCTTTTAGAAAGATTGGCTAGCGGGCATGCAGACGGCGAAAAGGTAAAAGAAGGAATACGGATCGGTTATTACAGACAAGATTTTTTTACTCTTAATTTTGAAGATACAGTTTATCAATCTTTAGCAGATGCCATAAGAGAAGGTGGAGAAAGATTGGATGAAGAACGCATGCGTTCTGTGGCAGCTGGGTTTTTAATTACTGGAGAATTTATTCGTACAAAAATAGGGGATCTTTCAGAAGGGCAGAAAGGGCTCGTCGCTTTTGCTAGGTTGGTTCTCCAAAAACCTGGACTTTTAATCTTGGACGAACCAACAAACCATATAAATTTTCGTCATTTGCCAATTATTGCCAAAGCACTAGACGAATATAAAGGCGCAATGATTCTCGTTTCTCATGTGCCTGAATTTGTAAAACAAATTAGGATTGACGAAGTACTTGATTTAGAAAAATAGCTAACTCTTCGCTTTTTATTTCTTTTAAAGTGTTTGGTTTTAGATTTCCTAACTTTATGTTCATTATTCTTTCACGCTTCAAATCAGCGACTTCTTGGAAGAGGTTTGCGCACATTCTGCGGATTTGATGTTTTTTTCCTTCGGTTAAAATTACCTTAAAAGTGTTTTCACTCATGATTTTTATTTTACATGGTTTGGTAACATATCCTTCAATATTTACTCCTGCTTCCATTTTTTGTTTAAAATTTGAGCGGAGTTTTTCTTTCGTACGGACAACGTATTCTTTTTCATGAGAATATTTTGGGTTTAGAAGTTGGTCAGTGATACGTCCATCGTTGGTTAATATCATTAGTCCATGACTAGCCTTATCTAGTCTCCCCAAAGGAAACAAACATTCTTGTGGGGAATTGGTTTCAATACCGATTGGTTTATTGTAAGTAAAATATTTGTATGCTGTGGGTTTTGCGTCTTTTACTTCTACAACATCAGTTTCATTTACTTGACTGCCGAGGACTGCTAATTTTTTATTAATAAATACTTTTTTATCTTGTATTAAAAGATCAGCTCCTCGTCTGGTAGAGATTTTTTTTAAAGCAAGATATTTATTTATTCGCATTGGGTATTCTTTTGTTGTTTTATTGTAATGTAGTAGTTGTGGTCTTTTTACCAGATGGTTGATCAGTAATAACTGTAGTTTTTTTACTGAAAGATTGGTTAAAAAGGTATTTGGCTAGAAATACTAGGACGAGTATAAGGATAAGTAGAAAGAGCCAGCCAAATAGATTTGTTGGAAGAAAACCAGTTCCGAAGACATTTGCTCCGAGTGGTATGGTAATTACATTTGATGTTTCACTCAAAACTTGTGCGGAAACATTTGCATTTACTGATTGGTTTTGACCTCCTGGATCAGTGTAACTTAAGGTTGCAGGGAAATTTAAGTTTGTCCCAGCTGGAATATTATCTCGTACTCGAGTTCTTATAGTTACTATTCCTTGTCCATTTGCTTTAAGTGTTCCTAGGTTGAAAATTAAAGTATTACCAGAAATATTTGGATTGCTTGGATTAGAGGATAGATAATCTACTTCAAAAGGAAGATTTATTTGCAAATTAAGATTAGTAATTGATCCTGTGCCAATATTTTGATAACTTACAGTGTAATTAATTTCATCTCCTGGACGTGGTTTAGTGTTGTCTATTGTAGGAACGATTGGTTGGTTGCGATCAACAGAAGAGGTGATAAGCACGAGGGAAGTCGGAGCGGGTTTTGGACTAACAACTGTGGCAACTGCCTGAACCCGAACAGTTATTGTTTCTGAATTACTAGCAGATCCAAAATTATTACTACAAGTAAGCGTATATGTGTTGGTGTTTGTTAATGATCCGGTATAGAAGCTTCCAGGGCCAATACTTTTTACTCCTGCCCAGCCGACAGACCCTCCACTTGCATAACAAGAAGAAGCATTAGTTGTAATCCAGCGAACGGTAGCAGTTCCATTGTAAGGAACGTTTACTTGGTCCGAGTAAACTGTTACCGTTGGTTGACTATTGACTTGCATATAATAAGTACAAGGTAATACTCCTCTATAATTATTAGCATTTATATCTTGGCATGTTTGTATTGTGTAATTATTGTACATACAAGGATACATTGCTCCATAATTATTAGCAGTTGTATCTCGGCAAGTTGACTGAGTTTGATTTACATAAATTTGATTTACATACACAGTAGTAGAATCACTTACTTGCTGTCCGTTTGTGCCATAGCAGGTGATTGTGTAAGTAGTCGTGTATGTAGGATAAATGTTTTGATATCCAGTAAGAGCAACATTTCCAATTTGTGAAATAGAACACGAAGTTGTATTTTGAGAACTCCAAGAAAGAGTAACTATTTGTCCAGAATTTATGCTCGTTGGGCTAGCGTAAAGGGTAACCGTTTGATTTACATACACAGTAGTAGAATCACTTACTTGCTGTCCGTTTGTGCCATAGCAGGTGATTGTGTAAGTAGTCGTGTATGTAGGATAAATGTTTTGATATCCAGTAAGAGCAACATTTCCAATTTGTGAAATAGAACACGAAGTTGTATTTTGAGAACTCCAAGAAAGAGTAACTATTTGTCCAGAATTTATGCTCGTTGGGCTAGCGTAAAGGGTAACCGTAGGATTTTGAACTGGAACTGAACAAGCGAGAGTGGTAACATTATTAATACTTAAAAGGGTAGTGGTAACACTATTTGTTAATTCTAATCTAAAATAATAAGTGGTGCTTGCAGTTAGACCATAAATAACTTGTTGAATAGATTTGTATGAATCAACAGTTTGTACTGTTGTCGGTGTTCCTCCACCATTAAATACAGTATTATAATCTGTACTGTATGTGAACCGTGCGCGAATTGGAAGAGTACCAGAAGTGATACTTCCATTCAAAGTAGCGCTATCGCAAGTCGAGGCAGAGACTGGAGTTGTAACTGCAAAAAAGCTAAAGAGCATTACGACACTTAATATTAAACCGACCGACAATTTTATTTTATTTTTCATATTATTTTTAACTGCTTAGAGGTATGTTAATTATTTTAGTAAAAATTCGATATTTTTACTTTCCAGAATTATGAATGTAAATTTTTATTTAATTCATAACTTTGGAAAGTAGAGAAAGGTATTATGTAAAAAACACGCAACCTTTCTCTGATAGATGTTCTTAAGAAACTTAGAAACTGTTTGGGCCACTTGGACCCCCGGGTGTTCCGGGATCTGTGCTACCACCAGGAGGGGTTCCTCTATTGTCCTGGTTATGTTGTTGGGTGGCGACGTAGATGATGGCTCCTCCAATAAGAATACCACCAACCGTACACACCACCGGATGGCGTGCACAGAACCACCTGTCGTCTACCGGAGGCGGTGGAGATGCCCATAATATGGGCATGGGGGTGTAACCAATATCCCCCTTTTCGCCTTTTTCTCCTTTTGTAGCGTTTGGTAGTGCAACAATTTCGTAAATATGATTGTTACATTTTTCGAGCCGGAGTGGCTCTCCTGTTTTCCTGTCGTAGAAGATCTCGCGATCATCTCCAACACGAACCCAGCCTTTTCCGCCGAGACGGTCAGGAAGGTCCATTTCGATGCACAATGGAGTTGTCCTCCCTTGTGCAAATTCCTTCTTCACATCGATTTTTTGATCGTGAAGAATGGTTGGATAATAGTACGGGGCGGTCGTGGCCGCCTTGCACTCCTCCAAGGTTGCCCAGTGATCCACTTCTGCACTCACTGGTGTAGAAATTGCGACCAATACTATGGCCGAGAACAGCGTGAAACTTAGCTTTTTCATAAAAGCCTCCTTTTTAATTTTTAATCTAAAGTTTTTAGAGAACATTGGGGAAAATCCCCACCTCTTTTTTCATTTATTATTGTACCACATACACTATAAAAAAGTCAAGGGCTTGTAATGTGTCGCAAGTTTAGCAATATTTATAAAATATTTAGTAATTTATATAAAAAATTATTTAATTTCTGATTAAATTTGAATTTTTAGTAAATTTTAAATTTGTGCCCTCAGTTGGAATCGAACCAACATCGCAAACTCCGCAAGCTCGCATTCTATCCATTAAACTATGAGGGCATAATTATTTTTTTTAAAATACATCAAAAGAGAGCATAATTAAAGATTAGCAGTTTTTTTAAAAAAGTCTATTAAAATCCTAGAGCCTCCATTATTTTTTCTGAAGCGTGTTCTTTCATTTCTACTTCGGCAATATTTTTTGAAAGCATTATTGAATGGATATCTTTTGCTATTGTTTCATTTATCGGAATAGAAAGAATTGGCATGAAAGCTCTTTCTGAATGAATAAAAAGTATTGGTTTAAGTTCTGTTTGAATCCAAAAAGATTTTATATTTTCATAAGGATAAAGACGGTTTCTGATCGTTAAGCCTTTTTGATTTAATTCATAAATTATTGTGTCTGGTTTTTTAATCGCAAAAAAACCCAATAAAATTCCAGAGAGGATAATTAGGGTTGCAAAAAAATAATTTTCAAAAATAATTGTGGCGATTGAGCTTGTCACGACGATAATGCCGAGCGCCCAAAACCAATCCGAGCTTCGATTTTTTTCTTCATATTCTAAAGCAGACCAAATTAATTTTTCATCTGATCTTTCAATTATTTCCATAAGATAATTTTACCTCAACTAAGAAGCATAAACAAGTAAATTTGTTTGCTTATTCTAGGAAAGTTAAGATAAACATTAATATAACTCCTAGAACTAAAGCTACTAGTTGCAAAAAGGAATACTTTACTATTTTTGTTTTATGTAACTCCGGTATTAAGTCTGCTACAGCAATATAAATAAAACCACCTGCGGCTAAAGGTAAAATCCAAGTAGTAAAACTTTCTCCTGTTTTTCCTAAAATAAAAGCTACAAGAGTGCCCAAAATTGCAGCTAGGGCAGACAAAAAGTTAAGCCATAATGCTCGTTTTCTAGTATAACCAGCGTGAAGTAATACAGCAAAGTCTCCAATCTCCTGAGGTATTTCGTGAAGGATTACTGCTAGTGTCGTGGCAATTCCAACTGGCACACTTATAAGGAAACTAACTCCTATAATAATTCCATCTATGAAATTGTGAATTCCGTCAGAAAAAAGTATTAATTTCCCAACGGGATTAGTATGACGTTCTTCTATATCATCACTATGGTGATGCCAGTGAAGAAACTTTTCTAAAACAAAGAAGAGAAAGAGTCCAGCAACAATAAGCACACCGATATGAGTGCCATTTATTAATTTCTCAAATGACTCTGGAATTAAGTGTATAAATGCATCACCCAACAAAGCACCGACTGCTAAACTAATAAATAAGGAAATGTATTTGTGAATAAACTCTTCTTTTATAGAAAACGAAAAGACACCAATTAGTGAAACTAAGCTTACTACTATGGTACTTAATAGAGCATAAATATATATCATAATTTTATGAACACGGTTGTTAAGCTTTCCATTTCTACCTACTTTATTCTAAATGCAAGTCATTTGCAACTAAGTTAAAAAAGCACGCATGTCGTGCTATCGGGGTGGGGGTAGAATTAATGCACTGATGGGAGTATACTAGACAGATATGCTAGATAACCTTCCAAAATTGAGCGGTACCGAGAATGCTGTGGAGCGACGTGGAAAATCGCCAGAACAACTCCGCCTATCTGAACAAATGGCGATATTTGCAGAAACAATGAACACCTTTTCCCTAGAAGAACTGAAAATAAAGTTTGCCGAGATGATAGAGAAAGTTGCCACACTAGAGAAAACGGGTCGAACAGACGATCTTACTGGCTTACTGAATAGAGTCGGTTTCCGAGAAGAGTGGGATCGGTATGTTTCCCTTCTCAAAAGGGAGCGGTCAAAAGATAGGCAGATCCCAAGTGCTTTTCTGGCTATTGACCTCGATAGTTTCAAAATGATAAACGATTCAACTGGTCATGATAGTGGTGATATGTTTCTACGGCTGGCTGCCCAGAAGATGCAGGCCATTCTTCGCAAAGAAGACGTTTTGGCTCGTATAGGAGGAGACGAATTCGTCGTTTTTCTTTTCGACACTACTGCGGCTGGTGCGAAGAAGACCGCACACGACATTCGTTTTGCCATCGAAGAGGTAAATGGGGTCATGCGTCAAGAATACAGACAGTATCGTGTCAACGCATCGGCGAGTATTGGGGTCGTTACAATAGATGGCGAAGGTCATATCGGCGACGATAAGTATACGACTCTGGAACAACATCCAACTATGGGAGAAATTAGGAACTATGCTGACTATGCTCTGTACGTTGCAAAAGATCAGGGGAAGAGGGGGGAATTCACCTTGAGAGAAGCGTGGGATGCAGATCCTGAACGTAAGTTAGAAGAATTGTACCGTAATCTACCGTATCCCAAAGGGAAATAGATGTCGACAAAAGTCGGCGCTTCGCGCCGACGCATTTTTTGGCGGAAATGCTCTAACCCAGAATTTGCGGTGTTTTTTGATTGATGTTCGAACTTTTATTGACGAAAATCCTGAAAACTAATTTGGACTCGGCGGGGCAAACTATTTTTCTGGGGGAATGGAATTGCCCCGCCTCGGCTTTCTTCCCGCCCGCAGGAGGGGTTTGGGGAGGAATGCGGGCGAGTTTTTTTAATTTTTTATTGCACTACCGCAACTACATCAATCGTATAAGTAATTGTTTTTCCTCCGACCGTAATAGTCAAAATTTGTCCGGTTATGGGTGCAGTGCTATTAAAACCAGAAACATCAACAGCTGTAATGGTTTCTACTTTTGTTGAGGCATCACTATAAGTTCCAGTAACTACTAAATCGGTAATATCTAATGCATCACCAACGGTGTAAGAAAGTTTAGTTGCGGGAGTGGTGATGGCGATGCTTTGTAATGTGACTGCAGGAGTAACAACTGGATCTGTACAAACATTATTTACGAGAGTTTGGGGAGTTATACAAGTTGGAATTATTGGTGCAGAAGTTCCACTACCAGAACCACTACTTGTTCCAGCGAGCAAAGATTTTAACTGATTTTCTGTTACGCAAGTAGATCCTAGGCAGAGAGTGTCTGTTTTAATATTATTTATATTTGCATTTTTCGCGGTGATTGTTGTGGCAAAAATGTTGCTTACCCCATTCCCCGCATCCGCCAGCCAGGTCGTAATCTTTGCAAACAAATTTTTAAAGAAAACGTTGACGAATGACTCCGAAGCAGAACTGGGTATTGGTGTGAAAGTGCCAGCGATACTTTCGAGGTTGAGGTTCAGGTCTTGGACTGATTTAACCAGGAGCGGAGTAAGTTTAGAATAATCAATCATCCATGGAGTTACTCCCGAGGTCAGTGTGTCGGTTCCATTGTCACCATTGGGAGTGACGGCTCCGGGATAGATGGTGTAGAGATTCTGGGCGATGAAGCCGGTCGTCTTCTGTTTGGTTGGGTCATTGATGAAATTGAAGTCGGAGACGTTGATTTTCATCAAGTCGGGGAGTCCGTAGGTAGTCGGAGTAATATTCTCCTTGATACGCTCGTCGGAAGTTAAATTGTAGGCAACGGAGCCGGCGGCATTCTGGGAGATGGAGCCGATGACGGTCAGGTCCGGACGCTTGAAAGTAATCATTTCTGAGGCGGCGACGCCGGTATTGTTGCCGGCGAGAATCAATAATCCGTTGTTCTGGGTAGTGCCTCCCAGAGTATTATCAATCTGGGCCGTATGAGTGCTGGTGGCAGGAGCGCCAGTAACATGGAGGATGTTGGCCGGCGCCGTCGTTCCGATGCCGATGTTGACGGTCGCTTGATCGGACTGCAATACTTGAGTGACGCCTTGCTTTTGAACTCCAGATGTATTTACAAGGTAATCCGTCATCGCCGCACGCTGAGTCGTGTCCGTAGCATTTACCCATGTCACCCATGTCTGCGCTGCTGGCATGTTATACGCCGCAGAATCTTGGAGGGAATAACTGACTGCAAGTCCAGAACCGATATCAGCGGTACCACTTGTACGATTATTGAGAAGTAGCACGACGGCCGGGGAGTTGACAAGAGAATCATTCGCTCTAATTTCAAGTTTCTTTTCCGGCGTTGTCGTCCCGATGCCGACGTTGCCAGCGATATTTACATTTCCTCCCAAGGTAGCCAGTCCGGTGCCAACATTAAAAGTATTGGTGCCGGTAACCGAAGTCGGACCATTCAAACTGATTGCTCCAGTTCCCGTACTGAAAGTATTTACGCCGGTTTGCGAAAAAGTATTATCCAGAGTCGTCGCGCCATGCAAGGTCAAAACTCCCGGCGTAGTCGCGGAACCGACGGTATTAATGGAAGATGCGCCGGAACCGAAAGTGTTTGTCGTCCCGATGGCAGTTGCCAAAGTCGTGTTTCCTGTAATTGTTACCGATCTTCCAACTACATCCAATAGATTTGTGGTGACTACTCCTGTCTGTCCATTTTGAATGTGGTCATAATAAGTATCAGTCCCGGCGTCTGTAAGTGTCCCGGGTGAACCGTAATTGTACATCAGCTTACTTAAAAAAGTTCTATTTGCACCAGCGTCAATTTGAATGCTAGAAAATTCCCCATTATCAAACGATGCGCGATTTGCTGTCGCGCCTACTTGTACTAATTTTAGGCTGTCAATGTTATCAAAAACTGCATCTGTGCCATTCACGAGTATGTCTTGATTTGTATTTCCTTCTAAGTCCATATCTGAAATGTGAATGCCTATCGCATTTGCCGTGACTTCAATTCCTCGCCCGTTACTCTCACTTGTTCCACCTATGACGGTTGAATATGATACACCCGCGAACTTGATGCCAGATCCACTAACTCCGTTGATGTCGGGAACTAGTATGGTAATCGTCGTACTTGAACCTATGCCCGTGTATGAGTCAATCAAGATGCCGTTTACGGGAACCGTTGAAAATGGCACCCCCGACGGCCCCATAGTAAAATGATCGATAACTCCAAGCACGCTGCCTTTAATTAAAAGTCCTGCACCACTAACATCTCGAACATAAACATTTCTAACATTGAGGTTATGCTGTCTTTGAAAATATATTCCATTAGTTGCGTTTGGGTTGCCTTTGATTTGAATGTTTTCTATAGTAGCTCGCACATAATCGCCAGAGCCAGCATTAAATTCAATCGCATTGCCAGTTCCTGTAAAATAAAGAACTGTGCCAGATTCTCCCCGATAGTGAACATTATTACCTCCGAAGGAAAGTGTTGTTGAATATTTGTAAGTACCGTGTGGAAAATAGAGTGTGCCTTGCGCTGCTCTAGCAGCGACTAAGGCAGAGTTTATTGCAGTGTAGTCGTCAGTTGAGCCGTCTCCAACTGCCCCATAAGCTTTTACGTTGAAAACTTGCCCACCCTTGTCTTGCAGTGCCGAACGAGTTGTACCATTTACTTCGAGTGTTGTTGCAGGCGCCATTGTTCCAATTCCAATATTCCCAGTATTAAAATAAATATCTGAACCAGTAGTTGTCCATTGAGAATTGTAGTTAGTAGTGCTTGAACCTCCACCACCCACATACCCCCAAACTAATGCACCCGCACCATTGGTATGTAAAACTTGACCAGGCAAACCATCAATATTTGGAAAAGTATATCTAGAAAAACCTGAGAGACCTTGTGCTCCTTGGAAACCACGAGGACCTCGTAATTTATTTTGTATGTTGGGTTGATTAATTAATCTTTGGAGGATAGAGAGGATAGTTGCATCACTGACTTTTGGAATATTTGAAGTTGAGTTGCCGATCACAACTACAGGAGAAGTAGTTTTTTGTACTGGTGCTGGCGTGGTGGGAGTAATAACTTGAATCGTTGTCGGTGTAAAAAAAATTTTGTAAAAAAAATCAGTTAAAGAAGTTATGGGATTAAAAGCGAGAGCAGGTGTTGCGTATGAAAAAACTATAACAATAAAAATAGGCAAAACAAAAACTTTTTGCAGAATTGAAAATGTATTTTTAGAGAGGGCTTTTAACTCTCTCTCTCGATTCGTACTCATAATTTTTATTCATGACTTCTTGATTAATATTATATTCTTAATACTTTATTATAACAATTACATATTAATATAGCAACGATTTTTTGATATAATCTATACATGTCTGACAAGTACCCCAAAATTAAGACACATTTTCCGGTAAGATTAGTAATATAATAGTCGATATATTAGTAACATTGCCAAAGAATATGCCTTCACCACATAATAAGATAAGTAAGGATTTAAGAAATCAAATCCTTGAACGAGTTAAAACATCAGGTAAATCAATTGCAGAGATATCAAATGAACACGGTATAGGTAAAACAACCATATATGAATGGCTAAGAGAAAGTACAGGAGAAGCACCACAAAGAGATATCATAAAGCTCACGAAAGAGAATAAGGAATTGAAACAAATCATTGGTGAGCTGACTGTGCAACTTGGTATTTCCCAAAAAAAGTGGTAGCGAAAAAACACAAGAAACTTTATGACATATTTGAAGTATCTAGGAGTTCGTTGTATTACAAAAGTGAGAAGTACAAAGAAGACTTGAAAGTAAAAGAAGAAATTGAAAAAGTCTGGAGTGGTTTTCCAAGCTATGGCCATAAGAGGTTAGCGATAGAACTAAAATTAAACAAAAAGAGAATACTGCGAGTAATGAAGAAATTCAATCTTAAACCATATAGAAGACACAGGAAGCCGTTTAAACGAAGTAATGCAAGCGTATATAACAAATACCTTAATCTTTTAGTCACAACACCATGCTCTAAAATCAATCAAATCTGGGGCAGTGCCTTCACATATCTTTGGTATAAAAATAGGTTCATATATATTGCAACTGTAATTGATATTTTCAATCGTGAAGTTGTTGGGGCATGCATATTAACCAATCATTCAAGTTCATTAACAATACAAGCTTTGATATCTGCTTTAATGAATCATTCAAAACTCGATATCATACATTCTGATCAAGGTAGTGAATACACGAGTGAAATATATATAAATTTTTGCACATCTTCCGGTATTAAAGTATCAATGTCTGAAAAAGGTTCTCCTTGGCAAAATGGTTACCAAGAAAGTTTTTATGACAAGTTTAAAATTGATCTGGGTGATCCAAACAGATTTGATAGTTTAGGAGAGCTGGTGTTTGAAATATATAGGACGATATATATCTACAATACTACGAGAATACACACGGCATTAAAAATGTCGCCAAGACAATTTGCTTTGAAAAATCAACTGCGTTAAAATATATATAATTGCCTGGAATCTTTGTCTTAAGAATGGGGTACCTTACACGAAGCGCCGACCCCATTTTGCATTCGGAAACCCTTTTTGAAAATTTGCGGTGCATATTAAACAAAGTTCGAATGTATTTTGCTGATAATCCCGACTCCGACTAATCGCACGCGCGGAGCGCGTGGTGGCTTGAAACCGAATCGTACGCTCG